>ENA-OPXG01001149-OPXG01001149.1-human-gut-metagenome-genome-assembly--contig:-NODE-1149-length-13353-cov-1.911566_pt1 | contig 13353 bp, 8 predicted proteins | sample MGYA00241519_ERZ502030 | MGnify/ENA primary metagenome ERZ502030 (study PRJEB25962, sample SAMEA2041937) | human gut metagenome | biome: human gut; feature: human-associated habitat; material: faeces...
CAATTCCGTGTCGTTGTTACTCCTTTTTCATTATTTGTCGTTCGATAACACTTATTAGACTAATAATAGCTACAGATTGACCAATTTAGGCGAATTTAGACTACAAATCAATAGCAAAATAGATTTTTAGATAATAATATATCAATAAACCGGATTTTCGCGTCCAGTTTCCTTTCTCTTTGTTTTAAATCAAGGATTTAGCCGTAATACAAAATAGTAGCACAGACAACTAGTTTTGTGCTCGAACACAGCGAACGCTGTTTTTTCATGTTTTCCTTAAGAAAGTTTAAAGCCGTATTTTCTATTTTTCTACGATCCATTTCTCTATATTTCGCGTCTCCGCACTAAAATTCACAGCAATTTTCAGGAGGTTCTGGTTGTCTTTTTCAAGGATACGCTTTTCAACTAAAGAAATCGAGTAGGAGGTAAACATTAATCATAGGTATTTATCTCCTATTTTCATGTTCACCGACCTCTCACACCACCGTACGTGCCGTTCGGCATACGGCGGTTCCTATTTTGGGCACCATTTGAGATAGTAGTCCATTAATACCACATAGCCAGCCTTACGCAGCATATCATTAGACATTGCAGAGGTTACCAATCTGCTGTTTTGCCACACGCCAATAGCCAAGACGGGTGTTTCCCCATTGATATGCCTGCTAACCCCAACCAGTACTGCGACTTGTCAACTCTTTGAGTTTTGATTTCATCTTGTTTTTGGAGTGGGGGTGCACTGTCAGAAGACATTCGCCTCTCATCACATAAAAGGAGTAGCCCAGGAACTTTACACCTCTCACATAAGACACAAACGTCTTCTCACGGTTCACTTTAAGGAAGAGTTTTCCCTCTATGAAACGGGTTATTGATTCCATTACACGCTGGGCGGCACGTTGGGATTTACAGAATATCATCGCATCGTCTGCGTAACGGACAAAGGGAAGACCACGTCTTTCCAGCTCTTTATCAAACTCATTGAGCATGATGTTACTCAACAGAGTACTTAAAGGACCTCCTTGGGGGGGCCCTTCCGTACCCATCTCGAACAATCCTCCGGTGATTACACCACTGCGAAGATATTTGTGTATCAGGATTATTACCCTTCCATCCTTTATGGTGCGGCTGAGTATTTCTATCAGCTTGCTATGACTTACCGTATCAAAGAAGCGTTCAAGGTCGAGGTCGACTACGTATTTATAGCCTTCATTCACTGTCTTTTGCGCTCTTCGAAGGGCATCATGGCAGCCCCTTTGGGGACGGAAACCGTAACTTGTCTGGGAAAACTGACGCTCATATATCGGGGGCAGTACTTGGTTTATGGCTTGTTGCACCAGCTGGTATACCACTGTCGGTATACCCAAAAGGCGTTTCTTGCCATTATCCTTGGGGATTTCTACCCTACGGACAGGGTTGGGACGGTAAGTCCCGGACTGCAAAGAACTTATTAGTTCATCCTTGTTAGATTTTAGCCATGGCAAAAGATGTTCACAGGACATTTTGTCGATTCCGCCACTACCGTTGTTTCTGGCTACAGCCTTATAGGCTTTGTTCAGATTCAATGGACTGAGGATGATTTCCAATAGGTGCTCTTTGTCAAATGGTACTTCCACGATGTTGTCTTCCGTCATCCACATGAAAGTCTGCACTCCCTCATACCATTCGGATTCCGTCCTATCTCTTTGAGGGAAGTCATGAGCTTGGGCTGATGTTTTCTGCATTCTATCTTTCATAAGGTAACTTTCAATTACTATCGTTTAATTATTAGGTTCAGTCCTTCATGGAGAGTATCGACAACCCCACTACTATGACCTCTGCTGACTTCTCACGGTAAGCTTTACTCCATACATTTCATAAAAAAAACTATTTGGTACGTCCGTGAGACCTCCTCGGATAAGGGCATTATCTTTCCATCTTATACCTGCTTCATTTACACCAACCGTTCCGAATAGCTATAGGGCTTTGGTTCGCTTTGCAACCTTATCCCCAGTCAAATGCCTTATATAAAGTTTCTGTTCGTCAGGTCAGATGTTTGCTGCCGACTTCCTTCTGATTCCAACTCGCAATGGACACCATTGCCATAGGCTATGTAATTCCCGCTATTAGGGCTTACTCGGGACTTACACCCGTTAGATAATGCTCATGCCGAGCGTACAAAGACTCCTTGGCATGATTCTTCAAAAACATGCCAAGGATTTATGGAAATGAAAAGTAAGTGTCTAGTTGGCAGTATTGTCTCTCATGCAACGAACACCAAAACCAAATGTACGCTTATTTCCTTTAGGTGTATTACAATTCGTAGCATCGTAATAGAACTGTGCCCCGAAGTCTTTTTTAGTTGCGGCATTGCTCCATAGACTGATGCATCCATTACCTGCAGGAGCTACCCGCTGCAATGCTCCGTTATTGATAAAACCGGTACTAGGATAAATAGCCGTTCCGCCATTTGCAAAAGTAACGCCACCCTGTTTCGTTATATCACCTGAAGCACTGGTAGTCACAGCACCAGTTTTATGATTGCCACCGCTGACTGTCGATGTAAATCCACTCCACACATAAGGATGAGGAACACGATAGCCCGGCGGACATGGATCATAGATTGACTTTGAACCGGTAGAGCCGTCTCCACCGCTAGTAGCATACACTGTTGAATTTCCCCATAAATCATAAGCGTCTTCATTCAACCAATTATCTCCCTTAATATATTTCATCGGATATTTGGCTATATCTTCTCTTGAAATCAATGTTGTAACTGTAAAGTCCCAACTTACAACCTCATTATCCTTATCATAAACTGTGGCGTGTGCATTTGCCGCATCATCACTCGGGCCGATAATCGGGTCTTTACGCCCCCATTGATAGAACAAACCATGCGAACCTTTAGGATCAGTAGCTGCCGACCACAGCTTGTCATCCGTTGCACCCAAGTTACGATCCATCATCACAGGTGACTGAAAAGTGGGGTATGTGTTATAATCTGCATGCACAGTATACGTTTGCACTTTAGTATCCAAATCCACATCTGTAACCCAAATATGCCAACTCCATACAATCGTTCCTGCGCCATCATAAGCGGCAATAACCGCATTACCTGCCTTTAACGCCGTTTCTTCCGAACCGTTCAAGGTAAAATAGATATAATCATTTTTCAGTTTCACACCGGATATCAGGCTTCTTTCGCTTTGCCAAAGAATTGAAGCCGATGCAGGAGCTAACGGCGAAGGAGTGATACCTTTCTTTGTATCATCACCTTCTACTGCCGGAGTAATCGTTCCATTACCCATAACGGTAGCCTTAAAGCGATATTCCTGCCCTGCCTTTCCTGCCACATAGCAGTTTGCCGTTTCCGTTGCACTCAAATCAATGGATAAGTCTTCCAAAAGTGCGGCAGTCAGATTGTCCAGTTCCAAATTCAATGTGTTAATGTCACCTGCAAGTATATTGACAGAAGCAATCCTGCCTGTCAGGCTAAGATCGTCCTCCCCTGCTTTTTCAATCGCTACCTTTACGTTACATTGTTTCGCTGACAAGTCCACAGGATTCATAGACATATATCCGTGAAATACTCCGTTCGCAACGAGTGCCGGAGCATTGTCTACTCTCAACTCTATTTTTGAAGAGCCATCGGCTATAGCAAACTGACCGGTAGTAAGGTCAAATTTATAATCACCCGCCAAAGCAATGCCATCCTCCGTAGAAAACTCGATGGACTTCACTTTCCAACCGACATACTTGACCGATGTCTTACAACTGATGTCTAAATATCCCAATGCATGTCTAAAGGTCATCGGAACAGCAGTTTCCACCTCAGCAGACTTAGCCGTCGCATACATCAAGGCAGTGTTCGTCAAATGAGCGTTTGATGTGCCCGACTGTAATTGCGAGTTACTCAAAACTCCGGCCACTGCTTTCGCTGACGTATTATCCTTATTATAAGGAATGTAAGCATAGAAAGTGTGTTCTCCCGTTTCTTTGCCCCACACTACCTGTGTGTAGAACATTCCCTCGGTCTGTCCCACATAAGGAGCTGCAACTCCCACAACAAGATTGACTGTTTTTGTCTGTTCGCAGAAGAAACCAATTTTACTATCTGCCGCCCAAACTGTCTTGTTATCACCCAACTGTGACTGGCAACTGAGGAAGATCTGATTTCCTCCCGCCGGACGCGTAAAATCCGTCTGGGCATAGTCATCGTCACTGCATGCAGTGACAAGAAACGCTGCACAAAATCCTAAGACTGGAAATATATATTGTTTTTTCATCTTTGTATAATCTAAATTTTAATGAATGATATGAATCCGACAGGCGGATTAGTAACCCGGTGTCTGCTTAACCAACGGGTCTTTCGACATTACCGTAGCATCTACTGGCCACAACAAGTGCTTCTCGACAAGATCGCCCGAAACGCTAATCTGAAGAGCCTTAGCCAACTCTCCATTCTTCATACGGCGAATGTCATACCAACGCTTACCTTCACCTACAAACTCTTTGGAGCGTTCTTCCAGAATTGCATCTTCCGCTGTTTCACCACTACGGGGGTATTTATTGGCAGCATAAGCGGAACCGTATGCACGCTCACGGACACTATTGATGTAAGCGGCAGGATCACCTCCCTGCAATGCCACAATTTCGGCCAGTAGTAACTGCAAATCCGCATAGCGATAGACAGGCCAGTCGTTTGTAAACTTGCGTATGTCATTGTCCAACTCCCCTTTATATTTATTCAAGAGTATGGCTGCCGCTCCTCCGTCTACCTTATATACATCAAAGAAAGTGGCGCTACGACGGATATCGTTTTCACTGAATGTATCAAAAAAATCTTTCGCATACTGGTAGTTGGATGCAGTACCATTCAGTTTCAATGGGTTCACATTGTCACCTTTGTACTCTACACCGTCCGCATTTTCAAAACCGACCAGATTGGTATTGGTAGGATACATGAACTTGCTGAAGAAGTTTTCTTTCTCATTCAGCATATAGCGGATAACGAATATCATTTCTTTGTTATCTTTCTTCGTTACATCAAAAACGTCCTCAAAGCTGGTCTTGGAAGCAAAGCCATACTTGCCGCAATCAATGATATCCTGCAACGCTTGCTTGGCTGCTGCCAAATCGGCCGATATATTTTTTGAGTAGACCGCCAATAGGTTTTACTTTACATCCCCACAACAGGATTTCGGCTCTCAACATTTTTGTTGCCGCCTTGCTCCAATAAGAACTTTTGTCTGTAGAATTGATGGTAAATGCGTCATCTGCGAAATAATCTTCCGATGCCTTGATGTCCTTTACAAGGAAATCATAGACTTCTTCTTCCTTGGCCCGCGGCTGATTCAAGTCGGAAGGAGTAAAGCTACCATCCATCACGCGTGCTGTTTCAATCAGAGGAACTCCGCCATAGGTACGGAATAGATGAAAGTAATAAAAACTTCTCAATCCGTGTAACACGCCCATATAATAGTTCTTTTCTGTTTCATTCAAGGCAGAACTGCCGGGGACGGACTGGATGGCATGGTTAATCTGCATAATGTCCATATAGAAATTGCCCCAGTTGTTTATCACATAATTAGCTTCAGTAAGATTGTTTGTCACAGCCGGCACATCGCTAATAGTCTGATTAAACAAAGAAGAGTTTGAGCCGTAAAAAGTCCCGCCTCTAAGTTCACCCATCTTGAACAATACTTCCTGACGCTCACGGACACGATAATGCAAGCCACGCACAAAGCGTTCCGCCTGATCTTTGGTACTCCAGTAATTACTGATACCGTAGGAGTCTACCGGACTCAAGTCCAAATAACCGCAAGACTGCATAGCTCCTATCAACAACACTAATAATGTATATTTTATTTTTTTCATAATACATCTTTCTTTATGATTTTAGAACATAACCTTTAATCCCATCAGAACTGTCTTAGGTAAAGCATATCCGCCCTTGTCGCCACTGGTGGTTCCATACTCGGGAGTGTAGAGACGATTGTCCGTTATGTAGAATAAATTCTGTCCGGTAAGCGTCACCGTCACTTTATCCATGAGGGCTTTTTTAGTCCACTGCGAAGGTAAATCGTAGCTCAAGGAAATCTCACGGGCACACAGGTAAGAAGCATCTTCCCAAAACAATGAAGTGTTGCGGGTATAGTTCTTTTTAAAGTTAGTGTCGTTAGTCATCAATACCGGAAGTTCCGCACCCGGATTATCTTCCGTCCATGTCTTTTTAGCCAAATCCGGAACATTGAAGTGACCGGAAGTGATACCCATGAAATATTGATAACCGCTATTCCACTTCTTGTATCCCAACGCATAGTCGAATCGGGCAAACAAGGTCAGCCCTTTCCACGTAACGGATGTATTGAAACCACCCATCCATTTTGGAATTTCATTACCAAGCTTCACCTGATCATACGTGTCGATAGTTCCGTCACCATTCACATCGTACCAGACAGCATCACCCGGAGCTAACTGCTGCGCATTTTTCTGCTGCTCAACCGTCAATTGTGCATAAGCTGCCGGACCATATACCGGTTTAGAGGGAATCTTATCTACGTAATAAGCATAGTTTGCCAAATCGGCTTCGTCACGCACAACACCCATCATTTTGAATCCGTAAATATCACCGTAAGACTGTCCTTCCTGTATTCCACCTTTCCAAACGGTTTCATTACTACCTTTGCCTTTGTAAACTTCCGTTCCGCCTTGACGGTTGTTCTCATTACCATTATCAGGTAATTGCAGGATTTTGGATTTCACAAAAGTAATGTTGGCACCTATATTCCACTTAAAGTCCTTACGGTCAAAAATACGGTAATTGACTTCAAGCTCCATACCCTGACTACGCACAGCGCCGTTGTTTGTCGTCATTGAGCCTACGCCGGATGAAGAAGCCAAAGGTACATTGGCAATCAAATCGGTAGTTTTCTTGTTGAAATAACCTACTGTCAAATCTACTTTATTAAACAGTCCTAATTCTATGGCAGTATCAAAAGAGGTGGTTTTCTCCCAACGCAGTCCGGGATATGCAATATCGTCAATCAACAGGCCGTAGATGCCGTTGTAGTTACCGGCTGTTCCATAACTACCTTGTAGTTCGTACAGTCCGATACCATTCACGTTACCATTCTGCCCATATCCCATACGTACTTTCATGTTGGAAAATATATCCAGATATTTCTCCATGAATTCCTCACGATATACGTTCCATGCGGCACTGACACCGGGGAAAAATCCCCAGCGGTTGTCCACCAGTTTGGAGTAACCGTCGTAACGTCCGGAGAAAGAAAAAAGATACTTGCTCTTATAGTCGTAGGTAGCATTCAGGAAACCGGACATGATGCGCTCCTGTGTGTGAGTGGTAGACATGTTACGGGTGGATTTTCCGTTTGCGTCCAACGGGGCAGTGAACTGCAATCCGATAAAATCATCGGAAGTAGCTCCCTGACCTGATGCCGAGAGTCCGTAGTTGTATTTGTCTATCATTTCAAAACCACCGACTGCACTGACGTTATGGTCACCGAATGAGACATTGTAATTCAGAATGGCGTTATAAGTCTGATCCAGTTTGCGCGCATAAGTAGCAGAAGCTTTGCGGTTAGAATTCAACTTACCGGGAGCGGTAGGTAACTCTTTATCAAAAGATTCAGTTTCCTTCATCCAAAGATACCACATACCGCTCAGTTTCAAGCTCAGTCCTTTCATCAAATCCACTTGGAAAGAAGTTCCCAGCGTAGTCTTGTAAGCCGTATTTCTGCGATAGTAGTAGTTCTTCATCTCATTCCAATTGGCATTTTGAGTATTATTGAGTAGTGTGATAACCGTTCCGTCCAGATTAGCTCCTTTAAAGGTCGGGGGAGCAGCAGCTACCACGCTCCAGAAATTAGCGTCGCTCATGTAGTTAGGATTGGTTTCCGAACGTGAGAAATTCACGAAACCGGAAGCTTTCAGCCAGCTCTTGATCTTATATTCACCGTTCAGGTTGAAAGACAGACGTTGGTATCCCGACTCCAATGGAAAACCTGTTTCATCATAATACCCGATACTTGAGTAGTATTTGCCTTTGTCGTTTCCACCGGAGAAAGAGACATTATAATCCTGCGTCCAGGCATCCTGCGTGTTCAACTTCATAAAATCAGTTTCCTTGAACAATAGATAATTGTCTGATGCCGGATCTTTCATCGATTGCCAACCATAATCCAAAAGATATTTATTCTTATCTGTCAGAATAGAGGTACTATAGATACCGTTGCTGCTTTTATTTCCGTCGGCAGTGATGTCATTTCCTGTACCCCATCCGTTCACAAGATTCATGTCGTCTCCGCTACGCTTTGCCGCCATACGTTCCCAATACAGATAATCGCGGGCATTCATAAAATCGTAGTTGTCGCGGGCAAAACCTTTACCGATATTTACGTTCAATGTTACGGTTGTTTTCCCCACATGACCGCTTTTTGTGGTCACTAGAACTACACCATTATTGGCACGTGCACCATAAAGTGCTGTCGCAGCAGCATCCTTCAAAACCTCAATAGATTCAATATCGTTACTGTTGATGTCGTTCATATCGTCTTTCTGCACACCGTCAATAATATACAACGGACTACCGGAACCGTTCAAAGAAGCACCTGCACGTACCTGAATGGAGGGCCCTGCTCCCGGCTGACCAGAAGTCTGCGTAACACGTACACCAGTAACCGTACCCGCCAAAGCAGTCAACGGATTGGAGCGTACACCTTTCTCCAAAACTTCGGAAGAAACTTTGGATATAGCCGCAGTCAGCTTATCTTTAGTTACGGTTTTACCATAACCTGTGACAATGACTTCCTGCAAACCTATGGCATCATCTTTCATCACTACCGTAATATTCTTACGTCCATCCACGTGAATATTCTGTTGAACATAACCTATGTATGAAAAAGCAAGAACTGATTTACTCTTTGTCAATGTTAACGTATATTTTCCATCCAAATCTGTAATAGCACCATTTGATGTGCCTACTTCCAATACGGAGACACCAATCAAAGGCTCTCCAGCAACATCTTTCACAACGCCACTTACCGTTTGCTCGACTTGTGCATATATGCTGCCAATGGAGCAAAGCATGGCCACTACCACGAATATTACTTCCCGGCAGTACTTTAAATGTATTTTTCTCATATTAAAAGAGGTTATTTAGTAGATAATATAAATAATTCCAATCTCATCCATCCGGCCGGACGAGTTGATAGTTTTTGGAATCCCGGTTCATTACCGAGTTCGGCAACAATAGCCATATCACCATCAGGCAGAAGTGCCATACATGTGTATCCTGCCGCTTTATCATAAAGCACCATATGATCTGCCGGCTCAAATGTATGCGAATGGCCACCAAAGAATTTAGCTTTGGCCAAATATAGTATACCACGATCATCATGAGCTGTTGTCTCGGTAATCCCTTTCGCCCCACAGTAATACATCCAGCCATCCTTTACGATAACACTTCCCGCACAGCCTTGGGCTGGAGTTGGTAGTGCTGTCGGAGCATAATCAGAAAAAGAAGGCCATTTGGCTCCACCATCTGTACTTACATAGTTTTGACGGTGTCCATTATAACGGATATTTCCAATTAATGCACCATCAGGAGCTTCCGTTACCGTCCATTCACCAGACTTATTAGGTTGCCCGGTTTCCCATGTCACCCCGTTATCATCCGACCACATAGCTGTATTCCCGCCATTTGAAACGGTCCCAGCAGCTTCATTCACTTTGAAAGTGCGTATAGGGACAATCAAACGATTCTTATATTGCTCACTTGATGTCATTTGCACACCGGAACCGGGACCGAAGCTACCAATCATTCTTGTCGCACCGCTAAAAATTCCAATTTCCACCTCGTCTGTGAGATCTTTTCTTGTCCAATTTAATCCATCATCTTCCGAAGTGTACATGATAGCTCTATTATTATAGCCTTGTTTGGCAGACTCCTTGCCTACAGCATCCCACAAAGAGGTAAACAAAAAGATTTTCCCCGTAACTTGGTCGACGACAACAGTCGGGTCCATATATGACAACTTTGATGAAGTAGCTTGACTGGTTAAATTCTTTTCAGTCCATGTTACCCCTTTATCGGTACTACGCTTCATCAGAATATCCGTCCGCCCAGCTTTATCTTGCCAAGTTCCATAGCGAGCTTCACAAAAAACGAGTATGCTGCCTTTCTTTGTGACCGCGATGGCAGGAACACGATATGAAATGTCATTACTTGCTTTTGAATTGAATACGGTAATTGTTGGAGAAGTTATCTTCCATATCGGTTTCGAGTCAGGATCAGGGTCGGGATCTGGATTTGGATCCACAACTTCATCTGGATAAGGCACCGGACTAAAGTCATTAACATTATCATCCGAGCAGGCAATAATAGCAAACAAACTCAGAATATAACAAAACACATTAAATATACTCTTCATAAATAAAAAAATTAAAGATTAATAACAGGCACTAAAATTAAATCCAACTTCATCCAGTCATCCGGACGCTTAAGAGGTTTCGTATTAGGTAATGATTTACGAGTAAATGATTGAGTATCTGCTGTTTCAAAGATTATAGCCATTCGTCCGTCCGGTAAGAAAGACATACAGCTATATCCGGCAGCCTTATCATATAACAGTAACCCATTATCCCATTTTCTTCCACCATCCTCACTTTTATATAAAGTAAGTTTTGCACGTTCATCATATTCGGATGTCTCCGGTATTCCTTGTATCCCAGAGAAATAAAGCGTTTTACCTTTTCCCAATACACTTGCCTGACATCCTTTAGATACACCAGGCAAAGCAAGTTCCTTTACAGCCTTGCTCCATGTCTCTCCCCCATCTACACTGAATGACACCATTCGCGCTTTGGGAACACGAGCATTATAAACCAAAACTCCGGCAGGTGACTCTGCAATCTGAAATTCATCATCATTATCACCATTGCCACCCATCTTCCATGTTTTACCATGATTATCGGAATAAATAGCTACATCATGGGCTTTCTCACCAGTGACTTCAGATACACGAGCCGGTAAAATCAGTCTTCCTCTATATTTTTCACCCACCATTTGCAAACCTGCTCCCGGTCCAAAACCATAAATACGACTTCCTTTCGGCATTAATGTACCAGTCACATCAACGGGAGCAGCCCATGTACAACCATTGTCATCTGAAGTCAGCAAAATTGCCCGATTTTTGGCACCTGTGTGATCATCTGCCGGCCAAAAAGTGGTAAAAAGAAAAATTCTACCGGTAGCTGAATCTAAAAGAGGAGTCGGATCCATATAAGCGCCGGTGGTTCCCTGAGTCAAATCTTGCATAGCTGACCATGTCCGCCCATTATCTGTACTACGTTTCACTACTATATCTGTACGGCTTTTATCCTTCCAACTTTCTCTACGTGCTTCACAAAACACAAGTAAAGAGCCGTCTTTCGCTGTCAACAATGATGGAATACGATAACTATTCACATTATCATCTCCTGCTGAAAACACAGTATATTTAGGAAACTCCGGGAATTTTTTTTTTGCACCGGACTGCGCTTCTCCTTTCATACAAGAAAAGAAAAGCATAAGTCCCGCAAATAATATGTTTTTCATAATACACATAGTAATAGTTTTAGATTTTATCAGAAGAGTTACATATTACTTCACAAAAGCTCCTTGCAAAGCATGTAACTACGAATCATCATGCGAGGTATATGGAAAGGACCTTTAAAGAGATTTCCCTTAGCTGGTTGTGCCACAGTACCATCACGGTGAAGATAACCATACCATTCTCCATATTCCTTATCGGGAAAATGAGTATACGTCCAGTCACTGATTTGCTTATGCATCTGAATATATTTCTCATCCCCCGTAGCCTGATAGGCATATAAAGTGGCAATAATAGTCTCTGTTTGCGGCCACCAGAATTTCATATCCTGAGAATAGTCCTGAGCCGGAAGATTACGGCAATCACGGAAATTGATTATGCCACCAAACTCTTTATCCCATCCCCATTCCCAAGACCAGTCGAGAATCTGAAGAGCCAATTGCAGTAAATCCTTATCCCAATTGCGATATTTAGCTTCTTCCATAATGAACCAAGCGGTTTCAATACAGTGGCCCGGATTTATGACACGTCCGTTACACGTGTCAATAAATTCACCATTAGGTCCTACCATTTCAAGTAAAGCCTTAAACTCCGGATGGATAAAATATTTACGCAATGCGGCAATCGAAGCATCTATCTGCTCCGTCAATACAGGATCGTCAATAACCATCCGGATGCGAGAAGCTGTATTAATCAAGATCATCGTTATAGAATGCCCTCTTGAAGACATAGCCGGCAAATATTTAGGTTCAAGCATTCCCGGAGTATCCAGGAAATGCTGTGTACGCTTGAAGATTTCCAATGCTTTCTCAGCATATTCCTTTTCACCGGTTGCCAATGAATATTCAGCCATTGCTATTGCCGCAAAACCTTCTGAAAACACATAACGGCGCTTACGTAACGGGACTCCATCTTCTGTGACTTCAAAGAACATATGTCCATCCGTATCAAAGCAATGCGCTTCGATGAAATCAATACAACTCTTGGATGCTGCCAACCATTGGGGATTTTTCTCTATATTATTATATGCATATGCAGCTATAAACCCGAAACGTCCCTGAAACCAGACAGATTTCGTTGTATCCATCAAACTACCATCCCGATTAACGCATGTATACACCCCTCCATGTTCTTTATCCAGCCCGTACTTCATCCAGAACGGCATAATATTATTTATTATATCGTCTTTATAGGATATGGCCCACTTATTCAAATATTCTGCTGTATTCATGCTATGCGTTTTTAAAGTTTATTGCATCGGTCAAAAAAATGAATTGCCTCAAGCTCCGTTTTCATCTGAACTTCTTCTTCATCTGTCATATTCTGGAAGGGAGTACGGTTCTTACCTAAATCAAGTCCTATCAATTTCATTATGCGTTTTCCGCCAACAATATTCCCACGAAAATGGCAGATCACATTTATTACTTCCTGTGAGAAGTTCTGACGTTCACGGGCTGTTTCGATATCACCTGCCTCCCATGCTTTGATGATACCGACCAGTTCTTTACCATTATAATTGGTTGTTCCGCCGATGCCGCCCTGAACACCACCCATAGCCAGACAAGGAAGAATTGTTTCATCCTGTCCATGCAACATATCATATTTTCCGTTTTTATATAAACGGCATTGGTTGTATTCATACATGCTCTCAAAAGTATATTTAATACCTGCAAAGTTAGGAACACGTCCGTCTACCGCTTCCAGTAATTTAACCATTGGCAGAAAAGCACCGTTGAATGCCGGAATATGATAATAATAGAAGGGA
>ENA-OPXG01001150-OPXG01001150.1-human-gut-metagenome-genome-assembly--contig:-NODE-1150-length-13347-cov-1.788896_pt1 | contig 13347 bp, 10 predicted proteins | sample MGYA00241519_ERZ502030 | MGnify/ENA primary metagenome ERZ502030 (study PRJEB25962, sample SAMEA2041937) | human gut metagenome | biome: human gut; feature: human-associated habitat; material: faeces...
TCACCGCCGCGGCAAGATCAGATTGCTTTACGGACTGAAATGCATCTCGTGATGAGATTTGCTTTAAAATACGCTGCAGCAAAATTGGATCGCTCCAAATATGCTGCAAAAAAATACTGCACTTGTAGCAGACAATCTAAATATTCAAGGCACGATAGATATCTGTGATTCGCTGTGTCAGCGGGTTCTCTAGTGTTAATCCAGAGTATTCGCAGAGTGTGTGCATTACTCCTTTCGACTGCAGCATTTGTTGGAGTCTTACACTCTGTAAATCTTCTGAATTCACAAAATGTAAAGCTGCTGCAGCTCCGAACAAAAGATGATCCACACCACAGCCGTAGGAAACTGCAGTCATAAGCGGTTTTATCAACCGCTCATCTGCAGAAAGCTTTCGAATTGGGTCACGACCGACTCGCAGTACGCTATCCTCTAAGTAGGGGTTCTGAAAACGTGCAACAATGCGGTCAATATATGCGTGATGCTTTGTTTCATCCAATGCAAATTTTTGGATCAGACCGTTTCCGCTTTCCTGCATAGCCTGATAGACGATATCGCTGATTGCTCTATCAGAAATACTCTGTAAAACTGTTTCATGCCCGTGCAAAAAACCAAGATAGGCACAAATTGCATGCCCACTATTCAGTGTAAAGAGCTTACGCTCGATATATGGTGAAAGATCTTTCACGAAGTTTGCATCAGAAATTTGAGGACGCTTACCTTTCCAATTCGTTGATTCGATGTCCCATTCGTAATATTCCTCCGCTGCAACGTCCAGTACATCGTTGAAAAGGGCACGCGGAACAATCCGGTCAACTGCACAGTCCGCAAATCCAATGAACCGCGTGGCGAACGCTTGTTCTTCTGAATTCAAAAACGAAAAGATTGCTTTTTTCAGCTGAGAGGTTGCTCTGATTGCATTTTCACAGGCAATCAGGTTCAGTGGCTGCTTATTTCCAGCCCGCATTCTGCGACGTAAGCCCTCTGCAAGCGGTTTTGCAACAATTGGCAGGACATTGACACCAACAGCTGTCGTAATCAAATCGCAATCGCAAACTGCTTGCGACAGTGCTTCTCCTGCTGAACTAATTCCTCGGACATTTTGGATAGAAAAATCGCGGCAGATTGTGTCCTTGATATGTACAGTATATTGCTTTTTTTCATTGATTGCATCAATAATCGGCTGATTCACATCCGCAAACAGGACCTGATATCCGCTTTTTGCAAGCAATGCACCAATAAATCCGCGACCAATGTTGCCTGCGCCAATCATAATCGCACGTTGCATAAGAAATCCTCCAAGCGTTGTTATTTCAAAAGTTAATACTTTTGTATCAACAAAATAGCATACTGAGATTGTTAAGTCAACAGTTAAAATCAAAAATTGACTTTGAGACAAAAGCTATATATACTAATCTAAAAGGACGGTGTATAAAATGGAAGAACGGCGCAGACGGATCGTTGAACTGGTTAATACTATGGGCAACGTAAGCTTTGCACAGTTAAAAGAACGCTTTTCGGATGTATCGGAAATGACGCTGCGGACAGATCTGAAATATTTGGACGAGACGCACCAAATCTTGCGCGTTTACGGCGGTGCAAAGTCTGTCTATTCAGTCATCGGAAGCGATGATCTTCTTTCTCGGCGGCGGATGCGGAATTTACCACAAAAACAAGCCATCGCAAAAAAAGCAGTTGTTTTTTTGGCGGAAAATCGTTCTGTTTTCCTAGACTCTGGTTCTACAGTCACGGAACTCGTCCGTTGTATGCCAGATATGCAGATGCTGATTTTTGCATCCGGGTTGGATTATTTACCAGAACTTGCACAGTTGTCAAAGCTAGAAGTCCATCTGTTCGGTGGAAAAATGAATAGAAACAGTATGTGTGTTGGCGGTCCACAGACGCTGAAGGAGTTATCGCAGCTGCATTTTGATCTGGCGATTCTCAGTACGACGAGCTATAACGAAAACGCCGGCTTTGCCTGTGGCGATGCAGACGCAGCGGAGCTGAAGCGAGCAGTTCTGCAGTGTACAGATCGCGTAATTATGCTGATGGATTCACAGAAAATTGGTCTTTCCAGCACATTCAGCTTTGCAGCGCTTGACCAAATTGATGTTGTCGTCACAGATGAACAGGTTCCGAAAGAATTTCGCAAAGCCTGTGCTGACACGCAAATAGAGTTGTATTGACCTTGTGCAAAAGTACTAAATTAGGCAGCGCAAATCTGTCACAAAATTAGGATTGATTTTTTGACCGATCCAAATTAGAATAAATTCATCTTAGTAGTGCAAGGAGGTATGCGGCATGACCATCATCGATGTTGCCCGCGCCGCAGGCGTCTCCCGAAGCACTGTATCTCTGGTTTTGAATAACAGTCCGCTTGTAAAGCAAGAAACACGTGAGCATGTATTGCGTATTATCCGAGAGCTTGGATACGTCCCGGATAATAACGCGCGCGGCTTAAGCCGTAAAACGACAAACAGTCTCGGTGTCATTATCATGGCGGAGGAAAATCCGCAGGATGGATATGGCTTTGACCAGCATACTGGTATGTGTTCCTACAACATCAGTCTCGGCATTATGGACGGCCTGCTGGACACAGATTATGGCATTATCACAGAGCATTTTTGTTCGATTGCAAATCCACATGAGCTGCCAAAATCTATTCGAAACCGCCGCGTAGATGGTGCATTCATTGTGGGCTCGCCCTACAGCCCGGAGCTATTTGAACAGTTGAAAACCTGTGGAATTCCAATCGTTGCGGTTGGTGTCAACAGCAATGTTGATGGATTTGATTCTGTTTTTTCGGATCCGGGAGCCGGCGTAAAAATGGGTGTTGAATATTTGCTGCAGACTGGACACAGAAAGTTGTGCCTGCTGAACAGCCCACAGACGTTCCGCTCCTACGAGGTTCGTTGCGAAGCTGTTAGGCAGTTGGAACAAAACGGACTACTTCAATTCAATTGGGATTGGATGCTGAGCTGCACGCAAAATAATGGTTTAGGCGGATATCAAGCGTTCAAGGCATTCTGGGAAGCCGGAAATCGACCGGATGCAATGATTGCGGCAAACGCAAACCTTGCATTGGGTGCAATGCGGTATTTGTACGAACAACATATACGTTTGCCGGATGCAATGTCTATTGTTGCGTACGAGGATTCTTCTCTGTCTGGTTACGCAATTCCACCGTTGACGACCGTTGACATTCACAAGGAAGAAATCGGACGCCGCGCGGCGACGTGTCTGCTGGAGCGGATTCGGAACCCGAAAAAGGAAATTGAAAAAATCGTCATACCCTCCAATATGGTTCTTCGTGAAAGCGTTGCGCTCAGAAGAAATTATTAATATACAACGAATAAGACGCCTCACGCCGAGTGCGTTTTTATTCATCCTGAATTTTAGATCGCTCCAAATTTTAAATATTGCAAAAAAAGAGTAAAAAAGAATGAAGCAGTGGGAGGCCTCTATGGATATCAAGCAAGTAGAATCCATACCATGGATTACACACAGTTCGGCGACACAGGTTCTGGTCGTTGGCGGTGGGCCGAGTGGTGTATGCGCGGCGGTCGCTGCAGCACGCCAAGGCAGTCAAGTCACACTTGTGGAGCAGGCAGGCACCTGCGGTGGCATGGCGACGCAGGCGCTCGTTGGTCCTTTTATGACGTGTTATGATAAGTCCGGTATGCAGATGATTCTAAAAGGGATATTTTCAGAAGTTGTTGACCGACTTGTCGCCTGCGGAGGTGCACTGCACCCATCTGAAATCAGAGCTGGAACCGGCTATACCTCATGGATTGTAGTTGGGCATGACCACGTAACACCATTTGAGCCAGAGGCTCTGAAGCGAGTCTATGATGAAATGCTGACGGAGGCTGGCGTTAGCATGCTGTACCACACAACGTTTCTAGAGCCCATTATGGATGGTTCACGTCTCTGTGGAGGCATCTTCTCCTCTAAATCCGGTGTGGAGAAAATCAATGCTGCCGTTACCATTGACTGTACTGGGGATGGTGACGTTGCTGCACGCGCTGGCGTGCCCTTTGAAAACGGAAACGAAGGACTCCACATTACACAGCCAGCGACAATGTTTTTCCGAATTGGCAACGTAAATGCCGAGAAACTCTATCATGAGATCGAAGCGCATAAAAATGACTTCTATCGCAAAGATGGCGTCAACTATCGTTCGCTGCATTGGCGCGTGGCAGAGGCGAGAGCCAAGGGGGACTGGACACTGGATCGTGTGTCTATCGGCATCTTCCAAGGTGTCAAGCCGGATGAATGGAATATCAACACCAGCCGAATCATGGGCATTGATTCCACTGACAGCCGAAGCCTTACTGAAGGTGAGATTGAGGGGCGCCGACAAGTAGATGAAATTTTCCGCTTTCTTAAAAAGTATGTTCCTGGCTGTGAGGATGCACGCCTGCTTTGTTCTGGCTCAACGCTTGGCATCCGGGAGTCTCGACATATTCATGGAGAGAAAACGTTGACACTGGAAGATATCATTGAGGGACGAACGCCGCATGACAGTGTGCTCGTTTGCTCTAATTCTGCGGATATTCATGGCCGTTTCGGTCCGAAAAGTAACGAATATGTGGTCATTCAAAACGGCGATTGGTATGGCATCCCATACGGCTGTCTGGTGCCGCAGAGAATTGATGGTCTCCTTCTTGCCGGAAGATGCTTCTCTGCAACGTCAGATGCGGCAGGTGCCGTCCGCGTGATGCCGCCATGTATGTGTATGGGACAGGCTGCCGGAATTGCGGCGTCGCTTTCTGCCCAGCAATGCATGAATCCCCGCAACATTCAGCCCGCACAAGTTCGTGAAACATTGCGTCAACAGGGGGCATTTCTCCCGGATTAAGCGGGCAGTGCTGATAATTTCTTATCTAAAAAGAGGGAGGCGATAGTGCAGCGTAGAGTGCTTATTCCCTTAGAAAACACAAAAACAAATGGAGGTTTTACTATGAAAATGATGAAAAAAGTGTTGGCAGCGCTGTTGGCGTGCCTGATTGTGATGAGCATGGCTGCTTGCGCCGCAAAAAGTGACCAGACCGCAAAGCCGGATACAGCACAGACCGATGCAGATCAACCTGTACCAAATGCAGAGGATACCCAGACACCCAATGCCGAAGCGGGCGACGCGCCGGTATCAAATGATGAAGCAGACCTGACATCGTGGATTCTGGAGCCAGATACAAATATGGCAGGTGCAGTTCGCTTCTGGATTCCATTCAAGGGTGAGCAGGGCATGGATGCAATGATTGCTGCGTTCAACGAAGTATATCCAAATATCACGGTTGAACTGAATACCTATAACAACAATGCCGAGGGTAACATGGCCGTCAATACTTCCATTATGGCTGGTGAAGTTGATGTTCTTGCCTCATTTGAAATTTCGCAAGCATATACTCGTTGGCAGAATGGCATGTATATGGATCTGACAGACAAACTGTCGGCTGATGGAATTGACCTTGTTGCGAACTGGGGTACCGACAACTATAAATACGATAATAAGGTCTACAGCCTGCCGTGCGGTGGCATCTCTTATTATGTTGCGATCAACAAGACCGCATGGGACGAAGCCGGACTTGGCGAAATTCCGACTGCATGGACATGGGACGAATATCTCGCAGCTAGTGAAGCCATGACGCAGAAAGATGCTTCTGGCAAGACTACTCGCTACGGCGGATCCAATTTCCAGGTTATCGGTGATATTTTAAACGTAGTCTATCAGGTAAATGGGAAAAATCGTTTCTATAACGAAGATGGAACGTCCAGTTTTAATAGTAACCTGGTAAAAGAAACGGTTGCACGTAATATCAAGGCGGAAAACGAGGACGGCATCTGGTTCCCGCTGGTCACCTATCGAGCAGATAATAATAAGACGTGGTTTACATATATGGATGGCACCGTTGCTTCAACTGTCATCAACAACATCCCCCGCTTCATCCGCGATACAGAAAAATATCCGCTTGACTTTATTACCACCTTTGCCCCCTATCCGACGGTTGAAGCCGGTCAGACAAATTATATGTCTGGTGTTAACTATTTCTCGTTTGCTGGTATTACGAATGGTTGCCAGGACGAAGCCGCGGCATGGGCATTCTTGAAATGGTATTCAACCTATGGTTCCAAGTATCTAGCACTGGCTGGTCATCAGTCCACATGGCGCGGTACGCAGGCCGATGATCTGGTTGCACTGACATTTGGCTCTGAGGAAAATGCAGCTAAGATCATCGATGTGGAAGCGTATAAGCGCGTTGTCGGTGCTACAGAAAATCCGTCCGCGATTGACACCGATACCACAGCCTATACGGAAGTAAGCGCAATCTGGGACGAGTATGTTATGTATGCGTATAATGGTCAGATGACAATTGACGAAGCGCTGGATGAGGCTGCTACACAGGCAAACGCAGCCATTAAAGCAGCAAAATAAGCACTGTTTCCGCAGCCGACGCAAGGAGGAACCGCCAGGCGGTTCCTCCTATATCAAAATATCCAAAATAAAACTGTAAGAGGGTTGGATGATGAAAAGAACGAAAGAAATGAAGGAAACCTTGACAGGATATGCGTTTGTTGCGCCGGCCTTGATTGTGTTCGCGGTCCTCATTGCATTCCCGCTGATTGCCTCTATATTGTTGTCCTTTACAGAGTGGAATTTTCTGTCCGGCATCAAAAATATTAAGTGGGTTGGACTGAGCAACTTTGCGAATCTGCTTCAAGACAAGCGATTTGTTTGGGGTGTAAAAAACACGTTTATTTACGCGATCACAACTGTGCCAATTTCAATTGCTATTGCACTGGTGCTGGCGTATGTCCTAAACAGCGACCGTGTTTACGGCAAGAAAATTCTGCGTCTGTGCTTTTTTATCCCTTATATTTCCAGCGCCGTTGCGTTGGCGGCCGTGTTTAAAGCAATGTTCCGAGAAAACGGCGCTATCAATATGATCCTGACAGAGATTTTTAGTATGAGTCATGGTTTGTCGTGGTTCTCTGATTTCTCTTTGAATAAAATTCCTATCATTATATTTGTCATCTGGTCGCATATAGGCTTTGAGTTAATCGTGTATATGGCTGCACTGCAGAATGTGCCAAAGTCTCTGTATGAAGCAGCAGACCTGGATGGTGCCAGTAGCTTTAAAAAATTCTGGAATATTACCTTTCCAATGATTTCGCCGACAACCTTCTATCTCGTAATTGTGCAGTTTATAACATGTTTCAAGATTTTCACAGCAATAAACGTCATGAATTACGGCGACACTGCGTATTCCAATACCTCCATTGTTGTGGAAGTATATGAAAATGCATTCACAAATTATAAATTTGGCTATGCCAGTGCGGAGGCGCTGGTACTCTTTGCCATTATCATTCTTGTAACTGCAATCAATTTCTGGGGGCAGAAGAAGTGGGTTCATTATTAAAAGAGGAGAACACAATTATGGCTGAAACACGCGCAAAAAAGGTTCGTTCCAGACAGATTACAACGCTAATTGTGGGTCTATTTGCCTGCCTGTTTGTCTTGCCATTGGTCTGGATGATCCTTACATCCTTTAAATCAACAAATGAAGTTTTCGGCACAACGAACTGGCTGCCTAGTAAGTGGCACTGGTCAAACTATGCTGAGGTTTGGACGAACCCTCAGCTTTCCATGGCAAAGTGTTATTGGAACTCTATCCTGATCGTCGTCATTGGAACGGCTGGCCAATTAATTGTGTCATCTATGGCTGCATATGCATTCGCAAAGATTGATTTCAAAGGCAAAAAGTTTGTCTTTACTCTGTTTCTTGCGTCGATCATGATCCCATCGCAGGTCACCATCATTCCCCGCTTTATGCTGTTTTATAAAATGGGGATTTACAATACACTCTGGTCAATAATTTTGCCGTCATGGTTTGGTGCAACTTCCATTTTCCTGCTACGGCAATTCTACATGGGGCTGCCTAATGATCTGATCGAGGCTGCCAAGATTGATGGTGCCGGGCATTTGCGCATCTTTGCACAGATTATGCTCCCGCTTACAAAGCCTGTTATGGTTTCCTGTATTGTCCTCTCGTTTATCGCGCTTTGGAACGAATATCTTTCCCCATTGATTTTCCTGACCAACAAAAAGGTCTACACTATCGCACAGGCAATTCGTTGGTATCTGATGTCTGATACACAACAATATGAGCTGACAATGGCTGCAGCTTCCATTGCAATTGTGCCTCTAATCATTCTCTTTGTATTCTGTCAGAAGTATTTCGTAGAAGGTATTGCAACGTCTGGAATGAAAGGATAATAAAATGAGAAATAGGCTCAGACTTGCCACATGGATCGTTTGCTTGTTAGCAATTATGGTTTCCTTTGCTTGCGTGATTACTGCTGCAAATAACATAGTAGAAAATAATGCAAAAGTGATTTTTATCTCCGGTACCGGTGATGACGCAAACAGCGGCTTATCCCCTAAGCAGGCTGTACGACACCTGCAAAAGGCCACCGAGCTTCTGAACGGTGCAGGTGGTACAATTGTATTTTCAGGCGATGTGCTAGAAAATACAGGAATCACGATTCCCGCCCAAAAAAGCAAGGTGATTTTTACAAGCATCTATAATGGAAAAAACTATAGCAGCACACTGAGTTTTGGTTCTGCTCAAAATCAGGCGAATAAAAATCTGGTTTTTTCAAGTGAAGCAGAAATCAATGGCTTGCATATCAATTATAATTTAAAATCTAGCGCTGAAAAAAAAACTGCTCACTATTTATTCAGGACCGTCGTTAACGATAGGTGCAGATGTCGTAACTTCGCAGACAGATGAGAATGGAGACATTGATCTTTTATATCCATCTATTGCGATTCGTGGAGGAAATACGGAACAGATGGTACAGAATTCTACGCTTGTGGTACATTCCGGTACATATCAGTATCTTATCGCTGGAAACGGCATTAACACGATGACCACTGCGGAAGTTGAAATTTTCGGATCAACTAGGATTTATAGCTTCCTACAGTGCGGAGGAATTGCGAAAGATGTATCAACAGTTTCTTTGCAGATAAATGGTGGAGAAATCGAAAACCTCTACGTGGATGGGTATAGTGCAGATGTGTCAAATGTCAATATTGCAGTGACCGATGGTGTTATACGCAACATTTTAGATTGCCGCGCAAACAGCACTGGCAATATAACTGGTGCATTGACCCTGTGCCTTAGAAATTCAGCGACAAAGAACATTGAGTGCATTCGATTAAATTCAGCACATAGGGGTACGAGAACGTTGATTATTGATGGTATATCGGAAAGTTCTGCCCCAGCTTACATTGATGCAACACTTTCACAGTGGGATTACTTTAAAGTGAATAACTCGGGCAATATCTACCTGAACCAAGAATTTTCTATGCCGTCTGCAGAGCTCTACATTGATGCAAATAGCGAATTGATTCTTACCGAGGATATCACAATGCCCGAGAGTCTTTCCAGCGTTTCAAATGTAAACTTACAAAGCGGCATAGCATTTGTTGACCCAGTTAACGGCTCTGATGTTTCATCTGCAAGAACACCAAGTTACCCAGCTGCGACATGGGCACGTGCCTTGGCGTCGCTAAATGGAAAGGGTGGCACAGTTGTTGTGTGTAGCGATACGCCGATTATTGATGGTGCTACTACGACATCGACGATTCATTACGCTGTTCCGGAGCAACTTCGCCCGCTTACGATTACGGGAAAATATAACGGAAGGTGTTACAATTCGAAGCTTCTGCTTGGCAAAGAAGACAATTCGGCGAAAATTATTCTAAGTTTCCTATCAGAAGCAACTATTGAAGATATTGGAATTTGCTTTAATCGCGCATCTGGCTCCGGTACATCTGCCGAGATATGGTCGGGGCTCTCCCTTTCAATTGCCACTGGTGTGGAGACCTCAGCTACTGGAAGCAAAAATCAAATTACAATTCGGACAGGATTGTACAACTCTGCTACTACTGAAGCGCATCTCTCTGTATTAAGCGGCGACTGGAATTATGTGCAGGGTGGGAATAGCCGTAAAAATGTTAAAAAGAGCTTTTTAAATTTTGGCGGAAGTGCAGTGGCGCAATACATCCAGTGCGGTGGTACTAATACAACGGTAACCTCCAGTATCGTCAATATTACAGGCGGTGCGGTGGCAAAAGCAGCATATGTGAACGGATATGGCACTGCAAGCAAACCTGCTCCAATGAGTACTTCACAAATTGTAATCAGTGGTGGTGAAATCACCGCACTGTATGATGCCCGAAATATGTATAGTCCTGTAAGCGGAGCAGTTGCAGTTGTGTTTAGTGGAAATGGTGCTGCGCACATTGGTGAAATTAATCTACAATCTAAGAAAATGATTTCCGGAAAAAAGCAACTGGTTTTTAGTAATGTACAGAACCCAGTGCTTCGCTTGGACTTGTCCGCATGGGACGATGTTTCCCTTGTTGATAGCAGTAGTGTAACGTTCTTTACTGCATATTGCGCGCCCAAAAGTGCATTTAGTATTGAAGCAGGAAGTACAGCCTATTTTAGTAATTTTTTCAATTCTGAACCTCCACGCCATCAGGGAACCGGAAATGCAGAAATTGTTACAAACATTTCTAAATCTCATGTAGACTATGATGAAACACTATTTATGGCGTTAGAAAATCCAAAAATGGATGACGGCACGGATGTGGACAAGGAACAGGGCATGGCGCTATGGGATAATCAGCTTTACGTGTTCCATGATGGAGGGTTTTGTAAAGTTTATGATCTGACGTCAAAATGCTCAAAACCGATTGCATCATTCAAACTCGGCTCCTATAATGAGGGGACACCATCAAGTGCATATCAGAATCATTGTAATACGGTTATGTTTGGTGAGAACCATTATACCGATCCACAAACAGGGGCCATAAATGAACTCCCGCTACTGTATGTCAGAACAGGAAATAGTTCTGGTGCAGATAATATTGGGTATTATAATCGCTTAGCTGTTGAATCTATAACCAAAACAGAATCGAACGGCGTTGTGAGTTTTTCGTCCAGGCTTTTGCAGACTATTATCTATTCCGATACATACGATGGCGGAAAGAATATTGCAAACTATAACGACGAGCATGGAACAGCCTATCTGCCTGCTGCTGGATTTGGCGCCCCAATGTGGCTAGTTAACACCAAGGAAAATGCCGTGTATATGCTCTCCGCAAAGTACAGAACAACGTACGGTTCAGTTGGCGATACAGTAAATTATCCTGGCTATGAATCGGTTAATGACAATTATTATATAATTACTAAATTCAATCTTCCATCATTATCTGCAGGAGAGCAAGTCGTATTAACCCCGACGGATATTATTGATCAGTTCACAACTGATTTTGCAGCATTTGCAACACAGGGTGGGACGGTTTTTGACGATAAAATAATCTATACGTTTGGATTTGGGCAAATCAGGGAATTAAACCCCAATAAAATTCTGATATTCGATCTGCAAGAGAAGCGTATTTGTCATGAATTAATCCTCTGTGATAGTATGTTTGCCTTTGATGAGATTGAAAGCTGTGTTGTCTACGGAAATTCATTGCTTGTCAATACACAGGGTGGTTATATCTATCAGTTGGCGGCCCCAGTTGGATAGTAAATTTACTGCATTATTTACACCCGAGTGTGTAAAACGGCACAGCAGGAGGAATCATATGAAACAAACCGAAAAGCGCTTCGCCTTTGCAGGAAAACGTATTGCCGCACTCCCTGAGGCAGCTATATCCCAGCAGGGGATGGATGTGTACGGAAGCCTTGCTTTCTTGCTGCACCATGGCGGAAGTTGTGATGTGCTGCACTTGAACACAAAGCAGAAAGTTTCAAGCTTCCATCTTGCATCTTATACTGGAGATGGAGCCGGGCCGTACACAAACCATGCAAACCAAGCTGTTTTTTGCTCCCGACTCACACCATATCAACCTTCTGGAGCACTTCCACTTATGTATGTTTCAATTGGGAATGGCCCCGGTGCTGATGAAGATGGCTATTATGGAAGATGTGCAGTTGAACAAATCTGCATCAAAAATAAGGCCTTATCATCAGAACTTTTGCAGACTATATCCTACTGTGATAATAATGAGCCTAAAGCAGAGGATGGACGGTATCTGTATTATCCTTCATATGAACCACCGTGCTGGGGACTTCCAGCTTTCTTTCCGAACACCAGCAAACGGTTGTTGTACTTATTTTCAGCACGATACCGGACAACTTTGCAGGAATATGACTGTAAAAATGCATATCTAGTTACAGTTTTTTCATTGCCCGACGTATATTCCGCAAATGCAGTGATTTATGGACCGAGTAACATTCTGGATCAAATGGCTTTTCCATATGATTTTAGCGTAACTCAAGGCGGTACGCTGTATGGTAAATATCTGATTCAGGCGTTTGGCTTTGGAACTGCCGAGAATCCGAATGGAATCTTAATTTTTGATCTTGATGCGCGAAAAACAGTTTGCCGGATTGACCTTTCACATTCTGTTTTTGCGACAAAAGAATTGGAAGATTGTGCGATCTGGCGGAACGCTCTGGTTTGCAACACAAGAGACGGCTGTGTCTATGAGCTTTGTAGTAACTTTGATATGCTAATCCGATAGAGATTTGATTGTATATCATATATCATAAATAAAGCGGCAGAAGATAGAGATCGGCTCAACTTTCAAGTTACAATCCACATCCACTCCGACAGAACCTCTCCAAATTCGCCTGACTGCCCTGACCCAGATTGTGACCCAAGTGTGCGCGAAAGCGTGTGGACGCAGTGGACAAATCGCCGTGAAATCCCGTACTTTTCGTTGACAGAACGGACGTATTTGACGCAAAAACACTCAATATCACGAACCGATAACAGCTGGCAGTCATGAGGTCAGCGGTTCGATCCCGCTTATCTCCACCAACTTCTTTGTGAGAAGCAGCGAAAAACTCGTTTCCTTGTGAAACGGGTTTTTTCGTTTTATGCGGCAATTTCAGCAATATCCAGTCCCAAGCTGAACTGCTTAAAGTCGATGTTGAAGTCAATATGCACCCGATAGCCGCGATAAACGTCTACCCTGCGGATCAGGCAGCCCACGATCATTTTCTTCGATTCCATGCTGGCGCTGTCATACATATCAGCCCAGGAGATCATGTCGTCGTATTGACTGTTCAGCGATTGAAGTGTCGCCTCGCCCGCATCATAATCAGCCTGTGCCTGCTCAAGCGCCGCTTGCAGCTCCTGACACTTTCTTTCTGCATCAAGGATCAGCGAAGCAAGCAGTTCCTTCGAAAAGCTGCTTTCCCCCTTGATGGCTTTCACGACCTCGGATTTCAAAGCCTCCAGCTCTGCGGCGGCTTTCGT
>ENA-OPXG01001161-OPXG01001161.1-human-gut-metagenome-genome-assembly--contig:-NODE-1161-length-13297-cov-1.742562_pt1 | contig 13297 bp, 6 predicted proteins | sample MGYA00241519_ERZ502030 | MGnify/ENA primary metagenome ERZ502030 (study PRJEB25962, sample SAMEA2041937) | human gut metagenome | biome: human gut; feature: human-associated habitat; material: faeces...
CCTAAGCTTAAGGGCTGCCAGGTTCATACAACAGTTATGTTATCTGAGGTAGACACTAAGACATTTGCAAGATTAGGAGTGAATCTTACATCTGAGCCGATAAGAGGAAGTAAGAAATTTTATTAAATATATAGATTTTATAATATAGAATCATAGATAAAGAACAGAAAAGACTGTTATACTATAAAGTGATATTCAACTCTTATAGTATAACAGTCTTTTTGTTGTTAATTATTATTGTTTTGTAAGCATTTTACGATAACTGCTTGGTGACATACCAACAGCCTTTTTAAATACATCACCAAAAAAGTTGCTGTTATTATATCCACATTCGTATGCTATTTCTGTAATACTTTTTTCGGAAGATATAAGCAGCGATTTGGCTTCCTCTATCCTTGTTTTAGTAAGGTATTCCTTGAATGTCATATTGGTAAATATTTTGATTTTTTTGGTAAGGCTGGATTCACTTATACCAAACTGGGCAGCAATTTCTGGCAGTGTAAGCTGTCTGCTATAGTTGTTTTCTATGAAATTCACAATTTCACCTATTGTAATGTTAGATAAATTAGTCTTTTGATTTATATTATGCGTATAACGCTGACACCGTATAAGGTATATAATCAGTTCAAAAAAATAAGCTTTAGTAAGTAACTCAGACATATTGTCGAGACTATATTTTTCAAATTGTATTTTCTCAAATATATTAGATAGATTTGAAAAACTTTTTCTTGATAATTGCAAATGTTTATTTATGAAAAGATTATTTATTTCATCCTTGAAATCCTTGTTAAAATACCAGTTTAGCTGTTCAGTAGATATATACAGGACAGTTCTTTTGATATCCTGAGTAAAAGGGTATATAAAAGTATGTTCTTTGAAAGCGGGTATAAAAAGAACACTTCCATCTTCAAGACAATAAGTTTCATTATCTATGTATACGTTACATTTTCCAGATTGAAGAAAATATATTTCGTTGTATTGATGGGAATGTGTAAGTGGTACATCTTTATTAACATGACGGATTCTGTGGTCTATTACAAAGTCTTTGCTTACGGTTGATAACATATGGATTCCTCGCTTAGTATGTATATATTGTATAAGGTAATTGCTTTTTAAATGATATTTTATAAAAGTAGTTATTTTATGTAAATTATAAGATATTTTACCGATAATTGGTAGTCTGTTTTTTATATTGATTTTATAATACAATCATTAAATTATATAATGTTAAGGAGGCAGTGGAATGCGAAAAGTTACAAAATCACTGGTTACGCTTGGGTTGTGTACAACAATGCTGTCTGGAATGATGGCTGGTGTTCCGACAGTTAGTCTTTTAAAGGCAGGTAATGTAGAGAATGTATATGCGGCAGATAATGAACAGGTAGAATTGGGAGATCTTGTGCTTAGATTTCTTGCTATAGGTGAATATGAGCCTAACCGTTATACCAAAAAGAATGGTGGCAAATGGGCACCGGAAGAGATTGAAAAAGGACTTCTTATTAAAGCAGATATGGTTCTTGGAGAAGGCAATGTTGAAGGTATGATGGCACCTATGAAATATTCATTACAGGATATTACAGGACATGTTGATGCGGATGTTAATACAGGAAATATTGTCATTACTTATAACGGGCTTACACTTACTATGAAAGCAGGCAGTACAACAGCTGAACTTGATAATGGAAAAGAAAAAACTACACTTACTATGAGAAGTGAGATAGCACCATATTTTAAAAAAGTAGATGAAGAAAAAAATGTTGATGGAAGTGATTATTATGCATGTTATCTTCCAGTTAAGTTTACAGCGGAAGCACTTGGTGGAAATGTAATATGGAATGATGCAATGCACAGAATAGAGATGGCGTTTGCATTCTATGCATCTGATGCGGCAGCTTCACCGGTTATTAACTCGAAGTCTGATTATACAACAAAGAAAATGGAGTCCAATTCTAATACATACAGCAAAATGAAAGGAAGAATTGATGTTACTAAGCTTGACGAAGCAGCGGTAAAAGCTAATGTTGCTGATATGATAAAAGCTGGACTTAATGTAGTAAATCCTGTTTACCAGAATGAAGATGGTGGATGGGCTAAGACAAATACAGAGTATGATCTGCTTGAGGATTCTTTTGCAAGATTATATACAAAGGGATATTCAACAGTAGATAATGGAGCAACTCATGGACACATGAAGTTCTTATCAAGGATTATAAGACTTTCAAAAGAAAATCCTGAGCTTTTTGCAGGATATGAAACACAGCTTTCTGCGATAGAAAAGGGCTTCTGGAAAGCAGCAAAGTATATGTGCGATTCGCAGAATAACAATGGTGGATGGCCACAGTATTATCCATATGGTGTTGGCTATTTCAGAAATATAACATTTAACGATAATGCCATGCCTGACCTTATGGAATCAATATACGCACTTTCAAACGATAAAGGGCTTACTGATAATGAACTTTGTGAGGACTATGCGTGGGCAAGAGATGAAATAAAGGCACAGACTAATCCGTATGTGCTTGAGCTTGGAATAAAACATGATACGTTAAAGAAAGTATGGGATAATGGTCTTGATTTTGTAATAAGGGCACAGGTGGTAATCGATGGAATAAAAACAGGTTGGGCACAGCAGTATGATCCAGATGAAAAAAATCCTGTTCCAGCAGGTGGAAGAGCATTTGAGCTTCCTTCTGTATCTCCGGATGAAAGTCTTACAATGGTAAAGGTACTTGCTAACATAGTCAATCCAAGTGCAGAGGTAAAGGAGGCTATTACAAGCTATGTGAACTGGATTAATTCAGTCGGTATAACAGGATATGGTGTATATAATATAGCTGATAGAACAAGAGAGCTTGGAACTGACAGATTAATATTAAAGGATGGAAGTACGACAAAGCAGTTTGGACGTTTCTATGGACTTGATACAACAGGTGAATATTATGGATTCACAAAAGCACAGATGGCAAATAAGATGACAGACAGTAAGTTCTATGAAATATTTGCAGGAAGAGATTCAGTGGCACAGCTTAGCATGAACTATGGTATGGGTGAAAGAAGAATAGGATATTCATATGTAAGAACTAAGGCAGATGTTAATGCTACAGCGGTATATAATACATGGAAAAAGGCGCTTGGTGAATAAATAGTCCTAGAGTAAAGCAGTGTAAGAATGGAGATAAATATGAGACGAGATATAAAAAAAGGTATGAAAAAAGCGGCTATAGGTATTGTGGCTGCTACAATGCTTACAGTTATGGCAGCACCTGTATCTGTTTTACCAGTAAGTGCAGCAACTGTAACAAGAGGAAGTTATGATTTTTCTAATATGGTTGTAAGAAGAGTATGGTTTAATACAAATGATCCAGTATTTTTAATAGATGATTATGAAAGAGTATGGCTTGATAATAATGTTAATGTATTAGCTACAGGAAATGCAACTGATGCTAAGACAACAAGTAATCTTATGGCACCTATGAAAAATATGTTTGCTTATATAGGTGCTGATTACAAGGAAGATGGTGATAACATAACTATCACTATGAATGACACAACAGTTAAGCTTAAGATTGGTTCTTCAGATGTTGAGATTAATGGCAAAGTTACATCAGGTGCATTAACAGATGAGCAGATACCAGCAAAGGTCAATGTTAAAGAAAAGTATGCAGATTATAACACATTTTTAACAGAAGATTATAATGTTGTGTATCTTCCAGTTGCATATGTACTTAATATATTTGGTGCAGATATGTACAAGGATGGCAAAATGTCAGACAGCTTTTATGCAGCGGTTCCAGTTATGAAGACAGAGTCTGTTCCTTCATATGAAACATCTTCAAAAGGATATGGCATGCGTTATGATGCATTGCTTGAGGGAACACTTGATGTTACTACATCAGTAGCAGATCTTATTGTAGCATTACAGAACGAAGATGGTGGATTCCAGGTACTTCCTGATAATTATGAAATGTCACAGAAGGAAACAGGACTTGGAAGCATGAAAGATGTTTCAAGTGTTTACAATGGTGCAACAACATCAGAATTAAAGTATCTTGCAAAGTATATAACAGCTAATAAGCCAGAAGATTCAAAGTATCAGGATGCATTTGTAAAAGGTATTAAGTACCTTCTTACAACACAGCGTGATAATGGTGGATGGAGTATGAATCCAGGTAGTGGAAGTGGCTTTAATGCTAATATAGAAGTGGGTAACAAGGCTATGACTGAGGTACTTACACTTCTTAGTGATATTGCAATACTTAACAATCAGGATTATGTGTTTGCAAGGAAAGCGATGAATGTTGATGAAATAAAGTCAGCAGTAGAAAAAGGAAATGATTTTATTGTAAAATCGCAGATCAGCAACAATAATAAAAAGTCTGGCTGGGCAACACAGTATGACAAGTCTGGAAATGTAACTATGGGACATACATATGAAAGAGAGTCTGTCAGTTCTTATACAACAAAGGATGTTATTGACTATCTTATGACTATACATAATCCTTCACAGGATATTAAGGATGCTGTTGAAAGTGCATACAGCTGGCTTAAGGATGTTAAAATAGCTGATAAAGAGCAGGAAGTTGTAAAAGATACATCTATGAATAATGGCTTTGATGTATATCTTGTTGATGGCAGCGGAACATGGGCTTCTAATTATGTATATGATAAAGCTACTGATTCTTACAGACCTTTGTATTCAGATGTGGATCCAACAAGAGCAGACCAGAAGTATGTAAATGTATATGAGCTTTACAATCTTGATGGTAACAGTGTTGGAAATAATAAGATTAACAATAAGGATTTGATTCTTTATTCAACAAGAACAACAGTTTCTTACTATGATAATAATCTTGCAGATGAGCTTATTGCAACAGGATATGATGAGTGGAAGAGTTATCTTGCTAATGGTTTCCCTGAAATACCTAAGGATCCAGCAGATTCACCTGATAATAATGGTGGTTCAGATAATGGAAATAATGCAGATAATTCACAGAATAAGGATACACCACAGACTCCATCAGAATCAGGAAATGCAGAAGTATCAGATAACAATACAAAGACAGGTGATAAGGCACCAGTTGGCTTATTAGCAGCTGTACTTGCAGTATCTGGCGGATTAGCAGGTATAAGTGTATACGCAGTAAGAGAGTCTAAAAAAAGAGGCTTAATAAAAAAATAAAATGATGTCAGTCTGAACATTCAGAGGGTAGTAAAGAAACTTATTAATCCATAGGCATTGTTTAAAAAGAGTTTGTATTAATGGGAAACTGTTATATACAAACTCTTTTTCAGTTATTTGCAATTAATAAGAGATACTTTCGGCGTTTTTTTGTCTATGAAATAGTGGTATAATTTTATATATGTACATAACATATCTAATTATTTGTTAAGATAGCTGAGAAATAAAATTCTAATATCAAATGTGGGGAATATGAATATGAACAAAAGTATAAATATGAGTGTAAATAAGAGTGTAAATGAAAATATGGGTAAAGACATAGATAAAAGTAATAATAAAAATATGAATAATGGTGATGTGATTAATAGACTAGATGTAGTAAGAAAATATAACCCACATTTAAGTAATGCGGATGCAAAGTCACCACTGACAGTTGGTAATGGCAGGTTTTGTTTCACGGCAGATGTTACAGGAATGCAGACACTTTATGAGGAGTATAGCATCGAAACTCCTTTGTGTACTATGGCAGAGTGGGCATGGCACACTTATCCTGGACATCGCTATACTATGGATGATGTGTGTATGACTGAATATGATTTTCTTGGGAGAAAGGTGTCATATCCACGTGTTAAATATGAAGGAAATGAGGCAGCCTACGACTGGGTACGAATGAATCCACACAAGTTTAATCTTGCAAGGATTGCATTGTCAGTTAATGGTACATATCTGACTTCTGATATGTTATCAGATATAAACCAAACCCTTGATATAACAACAGGCGTGTTAAAAAGTGATTTTATAGTAAGCTATGCTTCGCATGAGTATAAGGTAAGCGTTGAAACAGTATGTGATAATAAGTCAGATACTGTTGCCTTTAGGGTGGAGTCTGAACTCTTGATGAAAGGGCTTTGTGTGGATACACATTTTCCGTATGCTTCATGCGATATAACGGGTTCTGACTGGTTGGATGATAAAATTCATTATGATGAGGTTGTGGGAATATCAGAAGAAAAATATGCTGATGAAGCTGCTGATACATCAGATAAAATATTCAAATATAGCAATACATCTTATATAGATAATAATATATATAAGATAAAAAGACAGATAGATGATACTCATTATTCAGTTTATATAAAGACTAACGGACAATTGGAAAAGGCAGACAAACATAGATATCGTATAAATAAGGCAGATAGTGACAATGTTCTTTATCTATGCGTTGGGTTTGAGGATGAAGATGGAATATATGCCAGTATATATAATAATGTCCAAAGTAATATGTGTGTAGATAATAACAAGGCTAATGCAGATAATGAGTGTGCTGCAGATACATTTGCAGCAATAAAAGAAAATGTATATACATTCTGGCATAATTACTGGAGAAGCGGAAAGTTTCTCTACCATGAAAATGATGAGCTTATGAGAAGAGTTATATTATCACAGTATCTTCTTATAGTTAATGACAGTGGTTATATACCACCAGCAGAAACAGGCCTTACATGTAACAGCTGGTATGGAAAAGCACATCTTGAGATGCATTACTGGCACATGGCGTGGGCTGCTTTGTGGGGACATCCAGAGATGCTTGAAAAAAGCTTTGACTGGTATATAAGCATACTTCCAGAAGCTAAAAAAAATGCAGCAAGAAATGGTTATAGGGGTGCAAGATGGACGAAGATGGTATCATACACAGGAAAGGATTGTCCGTCAAAGATTGCACCACTGCTTATATGGCAGCAGCCTCATATAATAAATATGCTGCAGATGGTGCTGGATTGTTATAATAACGACGTGCATTTTGAGAAAAAAACAGACAAATATATGCATAAGTACTGGATTCTGGTGCAAGAGACTGCTGAATTCATGGAAGATTATCTTGTATATGATATTGCATCAGATACATTTAACATAGAAGCACCTGTTATACCAGTACAGGAAAGACATCTTCCAGAGGATACAAGAAATCCTGTGTTTGAGCTTGCATACTTTAGATACGGTTTAAAGATAGCGGCAGAGTGGGCTGATAAGCTGGGATATGTAACATTTTCAGAGAAATGGAACAATATAGCAGACAGAATAGCACCGCTTCCGGTTTATGATGGCTTATACATATCACAAGAGAATTGTCCGGATACATATGTTAACAAGGCTATTGATCATCCGCTTATGCTGCAGGTATATGGTATGTTAGATGGTTATGGTGCTAAAGATATTGTTGATATGAATATATATAGGGCAACTCTCGATAAGGTAATGGAAGTATGGGATTATTCTACACTTTGGGGCTGGGATTTTGCAGTTATAGCTATGGCAGCAGACAAGCTTGGTCTTAAGAGGGAGGCACTCTCACAGCTCCTTATAGAGTCGCCTAAAAATGAATATGTAGTAAGTGGAAATAACAGGCAGAATTCACGAAAGGATCTGCCACTATATCTTCCAGGTAACGGAAGTCTGCTTATAGCTGTAGCGAAGATGTTTTTTGAATGATGACAAAGATATTTTAAGTAATGACAAAGCTGCTTATGAGTAATTTTCAAAATTGCAGAATTGTGTTACACTTAATACGAAATATGAAAATAGAAATGGAGATATAATATGGATGCCAGTCAGGTATTGAAGCAGTATTTTGGATATGACAGCTTCAGAAAAGGACAGTCAGATATAATAGAAGCCATATTGCAGGGACATGATGCACTTGCGATTATGCCGACCGGAGCAGGAAAGTCAGTGTGTTATCAGGTTCCTGCATTACTGTTACCGGGTATAACCATAGTTATATCTCCGCTTATATCACTTATGCAGGATCAGGTCAAGTCACTTAATGAAGCAGGGATAAATGCAGCTTATATTAATTCAACCCTGTCAGAATCACAGATGTATAAAGCACTTGATTGTGCAGCAAATGGAAAGTACAAGATAATCTATGTGGCACCAGAAAGACTTGAAACCATGAGTTTTATAACATTTGCAAAAAAAGCAGATATATCGATGGTGACTATTGATGAAGCACATTGTATATCACAGTGGGGACAGGATTTCAGACCAAGCTACTTAAAGATAGTTGATTTTATAGACAGCCTGTCAGAAAGACCCGTTGTGAGTGCATTTACGGCAACGGCGACAAGTGAAGTAAAGACAGATATAGAGTGCATATTAAAGTTAAAAGATCCAAGGGTTGTTGTTACTGGTTTTGACAGGAAAAACTTATACTATAGTGTAGAGCATCTGTCAGGAAAGAAAAAAGATGCGTACATAGCCGGATATATAAAAGAGCATATGGATGAGAGTGGAATTATCTACTGCGCTACAAGAAAAAATGTGGACAAGCTATATGATGAGCTTGGTTCACTGGGGATAAGTGTCACAAAGTATCATGCAGGACTTGATAATGAAACAAGAAAGCAGAATCAGGACGACTTTATATATGACCGGGTTCAGGTCGTTATAGCGACCAATGCATTTGGAATGGGAATAGATAAGTCCAATGTGAGATATGTTATTCATTACAATATGCCGCAGAGCATGGAAAACTACTATCAGGAGGCAGGACGAGCAGGAAGAGATGGTGGTGAATCTCAGTGTATAATGTTGTTTTCAGCACAGGATGTCATTATAGATAAGTTTCTTCTTGACAGTAAGGAGTTTGAGGGTGTTGAAGATGAGGACAGAAGCATAATAAAAGAGCGCGACTTACACAGGCTTCATACTATGGAAATGTATTGTAAGACAACGGAATGTCTTCGTAACTACATTCTTTCTTACTTTGGTGAAAAAACAGGAGAGCCTTGTGGTAATTGTGGTAACTGCAACAATGAATATGAACAGATAGATATGACTGCGGATGCAAAGTGGGTTATTAACTGTCTGGCAGAAACACATGGAAGATTCGGCTTGAGTATCGTGCTTGGAACACTGCTTGGCGCAAAGCGTGCAAGGCTTAAGGAAGTTGGTGCGTTAAGCTATAAGTCTTATGGAAAGTTGTCTGATAGAAAAGAAGCAGAACTAAGGCTCCTTATTGACCAGATGATAAATGCTGGATATGTTATACAGACAGATGGAGAGTACAGTGTTTTAAGAATGGGTGATATAAGTCCTTTAAGGGATGAAAATACTCATGTATACATAAAGAAGGCCAAGAGAACACATGCTGGTGAGCTGCTCAATATGTCAGGACAGACAGGCGGAGAGGCTGTATCGGGGAATGCAAGTGCTGGTACAGCCGGAAGCAAGCCAGCTTCAAGGACAAGAAAGAAGAGTACAGATTCGCTTACTGCTGCAGGTTATGAGCTGTTTGAGCGGTTAAGGGCATTAAGACTTGTTATAGCGAGAGAAGAAGGCATGCCCCCATACATTATATTTAATGACAAGACGTTGATAGATATGTGTGAAAAGCTGCCGGTTGATGCAGACACTATGCTATCAGTATCTGGTGTAGGACAGAATAAGCTTATGAAGTATGGAAGCAGGTTTACAGAGGAAATTAATAAGTTTGTTAGTGAGCATCCAGGTGTTGTTACTACACTTGATATATAGTGGATTGGAAATATATAATACCAGGGTCAAAAGGTATAAACCCACATGAGCTTGCTCATATCGGGGAGAATTGTAATTAAGTGCATACAGATATTGATATGGAGGATATAAAGTTGGAAGATAAAACAAAGATAATAGCAGTCGCAGGCAAAGGCGGCGTTGGAAAGACATCACTTGCAGGAGTTATAGTGAAGCTTCTTGTTGAAAGCTTTCCTGATAAGAAGATACTGGCAATAGATGCAGACCCGGCAGTCGGTCTGTCAACAGTATTAAATGTAGACGTAGATAAAACCATAGATGATATAAGAAAAGAAGTTATAAAGAATGTTGAGGATGGTGATACCAAGTCGGCAGTAGAACTTTTAGGAGAAGCTAAATATGAAATATATGATGCATTAAAAGAGCAGGATGGCTATGCATTTATAGCAATAGGAAGACCTGAAAGTGCAGGCTGTTACTGCAAGATTAATTCATATCTTAAAGAAGTTATCACTATGCTTTCAGACCAGTTTGACTATGTTGTCATAGATGGCGAGGCAGGTATTGAGCAGATAAACAGAAGAGTTATGGAGAAGGTGACACATCTTCTGCTTGTCACAGATGCAAGCAAGAAGGGATGTCAGGTTGTTAAAACTATCAAAGATGTAGCAGATGAGCTTGTTATGTATGATAAGATAGGTGTTATTGCAAACAGACTTCCTAACAGCAAGGTAACAGAGCTTATGGATATAGGTGATATACAGCTTCTTGCGGCTATAGAGAGTGATGAGGAGCTTGCAAGAGCAGATGTTTTAGGTGAAAATGTATTAAAACTTTCTGATGATACAAAGATAGTTAAAGGAGCAAGAGAGGCTCTTGCTAATATCGGGATATTATAGGATTGCGGAAATTGTAAAGCAATGTAGTAATTCGTGTACATCATAATATAATGGTCAAAAGGTCGAAGGTGAAAAACTGATTCGTTAAAGAAAGGATAACAACTTGAAAGATTTACAACATTTATATTATTTTGAGAGGCTTCTTGAAGATGTGAATAATGAACTTGTAAGAAAGGCACAGGAAAAGGGGGATATAGCCATTGGAGCTGTATGTTTTCAGATTCCTGAACCACTGCTTAACCTTCCAGGATGCTTTTCAGTGAGATTGCGTGCACCAAGGACAGGTTCTATAGAGATGGGCACATATTATATGAGCAGCATGCTATGTGAGGGGTGCAGGGCAATACTTGAACGTGCCATAGAAGGTGGATATAACTTTCTTGATTGTATAATAGCACCTGATGCATGTGCACAGATGAACAGGTGTGTTGAAAATATAGAGAGACAGAAGCTGTGTACTAAGGAAAAGTTTTTTGTGGAATATTCAGATGTTCCTATGAAGTCAGATGAGTCAGCACTAAAACATTATGTAAAGCAGATGAGGCTGCATGTTCTTGAGCCACTTCACAATACATATGGAATAGATATATCAGATGAAGCATTGAGGAAGGCTGTAGATGAACAGAATGAGATAAGCAGGCTTATAACAGAGATTGGAGATTACAGGAAAGAGGATAATCCAAGAATAACAGGCTATGAGTTCGCTGTGCTATGTCTGGCGACATATTGCTGTCCTAAGGAGTACCTTATAGATAAGTTAAGGGATACAGCTAAAGAGTTAAAGGTAAGACAGCCGGATATTAAGAAAAACTACAGGGCAAGAGTAGCGCTTATAGGTTCTGAGATAGATAATCCAGAACTTATAAAGCTTGCAGAAGAAGCAGGTGCACTTGTTGTTGCTGACCGTTTCTGTTTTGGTTCACTTCCAGGAAGAAGTGAGATTATTCTTAATGATGAAGAGGATGTTCTATATCAGATATGCAGACAGTATATGCAGTGGGGCAAATGCCCAAGATATATGAACACAGAGAAAATAAGGGAACGTGAGGAGTATGTTGATTATATAGCTAAAGAATATAAGGCAGAGGGTCTTATATATGAACAGATAAAGTTCTGTGATTATTGGGGCTATGAGAGAGCATCAGCATTTCATGTTATGAGGGAAGAGTACGGGTATCCGGTTCTTTCTATAGACAGGCCATATGTAGTAGGTTCTTCAGGACAGATAAGAACAAGAATACAGGCATTTGTTGAAAGTCTTGAGATAAAGAAAATCAATAAGAGCACGGAACAATCCGTATAAAAATAGATATACAAAACAGGATGGAGAATAATATATGTCAAGTAAGCTTGGAAGCGAGCCACTTGGAAAGTTTTACACAGGTAAGAAGCCTAAGAAAAGACGTGAATGGCGTGGACTTAAGGATACCTGGTATGATTACACAAGATGGCTTGGATATTGGAAAACATTAATAACATTTATAATAAAGCCCAATAATATGAAAGGCTTTTTCAGGTACCGCTGGATGATGAATTATCTGGCACTTCCTGATTTTATGGACAGGCATACAGAGGGTATGAGAGATCTGCAGCTTCGGATGGCGCACAATGCCCTTGGACTCATAGTAACAGATATATGTGGTATGTTAGGACAGATATTTAAGGCAGATCCAGCCATAGGAAACGATAAAGAACTTAATAAAAAAATCGTGCTATTTGATGAGAATATGATGAGTACCCTTATGGGAGGCTTTCCGAATCTTGTATGGCTGTCAGTAGAGGTTCCAGCGGTGTATACAAGTTCAATGATGTCGCAGACAGGTGTAAGCTATTATGTTGATGTGACACATGAATACGGGGTGCCATCAGATGTATGTCCTATGCCAGCAGCTGAGCTTGGTGTTGCGCTTGCAGATGATTTCCCTCTTATTGGCTGTTGTGCAGTGCAATGTAACACAACATGTGATGGAAGTCTTATGGGTAATGGTATAGAGGCAAGATCTTTTAAGATACCGACATTTCAGCTTGCAGTTCCTATAAGGCACAGACAGGAAAGTGTTCAGGAGTATGCAGCAGAAGAGGTGCTTAATGCCATACATTTTATAGAGGAACAGACAGGTGAGAAGTTTGACTGGGATGCATTTTTTAAAAGCATGGAAAGGTTTAACGCAGAAACTGACGAGTTCCTTGAGTGGATGGAAATATCAAAGACAGATTATCCACAGGTTATGGGAGTTACACTTGCACTTTACAGGTATGGTGTTTATCAGGCTGCTGGTGGAAGAAACCAGGCATTTCTTGATATGGATAAGAAGCTTACACGTATGGCGATGGAAGGTTATGAAAAGAAGCTGCCTGCTGCTAAGGAATATCGCCACCGTGCTATGACATGGGGCGTTCAGGCAGCATATTATACAGCGCTTCCTATATGGCTTCTTAACTGTTGGGGAGTTGTGACAATAACAGATATGCTTAGTATGGTATCAACAGAAAAGGTTAATACAAAAGATAAGCATCAGGCTATGCTGGACCTGGCATATTTATATGAGAATATGATTATGAGAAACCGTTCTAACGGTGGATATGAAACAGGCGTTGAGGCACTCTGGAGATTCTGTGAAATGTTCCGTATAGATATAGTTATTATGTATGTACATATGGGATGTAAATCTATGTCAGGATATCATGGACTTTTTGAAGAAGA
>ENA-OPXG01001181-OPXG01001181.1-human-gut-metagenome-genome-assembly--contig:-NODE-1181-length-13130-cov-5.090631_pt1 | contig 13130 bp, 10 predicted proteins | sample MGYA00241519_ERZ502030 | MGnify/ENA primary metagenome ERZ502030 (study PRJEB25962, sample SAMEA2041937) | human gut metagenome | biome: human gut; feature: human-associated habitat; material: faeces...
CGCGCCCGTTTTTCGCATGGCCGGAGGATTGCGGGCGACCGGTCTATTCGAAATCGCTCTGCTGCCGCTCCACTTCCCGCAGTTTCAGTGAGTTGAGTTCCCGGCGCAACTCCTCGATCTCCCGTTCCAGATCACGGTCGGAGGATTCCGGAACCTTACTCCGCACCCCCTTCGCCGCCTCGGCCGCTTCGAGTTCCGACGGATCGGCAATCACTTCGTGATCCGCCGGGAAAGTCGGGATCTCCAACTCGGCCGACAGGGGCGTATGCTTCCCCTGGAAGACAACGCGGGCCCGGACGCGGATCGTTCCCGGAGTCGTCGTGGCGCGCACGAGCACGGGGGCCGTGCCCCAGCTGATCCGCCGGGGGTTGGTGAAAGTCCCCTCCGAAGCGACCAGTTCGCCCGGACCTTCGATCTCGAAGAGCACCTCACAGTCGTTCAGACGCTTGATCGTCCCGTTCTCATCCGCCACGGCAGCTACGACCGTCATCAGGTCCGAACCGTCTGCCTTCATCCTTACCTGCTCGTCGTCGGCCCACAGCAGCAGCTTCGCGGGACGCCGCGCCGGCATAACCTTGTGCGTCGCCACGACCCGGCCGTCCACAAGCCCCTCGGCCAGCAGATAGGAGTCGCCCTGACGCCCCTCGCGCGACAGCTCCTTGTCGCGCATCACATCGAAAACCCCTTCGAACAGGATCACCGGAGAGGGCATGCCGCCCGCCTCGGGCGACTTGCGGTAGACGCGCGGCTCCCCATCCCTGCAGCAGGTCAGGCGCACCTCGTCGCAATTGCTGTAGACCGTCACATCGGCCGGCGAGAAGGGGGTCATGGCATGGGCGATGTAGACCATCGGGCCGCTTCCGGCAATCAACTCCGGATTGGGCTGCACAGGCCGCTGCGCGCAGAACATGTAATAGGAGTATTTCGGCTGCCGGAAGGCATCCATGATGCCGCCGTAGAAGGGATCGGGATGATAGCCCCGCTGGTGATCGAACGAGTGCCAGAGACACCCGCCCACATGCTGGCGCGGCGCCCGCCACAAAGCGTCGTAGCACGTATACTGATAGTCCGGGCGGGCATATCCTTTGGCCTGGATGAGCATCGGCACCTCGCCCCACCCGCGGTTCACGCGGCTCGGCGAATTGTGCGAGTTCCAGTCATCGACGTTGTCCCCCCACTCGCGGGTGAAATAGCACACCTTCGGATCCAGCTCCCGGGTATTGAACGCCCCGTCGCCCCCGTTGAGCGGATGGGTGAACTGCACGGGAAAGTGTTCGGCTCCGCGGGCCGCGGCATCGCAACCCGCATAACAGTAAGGATAGGGATACTCCTCATGCAGGATTCGCACGACATTCGCGGCGAAATCCTCCGGATACCATGTCTCGTTGAGAATCGGCTCCCAAAGCCACACCGAGGGGTGGTTGCGGTCGCGGCGCACCATGTTGCGGATGTCGGAATAGACCCGCTCGGCAAAGACCCGATCGTCGTTCCAGAACTGCCAGCCCGGGGTATTGACGATCACGAAAAGCCCCAACTCGTCGCAGGCGTCCATGAAGGCCGGATCCTGCGGATAGTGGGCGTTGCGGATCACGCGCAAACCGGCATCGCGCAGCTTCCTGGCATCCCGCCAGTGAAGGCTGTTCGACAGGGCATTGCCCACGACGGCGAAATCCTGATGGCGGTTGGCTCCGATCAGCGGCCACGGATAGGGCTTTCCATTGAGCCAGAACCCCTCCTTGCCCCGGAACTCGATGCTGCGGATACCGATCCGGCGGCAATAGCCATCGACCACATCGCCCTGCTGGTCCTTCACGTAGACATGCAGCCTGTAGAGGTAGGGCGTATCGGGCGACCAGAGGCGGGGACGAGAGAGGGTCACACGAGCTTCGGCCCGTTTGGCAGCCCCGTTGGTTACCGACAACCGCTCTTCGGCCGAGGCGGCCAGCTGCCCCTCCCGGTCATAGAGTTCATAGACGACCCGACCCCGGAACGACCGTCCCGAAAGATTGCGCACGTGCGCAGCCATCCGCACTCTGGCCGAGGCCTCCGACACGTCGTCGTAGGAGACGAAGAGCCCACCTCCGGCCTCCTGATCCTCGTAGTTGGGATCGGTGATGAAGACCCGGTTGTGGGCGATGAGCCAGCAGTCGCGGTAGATGCCGCCGAAGTAGGCGAAATCCAGTGCATCCTGCGGTTTGCCGGGCGGGAACATCGGATCGTCGCTGTTGTCCGCACGCACGGCGATGACATTGTCCCCGCCGTATTCGACGGCGGGCGAGATATCGACCACGACCGGCAGGTAGCCTCCGTAGTGCCGGGCAAGACAGTGTCCATTGACCCACACCTCCGATTTGCCCATGATGGCCTCGAAATGGAGGAACAGCCGCTTGCCCCGCCACTCCTCGCGAGGTGTGAAGTGTTTGCGGTACCACACCTCACCCTGGTAATTGATGCAGCCGCTGGCTTCGGTCGGCAGGTATTCGATCCCGTCGGGAAGCGAGACGAGCGGCCACGTTCGGTCGTCGAAATCGCGCTGTCCGGCCCCCTCGACCGCCCCGCGGTGGAAACGCCATGCCGGATTCATGTTATAGACCGTGCGCCCCGTGCCGGGGAGTTCGTAAAACCCCGCCGTGGAGAACTGCGGCCGGTAAGCCGCGACGGCCGACGAATCGGCCCCGGGGAGCGACTGTGCCGCAGCAAGGCCCGGGAACGACAGACAGGCGGCGGCCACAAGGGAACGAAGGATGGATCGCATATGGATGAAATTGTTGTTTGCCATGCAGTTGTGCAGGACCGGCAGAAGATACGGGAGCGACCGCTGCCGGGCGGATACCGCCGGGCGGATCGATCGATTCCGGAGAACAGCCGGTCGGAAGACAAATATAAAGAAAAACAGCCAACCAAACAACCTCCGGCGCCGAATCCGTCGCATCGGCACGAAACCGACCGTAGAAAAGGCGTCTGACGGAAGGAAAATCGACCGCACGGAGGAGCTTTCCGCCTGCCGGGAGACGGGGAGCGGGAAAAATTTTCTTACCTTTGGTCCCGAATCCTCAGAACCGAGCCAATGGAGCGAACGTACGGAATAAGATATTGGATGACAGTACTTGCCCTGTTGTCGGCATTGTGGGCATCGCCCGCTCTGCTGACGGCGGACAGGAGGGTGACGGGATCCGCCCAGACATACGGGCCGACTCCCTGCTTCGGTCGGGAATCGGCGGCGGATCTCCGGCAGACGGCCGACACGACCGCCCTCCGCGATACGCTGCGCGGCACCGGGACCGCCCGTCCGGGGCGTCTGGCCCGTACCGCCGGGCAGGAGCGGCATCCGGACTTCGCCGGCCCGAAACGCCGCAGGCTCCAGCACCGCCTCGGCGCCGAATTCCGCCCCGAATACATCTTCCCGACCAACCCCTTCCTCGACGGGGTGAACTCGCTGATGCGACCCATGGACCTCTCGCTCGCCGCCCACCTCAAATACTCGTTCCAGTTCCGTCCCGGCTCCTATGCCGACCGCATCTACGGCGGCGTATACCAGGGCATCGGCGCGGCCTACTACGACTTCGCCAACCCGCTCGAGCTGGGCAATCCCGTGGCAATCTACCTCTTCCAAGGGGCGCGCATCGCCCGCCTCTCACGCCGGCTCTCGCTCAACTACGAGTGGAACTTCGGCCTCTCGTTCGGCTGGAAGCCCTACGACCGGGAGAACAACGCACTCAACACGATGATGGGTTCGCGGCTCAACGCCCTGCTCAACGTCAGCTTCTATCTGCGCTGGATGCTCACGCACGAACTCGACCTGACCTTCGGGCCCACGCTCACCCACTTCTCCAACGGCAACACCACGATTCCCAACGCCGGGCTTAACTCCGCCGGACTGCAGGCCGGACTGACCTGCAACTTCGGACGCACGGCCGCCGAGGCCCGCGTCGCACGCCGCATCGACGGCCCCGACTTCCGCCCCCACATGACCTACGACCTGGTGCTCTTCGGGTCGTGGCGCCGCAAGGGCGTCGCGTTCGACGGCAACCAGTACGCATCGCCCGACGCCTACACGGTACTGGGCGTGAACTTCGCGGCCATGTACAACTTCGGCTACAAGTTCCGTGCGGGCCTCTCGCTCGACGGCGTCTACGACGGCAGCGCCAACGTCTACATCCCCGACCAGATCACCGCCGTGGGCGACTCGCCCGACCTGGAGTTCGTAAAACCGGGAATCGACCGCCAGCTGGCCCTCGGCCTATCGGCACGCGCCGAGTTCGTCATGCCCTACTTCACCATCGGGATCGGACTGGGCAGGAACATATTGCACAAGGGCGGCGACATGGACTACTTCTACCAGACACTCGCCCTGAAGGTGGGCGTCACCCGCAACTCGTTCGTGCACATCGGCTATTCGCTGAGCGACTTCCACATGCCCAACTTCCTGATGCTCGGTGCGGGCTGGAGGTTCAACAACCGGTCGCCGCACCACTACTGATTTTCCGGCCGTTTTCCGCCGCGGCGCGCTTTTCGATTTGGCAGTGCACGCCCTTTGCACTACCTTTGCAGCGGATGGACATGCCCCACGGCACAAAACCCTATACCCATGCAGATCAACAAGGCAGAATTCCGCTGCAGCTCCGAGCGCATCACGCAAGTCCCGAAAGACAGCCTGCGCGACATCGCCTTCATCGGCCGCAGCAACGTCGGCAAATCGTCGCTCATCAACATGCTCACCGGCCGCAACGGGCTGGCCAAGGTCTCGGGAACTCCGGGCAAAACCCGGCTGATCAACCACTTCCGCATCGACGACGCGTGGTATCTCGTGGATCTGCCCGGTTACGGCTACGCCCGCACGTCGAAGGCCGTGCGGGGCGAGTTCTCGAAGCTCATCACCGACTACGTGCTCCGCTGCGAGAAGCTCCACTTCCTCTTCGTTCTGGTCGATATCCGCCTCGAACCCCAGAAAATCGACCTGCGCTTCATCGAGATGCTCGGCACAAACGGCGTCCCGTTCGGCATCGTCTTCACCAAGGCCGACAAACTATCGAAAACTCAATGCGAAAAGAGCATCGAGCGCTACCGCCGGACGCTCGCCGAGACATGGGAGGAGCTGCCCCCGATGTTCGTCTCATCGTCGGAGCGCGGCACGGGGCGCGACGCAATACTCGATTTCATCGGCGAATGCCTCAAAGTTTGACCGAATGTTGAAAAATCGAACCCGAAAAGGCTCGGTTTTTCAACGCAATGTCCTATATTTGCACCATCAAAATCCTTCGTAACCTATGGCTATCCACAAAATCAAGATCTTCGCGGGTCGCGGTTCCGAGTACCTCGCCCAGAAGATCGCCGCAAGTTTCGGCACGACGCTCGGACAATCCGAGGTCCTGCGTTTCAGCGACGGCGAGTTCCAGCCCTGCTACAACGAGTCGATCCGTGGCTGTACGGTATTCATCATCCAATCGACGTTCCCGCCCTCGGACAACCTCATGGAGCTGCTGATGATGATCGACGCCGCACGCCGTGCTTCGGCCTACAAGGTCGTGGCCGTAATGCCCTACTTCGGCTGGGCGCGTCAGGACCGCAAGGACCGTCCCCGCGTACCGATCGGGGCCAAGCTGGTGGCCAACCTGCTCATGGCCGCAGGCGTGGACCGTGTGATGACCATGGACCTGCACGCCGACCAGATTCAGGGTTTCTTCGACATTCCCGTGGATGCACTCTATGCCAGCGGCATCTTCGTCCCCTATATCGAAAGCCTCCACATCGAGGATCTCTCGATCGCCGCACCCGACATGGGCGGCGCCAAGCGTGCCAACACCTATGCCAAGCACCTCGGCACGCCGATCATCATCTCGCACAAGGAGCGCGCGAAGGCCAACGTCGTGGGCAAGATGACGGCCATCGGCGAAGTCGAGGGACGCAACGTCCTGATCGTCGATGACATGATCGACACGGCCGGCACGATCTGCATGGCCGCCGACATGCTCATGGCCCGCGGCGCGAAGAGCGTGCGCGCGGCGATCACCCACCCCGTGCTCTCGGGCCCGGCCTACGAGCGCATCAACGACAGCGCCCTCGAAGAGGTGATCGTGACCGACACGATTCCGCTCAACCCCAACAAGGACCTGCACAAGTTCACGGTGCTCTCCGTCGCCGACATCTTTGCCGACGTCATCGAGCGTGTGCACAACTACAAGGAGATCTCGTCGATCTTCTTCAAGTAGGAAACCCGGACAGGGCAGAAAAGAGGCGGCCGCACCCGGATCGGGTGCGGCCGCCTTTCACTTGAAAGGCCGGCAGCCATCAGTCGGCCTTGCGGTAAGAGGAGCGTTCGAAATATTCGTAGCCCGGTTCGCTGTAACGCATCTCGATAACCAGTTCCGTGGAGGAGAGGGTACGGATCGTCGCACCGATGGTCTCACCGTCGGAGGTCACATAGATTCTGTTGCCCTGAATGCGCCACGTACCGCTGTCTCCCGTTGTGCCCGAAGACCCCTCCACATATGTTCCGTCGGTGTTGAAAATCACATAGTCACCGGCCATCTCGGACGGGCCGTAGTTCCACTCGTAGGGCTCTTCACCCTCCTCCTTTTCATAGCCGGAGAAGGAGGTGGCCTCCCAGCGGCCGTAAATCAGCGATACGTCGCCGATCTTGTCGTCGTTGCACGAAGGAAGGCACCATACGCAAGCCACGGCAACGCACGCACAGAGCACGCTCCGCCGGAGCGCACGCATCCAATTGTTCAAATGTTTCATAACGTTATGCTTGATGTTGGGTTAAATGGATCTGCAAAACGGGATAAGGCCCGTCCGTCACAAGGCGGGCCATGCAGCAGAGAGACATGCACGCGGCCGGGCATGCAGCGGCTCACTTGAGCGGCGAATCGGGCTCGCGGGCCATCACCAGGTAGAACATCCGATCAAGGAAGGCCGGGGCGAATTTCTTGACGAAGTGCGTGGCACGTCCCTCGATCTCCATCAGGCAGAGGCGCTTGCGGCGCAGGATGCCCTTCGCCACGATCCGCGCCACCTGCTCGGCGGTCATCATCTTCGACTCGTCGCGCGGCGTCTCGCCTTGCTGCGATCCGTCGGCCGTGAGGGCCGAGAAGCGGACGTTCGAAGCCGTGAATCCCGGGCAGGCGATCATCACGTGCAGCCCCTTCTTGAGGTTCTCGATGCGCAGCGTCTCGAGAAAGCCCGTCATGGCGTACTTCGAGGCCGAGTAGCCCGTGCGCCCGGGAAGCCCGTGCAGGCCGGCTACGGACGAGATGCCGACGATCGAGCCCTTCGACTGCTGCAGGTAGGGCAAGGCATACTTGCAGCAGTTCACCGTGCCCCAGAAATTGACGTCCATCAGGCGGTGCAGCACCTCGAGGTCCACATCGTCGAACAATGCGCGCATCGAGATGCCGGCATTGCAGATCAGCACGTCGATGCGGCCGAACTCGCGCACGGCCGTCTCGATGAGCTCGCGGCACTCCTCGGGTTTGGTGACATCCACGCCACAGTAGGCGGCCTGCCCGCCGTGTGTGCGGATGCCGCCCGCAACCAGCTGCAGTTTCTGCACGCTCCGCGCCCCGAGCACCACCCGGGCGCCCTGTGCGGCATATTCGCGGGCCATGGCCTCGCCGATGCCCGACGAGGCGCCCGTAATGACGATTACCTTATCTTTCAGTGTTTTCATATCCATCGTTTATTTCAAGTTCCAACGTATCGCAGGCCATGTGCACGTGCGGCGGGAGCGTCGGCTCGGTCACGGCCTGCAGCCCGATGTCGTGCGACATGTGGGTGAGGTAGGCCTCGCGGGGCGCCACACGGCGAATCAGCTCCAGCGCCTCGGCCACATTGAAGTGCGAGTAGTGCGGAGCGAAGCGCAGGGCATTGACCACAAGCACCTCGACGCCGGCGAGCTTCTCCACCTCACTCTCCTCGATGGTCTTGAAGTCGGTCAGGTAGGCCAGCGGACCGATGCGGTAGCCCGTCACGGCAAAACGCTCGGAGTGGCGGCGCCCCGCCACAGGGACGATCTCCACCCCCTTCACGGAGAAGGGGCATGCGGGATCGATCTCGTGCAGTTCGATCTCGGGGACACCCCGGTACTTGTCCTGCGCAAAGGCGTAGTCGAAATCCTTGCGCACGCAGGCCGCCGTGCGCGGCGTGGCGTAGATGCCCACCTTGTGGATGGCCTCGGGATAATCGACGAAGTTGAAGGCCCTTACGTCGTCCAGGCCGCCGATGTGGTCCTTGTGCTCGTGCGTGAGAAGGATGGCGTCGATGTGCCGCACCCCGATGCGGAGCATCTGGTAGCGGAAGTCGGGACCTGCGTCGATCACCAGCCGCACGCCCCGCGTCTCGACCATCGCCGAGGTGCGCAGCCGCCGGTCGCGCCGGTCGTCGGACATGCAGACGGCGCAGCGGCACCCGATGACGGGCACGCCCTGCGAGGTTCCGGTTCCCAGAAAGGTGAGTTTCATGCGGCAAATATACGAAAAAAGTCGTGCCGGCGGCACGCTTCAGCGACGGATGCGCCCCGGTTCGTAGCGAGTCAGGTATTCATCCACGCACTGCAACCCCTTCGGGGTCGCGATGCCGCGGAAAAAGGTGCTGATGATCTGCACGAAGGCCTCGCGTTCGGAGATTCCCGAGGGAAGGACCAGCTCGCGGCGCATGACCAGCGCCGAGATGGTGCAGTAGAGCGCTCCGATGGCCAGGTCGGGATTGAACCGTTCGAAGAACAGCCCCTCGCCGATGCCCTGCTGCAGCATCTTCCGCAGGTCGGCCGCATTGCGCTCTATCCCCTCGTGCCTCAGCCGTTCGTGGAGCGCCGGGTAGAAACGCCGGAGGCTCTCCATCAGCCGTCCGGTCTGCTCCGAGCGGTCCATCATGTCGCCCAGAACCATGAACAGCTCCTCGAGCACATTGCCCGCGCCGGCGCTCTGCTGCCTCCAGTGCTCGCGATTCTGCTCGAAATAGCGCAGCATCACCCGGTAGAGCAGGTTCTCCTTGTCCTCGAACATGTCGTAGAGCACGCGCTTCGAGACACCCGCCAGCCGGGCGAGGTCTTCCATGCGCACGGACTTGATGCCTTGCGTGACGAACAGACGCAATGCCTGTTCGACGATACGTTCCTGAGGGGTCATGATGGGATGATGGGCTTTACTTCACAAATATAACAAAGAAAATTCACTCGGCAAAGCCCGTGCCCGATTTTCGGCCGGGAGGGGGCGGAACGAAAAGACCCGGACGCCTGCCGGCTGTCCGGGTCCCGTAGGATCGATCCGCTGCGGCGTCAGGCCGTGGCGTTCTCGAGTTTCTTCATGATCGAGAAGATGAAGAGCGCCGAGAGCAGGCAGAGCACGATCAGCACGCTCCATACCATCCAGAGCGCCATGCCGCTGCCCCAGAGGTAACCGATGAGCGACGTGGCGTAGTTGCCGACGGCCGTGGCGGCGAACCAGCAGCCCATCATCATGCCCTTGTACTTCGGGGGAGCCACCTTCGACACGAACGAGATACCCATCGGCGAGAGCAGCAGCTCGGCGAACGTCAGCACGAGGTAGGTCGAGATCAGCCAGTTCTGCGAGACGAACGTGTCGCTGGCACCGGCAGCCTTCACCTCGGCGGGCGACATCAGCCCGAACGAGCCGGTCGTGAGGATCAGGAAGCCCAGGGCGGCGATGATCATGCCCATACCGATCTTGCGCGGAGCCGAGGGCTCCTTGCCCTTGCGGGCCAGCGAGGCGAAGAGGGCCACCGACAGCGGCGTGAGGGCCACGACATAGAAGGGGTTGAACTGCTGGAAGACCTGCGGCAGGATGTGTACCGGATCGGGCGTGACGGTATAGCGGTAGTAGAGTGCCACGACGGCCGCGATGACGGCGATGCCGCCGATGAGCTTGCCGCGGCCCTTCTCGGCCTGGAACATGCCAACCAGACCGTAAACGCCGACCAGAACCAGCAGGAGGTTGAAGATGTCGAAGAACATGCGCGTGAAGCCCGTGGCCTCGGGGGTCGTGTAGTCGCGGGCAAAGAAGGTCATCGTCGAGCCGTTCTGGTGGAAGGCCATCCAGAAGAAGATCACCACGGCGAAGACGAGCATGAGGGCCGTGATGCGCGACTTGGTCTGCGCGGGCGTCAGCTCGACCTGTGCGGCGGCTCCCGAAGCGGCCTGCTGCTTGGCCGTGACGTCGGCATGCTTGAAGGTCTTGCGGAAGGCGACGTAGATGATGTAGGAGATGATGAGCGAGATGCACGCTACGGCAAAGCCCATGTTGTAGGCCGAGGAGAGCTTCTCGATGTAGTGCGAAGCGAACGTCCCCAGGTCGGCGGCATTGCCCCCGACGGCCGTAGCCAGGCGCTGCAGCTCGGCGAGCGGCTCGGCCGGCATGTTGGCGCCTGCCTCAAGGTACTGGTGGGCCAGCGCCGGAATCTGGCCGTTGTAGGTCAGGCCGTCCTGAGCCAGGAAGTGGTTGGTGATCCAGGTAGCCATCGAGGGGGCGAACATCGCACCGATGTTGATGGCCATGTAGAAGATCGAGAAGGCGCTGTCGCGCTTGGCTGAATAGGCCGGATCGTCGTAGAGGTTGCCGACCATCACCTGGAGGTTACCCTTGAACAGACCCGTTCCGCATGCGATGAGCGCCAGTGCGGCGAACATCAGCGCCTGGGCCCCGAAGCCCGTCCCGGTGGGGATCGACAGCAGGGCGTATCCGCCGAACATCACGAAGATGCCGAGCGTCACCATCTTCCCGAATCCGAACTTGTCGGCCAGGATACCGCCGAAGAACGGCATGAAATAGACCGCGGCGAGGAAAATGCCGTAAATCTGGGTCGTTACCGCCTCCGTATAGCCGAACTTGGCCTGCAGGAAGAGCGTGAAGATCGCAAGCATGGTATAGTAGCCGAAACGCTCGCCCGTGTTGGCCAGCGAAAGGGCGTACAAACCTTTGGGTTGTCCTTTGAACATACAGCTTTAAGGGTTTAAAATTAAGTTTGCTGACAAAGATAACAATATTTTTCATATATTTGTCTAAAACCGACCTCAGTTATGGAAAAAACAACCGAAATACTCCCGATCGTCGAACGGGACGAATGGCTGCGTCCGGTGGCCGACGCCATCGCCTGCCGTCACCGGCGCTACCTCGACAAACTCGAGGCCATCGAGCACAGCGCCGGATCGCTCGTCGATTACGCCAACGGTTACCGCTACTTCGGCTGGCAGTGGGACGAGACGCTCGACGGCTGGTGGTTCCGCGAATGGCTCCCCGGGGCGCACGACGTCTACATCTTCGGCGACTTCAACAACTGGCAGCGCACCGAGATCCGCATGCACCGCGATTTGGCGGGCGTCTGGAGCGCCTTCTTCCCCGCGGCGATGTACCGCGACCGCCTCACCCACGGCTCGCTCTACAAGATCCACGTCCACGGCGACAACAGCTGGATGGACCGCATCCCGGCCTATGCCACACGCGTGGTACAGGACGACGAAACGAAGAACTACACGGCCCAGTTCTGGGCCCCGGCCGAGCCGTTCGACTGGCGCGGCGACGCATTCGACGCCTCGCAGGGGGGCAGCCTGCTGATCTACGAGGCCCACGTGGGCATGGCCCAGGAGCGTGAGGGGGTGGGCACCTACCGCGAATTCACCGAAAAGATCCTGCCCATAATCAAGCGGGACGGTTACAACGCCGTGCAGTTGATGGCCATCGCCGAGCACCCCTACTACGGCTCGTTCGGCTACCACGTCTCGAGCTTCTTCGCCCCCTCGTCGCGCTTCGGAACCCCCGAGGAGCTCAAGGAGCTCATCCGCCGGGCCCACGAACTGGGGCTGGCGGTCATCATGGACCTCGTGCACGCCCACTACGTGAAGAACCTCAACGAGGGGATCAACGAACTTGACGGCACGGACCACCTCTACTCGCGCCCGGGCGAGGCCGGCAACCAGCCCTACTGGGACTCGAAGCTCTTCGACTACGGCAAGGGCGAGGTGCAGCACTTCCTGCTCTCGAACGTCAAGTACTGGCTCGACGAGTTCCACTTCGACGGGTTCCGCTTCGACGGCGTCACCTCGATGCTCTACCACCACCACGGCTACGTCACCTTCGACTGCCGCGAACGCTACTTCGACGCCGGCGTAAACGAGGATGCCATCGACTACCTGACGCTGGCCAACCGCCTCGTGCACGACTTCCGCCCCTCGGCCGTGACGATCGCCGAGGACGTGAGCGGCATGCCCGGCATGTGCTTCCCGGCGGCCGACGGGGGCATCGGCTTCGACTACCGCCTCGGCATGGCGATCCCCGACTACTGGATCAAGTTGCTCAAGGAGGTGCCCGACGAGAAGTGGAACATCTGGGAGATGTGGTCGGTGATGACCAACCGCCTGCCCGAAGTGAAGACCGTGGCCTACGCCGAGTCGCACGACCAGGCGCTCGTGGGCGACAAGACCATCGCCTTCCGCCTGATGGACAAGGAGATGTACTTCCACATGGACCGCGCCTCCCAAAACCTCATCATCGACCGCGGCATGGCCCTGCACAAGATGATCCGCCTGATGACGATCTCGACCGGCGGGCAGGCCTACCTCAACTTCATGGGCAACGAGTTCGGACATCCGGAGTGGATCGACTTCCCGCGCGAGGGCAACGGCTGGAGCTACGCCCACGCCCGACGGCAGTGGTCGCTCGCCCGCAACGGACTGCTGCGTTACTCGTGGCTCGGCGACTTCGACCGGGCGATGATCCGCCTGATCCGCAAATACAGGGTCCTCGAGGACGGCTACGCCTGGAACCTGCTGATGGACGAGCAGAACAAGACGATGGTCTTCTCGCACGGGCGTCTGCTCTTCGTCTTCAACTGGCACCCCACGGCCTCGATCCCCGACTACGAGCTCCCGGTCCAGGGTCCGGGCAAATACGTGCCGATCCTCTCGACCGACGAGGCCCGTTTCGGCGGCCAGGAGCGCCAGACGATGGACTCCGCGCACTTCTCGTTCGATGTCGAGGACAGCGAAGGGAACAAATATCCGCGCATCCGGATCTACAACACCTCGCGGACGGCGACCGTCTACCTGCGCAAGCGCTGACCGCCGCACCGGATGGCGGCACAGGCCGCGCAACCATACGGAAAACTCCGGCAACGGTCAG
>ENA-OPXG01001184-OPXG01001184.1-human-gut-metagenome-genome-assembly--contig:-NODE-1184-length-13103-cov-2.117719_pt1 | contig 13103 bp, 8 predicted proteins | sample MGYA00241519_ERZ502030 | MGnify/ENA primary metagenome ERZ502030 (study PRJEB25962, sample SAMEA2041937) | human gut metagenome | biome: human gut; feature: human-associated habitat; material: faeces...
GATCTCCTCCCCCTGCAGCTTCTGTTTCCCGTAAAGTGGCTCCGGTGTTTCGCTGCAATCCTCCCGGTGGGGCTCCAGATATGCTTCCAGACTCTCCTGCTCTCCCTGTTTTCTGAAATAAACCTGATCCGAGCTGCACATTACGAGCTTCGTTCCTGTTTTTCCACAGGCTTTTGCAAGGTACTCCATTCCCAGCACATTGACGGCATGAGACAGCTCCGGTTTTTTACTGCATTCTGCCACGTCCGAAATCGCTGCACAGTGAATCAGCACATCCGGGTGGTAATTTTCCACTGTTTTGAATACCGCTGCCTCATCCGTCAGATCCAGGTCTTTGTGGGTTACGCCCCACACGTCGTATTTTTTCCCATAATAGGCTGTCAGACGGCTTCCTACAAAGCCGCCTGCGCCTGTCACCATGATTTTCATAGATTTTTCCGTCTCCATGCGATCCTCGCTGTCTCTTGCACAGGCTCTTTGTTTAAAAGCTTCTCAGCTCATCGTCATCCCCTGCCGACTTGTCGATCGAACGGATCACGACATAGTAGCCGTCTCCAGCGCCGATTTCCACAAAAACTCTGTCACCAACCTTATGCCCCAACAGAGCCTTCCCCAGCGGAGACTCGCCGGAAATCAGTCCTTTTAAGGAATCCTGGCGCATTGTCGTCACAATTTTGTAGGTTTCTGTCTCGTCATCCTCTTCAAACCAGACCTCTACCTTATTATTCATGCCGACCTCGTCCGCTGCGGATTCGTCCGAAACAACCTCTGCCGTTTTGATCATCCGCTCCAGGAAACGAATCCTGCCTTCATTTTTGTTCTTGAATTTCTTTGCAGCATAATATTCGAAATTCTCCGAAAGGTCGCCCTGGGCCCGCGCTTCTTTTACATCCTCCAGCGCTTCCTTGCGGACAACGAGCTTTCGGTATTCAATTTCCTCCTGCATCTTTTTGATATCGCTTTCCGTCAACTGATTATGCATGATTTCCTCCATTTTGAAAATATTTTGCATATTTTCCTGCTTTTCAAGCATGTTTTTTCAAGCATCCTTTTAAAAAGAATGTGCCTTGGCACATTCTCGCGCCGAGGCGCGGTTGCTTTAGCAACCATCTACCCCTGCGCCGAGTGCGCATCCTCGCGGAGCATTTTTATCGTATGGAAACGAAGTTTCCTATACGACAGGAAAGAGACGGAACTCTTTCGGAATCCCGCCTCTGTTTTTATTTCTGATACTAAAATTACTTCCGACGCGCGCACACCATCCTGCCTCACTGCTTCGGTGCAAATCCCTCAAAAATAAAGTAATCAAAGGATCTGCTGCAGGCATCCAGCTGTGCCTGACATTTTACCGTCCATGCAACGGACGGACAGCCAAACAGGTTCCGGCAGATGTTTTTGGATACCGCATGCATTGCGCGGCAGTCATATGCGATGAAATCCGGCTTTGCAAGAAAATTGGTCAACAGATGACGCAGTGCAAAATACTGCGCACCCTTTGTATTTTCGTCCCGCTCAAAATTCATCGACAGCTGTCCGCGGCAGATATGGGGATAGTTTTTCCGATACCAGACCAGTACCTGCGGATGGAAGGATTCGATACAGTAAATTCCGGTATAGCTGTTTAAAATCTCCTGGGCTTTTTCACAGATCTTGCTGCCCTCTTTATATTTCAGCTCAACGATCAGCGGTACCTTTCCGTCCACTGCCTTTAAAACATCCTCAAACAGCGGCACCCTCTGGTCGCTTCCGTAGATCGGATATTCCTGCAGCTCTTCATAGGTACACTGGTCGATCTCTTTGTCCACGCCACTGATCCGCTTGAGGTTAAAATCATGTACAACGACAACCTTTCCATCTGCAGTCATCTGCACATCCAGCTCAATGCCATAGCCTGCATCCACCGCTTTTTGGAAGGCTGCAAGGGAATTTTCAGGCGCGTCTGAAATATTATCATGCAGACCGCGATGCGCGTAATACACCTTCGGCATACGCTCCGGCCGTTCGCAAAGTCTCGGAGCGATTGCAATTAAATAAGCACCTGCAGCGGTCGCTGCCGCCGATATCCATTTTTTCATCAGTATGCCTCTCCTTTGATCCAGTCATCTTTCCGTTTCATTGTCGTTTTCGCAATTCTGAACTATGAAAGTATTTTAATCCTCTACGTCAAAATTTTCCAGCAGATTTTTTTTGCGTTCCGGTTTATTATCGCCGTGGTGCACCATGCTCATGGTAATCATCGCTGCAACCGTAAAGACACAGGCATACGGAAATAACGTCCGATAGGAAACATACTGTAAAAACACGCCGGACAGAATCGGGGTCACAATCTGTGCCGACATGGAAAAGGTATAATAAAGCCCCGTATATTTTCCGACATCTTCACTTGAACACATCTCCACAACCATTGGCAGGGAGTTTACACTCACTGCTGCCCAGCCCATTCCGATCAGGGCAAAGCCAAGATTGATAACTGCGTGATATTCCGTGAAGAAAATCGCCGTAAAAAAGCTGATCAGCATCAGTACCAGACCGCCCATAATCGTCTTTTTCCTGCCCACCTTCGCGGAAATCATGCCGATGGGGATATAGCTGATAATCGCCGCTACGGTTGCTACCATCAGGCAGTTAGCAAAGCCGCCGCCCTCCATACCCCATACGGTACGGGCATAGCGGGAAAATGCTGTCGTCACTGCATTATATGCGGTAAACCACAAAAAGATCGAGATCAGGATCATCGTCAGACTGCGCTTTACTCCCGGAGTAAGCTCCCCTGTCTTGTCCGCCTTTTGTTCTTCCTCTGTTTCTTCTTCCAGGTTTGCTTTCGCAACCTCCTGTGCAAGCTTCTTTTCCTGCACTGTCAAAACAAGAAGTACAACAGCAACCACCATCAGAAGTGCTACGCCCAGAAAGACCGGCGTATAATCCGGTTTGTCTCCGCCCTTTAACAGCAGACTGATTAAAATCAGGGTATATATCCCTCCGACTGCACCCATCAGGTTAATGATCGCGTTTGCCTGACTGCGCAGCGGCTTCGGTGTCAGGTCAGGCATCAGCGCTACTGCAGGCGACCGGTACAATCCCATCGCAATCAGCAGGAAAAACAGGCTGATGACAAACAGCACAAAATTTCCTGTTTTATCCGCATGTGGAAGCAGCATCATCAAAACAACCGCGAGTACCGTCCCAACCACAATAAACGGCGTCCGTTTTCCCCATCTGGTATCCGCTTTATCGGACAGTGAGCCCAGCAGCGGAAGTAAAAATACCGCAAGTACATTATCTGCCGCCATTATTGCTCCGGTGAGCGTCTCATTTAAGTGAAACGTTCCCTGCAAAATCAGCGGGACGATGTTATCATACATCTGCCAGAACGCACAGATGGACAGAAAGGCAAGTCCTACCAGAAATGTTCTTTTGTAATTCAGTTTCAAAAAAATCCCTCCTTTTCCTGCGCTGCAGGACAAATTCCCCCGATGCCTCAGCGCGTCCTCTATTTTCTACTATACCCCAGAAAGAGGGATTTGACAAATTCAAATGGAACAAAATCGCGAAATCCGAATTACATAAACCGGAGCGTATCTGCAAACATCTGTTTCCTGCCACGGCTGTTTCACTGCCGCGGCTGTTTTACTGCCACGGCTGTTTCACTGCCGTCCCCAGATCTCCCCGGCGCGAAAGCCCAGAAGCATCAGCTCCAGCATTTTCGGGTCGTACTGGCGGTATTTCAGAAAATAGTAGAGTGTATCCAGATAGTTCATAAACGCCTTTTTATCCTGCTCCCGCAGCACCTGGTCTTTGCGGTTTCCAACCAAAAATGCCGCAAGTCTGGAGAAAACAAATTTTTCATTGATAAATGCCAGAAAATCATCCTGCCTCTGTGTCACTACCTGCAGTGGTTTTCTGCGCAGCAGCCAGAATGTCTCGTATGCGATCACCTTTGTTTCGTTGATATGATGGATATGGTGGAATTTTTTCAGTCTCGACACATCCGAAAAATAATCCAGCACTGCATGCATCAGCAGTACTTCATCCAGCCGCACCTCTGACTCCAGATTCTGACTTTTCAAAAATTCCATACATTCCTTGTATAAAAAAGCGTACCTGCTGCGGATGACATCCTCCGAAAATTCCTCCAACAGTCCGCTATAGTTCAAATACATGCTTTCGATAGAATTCATTCCGCTGTCCATCCGGCATTTCTCCCTTTCTGTTCCTCCCTGCAGCAGGCGGCAGGCGTTGTTTTCTCTCCCTGCTCTGCAGCCAATCCATCCGATGCTGTCTCGTCCTGAGCAGACATGTCTGCTCCCTCCAGCTGCAGAATCTCACAGCAAAGCTTTGTCTGCAAAAAATTGCAGTATTCATCCACGCTCTGATCCTCAATCGTGCCATGCCGGATCCGGGACGTATCTCCCAGCAGGTGCTGGCGGATTCCGCCCTTTCGCGCAAGTGTAAGCATTCGATCCGCGCTTTCATACGCACTCTTGGGAATTCCCCAGAATAAACTATCCTCCATGCAGCCTCCTTATTCCGCCAGAATGGAATCAATCGCATCCTGAACGGTCTCGATTTTTTCCAGTTCTACACATCCGACCTGGGTTTCATGAGTCTCATATTCCCGCCGGACATCCACCATACTCTTTTTGTCCAGAAAGGCATCCCCCGGAACATCCTGCAGACGTCTGTAAAAGGATGCCATTTCGTCCCCCATTCCGGCAAGACGATTCAACAGCTCCGAAAATTCCGTCAGCATCGGATTCTGTTTTTTGTAGGGGTAAAGAATGTGATGATCGATTTCTCCCCACCCCTCCTCAAACAGCGTCCTGACCTGCACCTCCAGGTACATGCCGCGGTATTTGAGAATATAATGCACGGAACGGTAATATTTCTGATCATAAATATCATCGCTGGCGATCCAGTCTGCATAAATGTCCGCAAAATCCCCCGGACGCATATGTACCTTGGGTGCTTCCACCATATAGCGGTCGCGGCTTTCGTCAAAATCCTTCAGACAGTCATGCACATACCATGAGGCATGATTTTCAAAATGCTTCAACAGATATTTATGGAACACCACCCAGTCCTCCCGGTACAGCAAAAGTCCACGGAACCCGATGATGTCTGTGACGAATTTCAGATAGTTCTCCTTCGTCAGTTCTTTATATTTCCGATAATTTTCAACCCGTCTGCGGATAATTTTTTCTACCAGATGCCCCGGTGTCTTTATTCTGGTACGATAGGAATGCAAACCGGTCTCATCTTCTTTATTTTCGATCAGTTCTTTTAAAAACATATCCCGAATCATGTAAAAGCCGTCCACGCGATAGGCATAGTCCTCCGCAATCGCTTCCAGATCCGCCCAGCTCATACCGGCTTCTTCATACATCTTTTCCGGAATGGCATATTGGTTTAGAAAAGCAGTTTTATCTCCCAGCATTTAAATCCCCCTGTTGCATCACATCTTATCCATCCGGTCGGAATGAGCAAGCCATTTTTCTCCGCGAAAGCGCAGACCAAAGGCAGCTGTTTTGACCGCCCATTCGGCACACATCGCTATCCAGACGCCCTCCAGACCCAGTCCCATCGGGATCGCCATCAGGTAGCCCAGTCCGACACGAACCACCCACATCGTAACAAGAGAAAAGTAGGACGCGTAGGACGCATCACCCGCCGAACGCATGACAGAAGGAAGCACACTGGATGCCCCCCAGAAAAACGGCATGCTGACTGCCGCAATGATCAGTACCCGGTAAATCATCGGAACCGTTTCTGCCTGTGCCTGATAAAGCTTTAACAGAAGCGGAATACACGGCATTCCGATCGCCAGTGACAATAACACCAGAACAGTACACAGCCAAACCATGGATCTGCCGTAACGGCGCGCCAGCTTTTTCTCTCCTGCACCGATACACTGACCGACGATCGTCACAGCCAGCGTCGCCACTGCGGACGGTGCCGCATACAAAACAGAAAAGATCGAGTTGGACACGGCATTTGCCGCAACGCTCGCCGTTCCCAATTTTGCAATGTAAACCTGAACCAGCATCGCGCCTCCGTTCATAAACAGCTGCTCCATTCCACAGGGGATGCCGATTCGAAAGATTTCTTTCTGAATACGCCAGTCGATTCGAAAAACGTGCCTCGGACGGATCTCAATCGAACTTTTTTTAGATATCAGCATCAGGACTGCAGCCATGCCGCCCACCAGACGCGCCAGATTCAAAGAAAGTGCACTTCCCATGATATCCAGCTTCAAAATATTGATAAATACAAAGCTTGCCGCAAAATGCAGGACATTGATCAAAATCGACAGGTGCAGACATTTTTTCGTCTCTCCCAGTCCACGGAATACCGCAAATCCACTCATGTAGACAGATAAAAATACCGCCGAGATCGCAACCCCGATCAGATAATGCTCTGCCTTTACGAGAATCGTTTCCTCCATTCCATGAAACAGGAAACGGATCAGCGGATCTGCACAGAGCACAAGAAGGATACATGCAGCAAGGGAACAAAGCGGCAGTCCCACGATCAGCTGACCTGCTGCCTCTTTTACCCGTTCGGTTTCCCCTTTTCCCTTAAACATTGCAACTACAACGGTACCGCCGGCAGAAATGGCATTGTTGATGGCATATACCATCATATAGAGCGGCCCGACCAGGCTGATGGCCGCTACCGACTCCTGACTGGAGGAGCTGATCATCGCAGTTGTCAGTACACCGATACCGAAAACGAAAAACGAATCCATGATCAGCGGCATCAGCATCGAAATGATCTGACGTCCTGTAAAAATCGAGCTTCCAAGTTTTTTGTCCAAAATTTTCGTCAACATGAGTGTACACCTTTCTGTCGGTTTCTCTGTGGGACCTTACGCTGCAGTGCGATCCGCGCGGAGCGTTTCTTATCGTATGGAAACGAAGTTTCCTATACGATAAGAAAGCCCGGTGCCAAGTTTCCTATAAAGCACCGGGCATTTCTGTATGTGATTTTATCAGAGCCACCTAAAAAAACAAGTACCGAATTTTATATAAATCCGTAAAATTTCAGAACTCACATTTTTATACTTCAAACAGCAGCGTCACGATTTCATAAGGCTTTACGGTCATCTGAATCGTACCGTTTTCTTTAAAATCGCCCTGCGGACGCTCTCTTAAGTCGCATTCGCAGTAGCGCTTCCACGCGAAACCGGGTGTTACGGTCAGCTTGTTCGTGCCTCCGGTAAAGTCGTGGAACCGGACTGCAATATATTTTCCATCCTCTGTCTTCTTGACAGCATCCAGTTCAACACACTCTTTGTCAAAGCCTACAAAAGAACCTGCAAACGGAAGTTTTACGCTGCCTGCAACGCTGTGCATCGGCCAGTTCAAATCGCTCGCTTCCTGTACGGTGCGGCCTGCAATAAAGTCTCCGGTATGAGGCAGCAGCGCATAAGTGAAGTGATGCTCGCCCTGATCCTGGCTGTGATCCGGATAGGTTGCTGTCTTGATCAGAGTGATGCGCAGTACATTATCCTTTACATCATGACCGTACTTGCAGTCATTTAACAGGCTGACGCCATAGCCATATTCGGAAAGATCTGCGAAACGATGTGCAACGCTCTCGAACTTCGCCTGATCCCAGCTTGTATTCCAGTTATTAGAACGACGTACATTACCATACTGTACATCGAACGTTCCGTAAGTGGTGCGGATGTCAACCGGGAATGCAGCCTTCAACAGCTGATGGCGCTCATGGCAGTCTGCATCCGTCACGAAATCAATTCTGCGGTCATCTGCATACAGGATAACATCCTGGTCAATGGTGGAATTCATATACTTCCATCCCATGTGAAGCACCAGACGAACCGATCCGCACTCTTTGACTTCAAAACAGGTCAGTCCGTCAATGACACGCATCTTTTCCTGATAGTAGATCTCGATATCCCATGCGTCATTGCCCATCGGCTTATCTTCAAATACCTGCAAAACGTTGCCGCACTGTCCGGGTGCAAGCACCTCACGGTCATTTTCTTTATCATACAATCTGGAAATCTGACCGGCTTCATTAAACTCAACCAGATAAAACGGAGTTTCAACCTTATGTCCGTCTACGGTAAATGCCGTATTCTCTGCAGCAGGTGCTTTTTTCAGGACAACCGTAGCGGTGCCCATTGCGGGAACCTCCGGGATTTCCACAAGAAGTCCGCCTTCTGTTTCCTGACTCTTTAATGCCGTGCCGTCCTCCAAATAAGCGCTGTTTCCTGCAGCACCGAGCAACAGAACCGAGCCGCCTTTTCTTACAAAGCTGTTGCTGTTAAAAACGGTATAAACAGAGGCTTCTTCTGTTACGGCGTCTGCAATAAAGCCTGCTTCCACCTCTTCGCCCTGTGTTGCGATCCATTCGTAATCTTTTTTGGAATCCTCATATACTTCGAAGATCGAGGAGCCGGGGATAATGTCATGGAACTGGTTGGTCAGGATATGTTTCCAGCCGGCTGTCAGCTTTTCCTGCTCCGCCAGGGACAGATCATTACCAAGCAATGCACGCAGTACGGTAAAATACTCTGCCTCACGATATAACAGCTCCATCTTACGGTTCATGCGTTTGTTATGCGCATGGCTGGTATAGGTACCGCGGTGATATTCCAGATACAGCTCGCCATCCCAGGTATTGACGTAGCGGTCTGTCTTTGCAACCGTTTCCTTCAGCTTACGGAAATATTTGCCTGCGGTAGTCGTCTCCACATGCGGCAGTCCCGGAATCTTATCCAGTCTGCGGCGCTGCTCCAGCATATCACGGTTGACACCGCCGCCGCCATCTCCGTAACCATAGGAAAGCAGCAGGTCATGATTCATTTCCTTTTCGCTGTATCCGTCCCAGATACCCTTGACGGTACGGGGCTCAATCAGTCCGTTATAGGTATAGAACCAGCTGTCTCTTTCTCTCCCGGGCTCCGGCGTCGTAATAAAGTGGGTCAGCACTTTGCTGCCGTCGATGCCTTTCCAGTAAAACGTATCATGCGGCATACGGTTGTACTGGTTCCAGCTGATTTTTGTCGTCATAAACATGTCGATGCCGGCTTTTTTCAGGATCTGGGGGAGTGCCCAGGAATAGCCGAATACATCCGGCAGCCACAGAAATTCTACTTCCTTGCCGAATTCATCCTTGATGAATTTGCTGCCGATTAAGATCTGACGGGTCAGAGACTCACCGCTTGTCAGATTACAGTCTGCCTCAACCCACATTGCACCGTCCGCTTCCCAGCGGCCCTCTGCCACGCGGTCTCTGATCTGGCTGTACAGCTCCGGATAATCTTCCTTTACCCACTCATAGAGCTGGGGCTGTGTCTGCAGGAAATCATATTCCGGGAACATCTCCATCAGGCGCATGACAGTTGTAAAGGATCTACCGCACTTTTCTCTGGTGTTTTTGAGTCTCCAGAGCCATGCAGTATCAATATGGGTATGTCCAACTGTGTATACATGGATATCGGAGTGCTTGTCCATCGCGTCAATTGCTGCGTTTAAGCAGTCGTCTGCTTCCGCAACAGATGCATAGAAGTCATCGCTGCCCGGATAAGACCAGTCAATCTTTAAAAATGCGCGGTCGAGGGCTGCCTGCAGGTTATGGCGAACCGAATCATTCTCGGAAAGCTCTTCAATCGTCTTCCAGACCATCAGACCAAGATAATACAGGTCGTCTGTCTTTTCATCCAGATAGCCTAAAAATGCGCTCTTTATGCGATGCTCCATCTCTCTGGGCAGTCCGCCGCCTTCCAGACCGGACCAGAGGCGGAAGGTCAGGCTGACCTCATTTCCACAAATCTCAGGTCTGAAAAAAACTTCCTTATGATTGGCATCAACCGCCTGATACTGTTCGCCGTTTACAAACAGCAGCGATTCAAACCCGCTGTTGTTGCCGCCGCCTGTCATACCGAAGTCAAACACGCCTACCGCACGCTTTCCTTCCCATTCTGCCGGCACCTTCATCTCCCCATGCAGCCAGAGATATAAATCCCTGCCCTTCCAGTCAGAGCCGGTACAGATCCTGTCCCAGCCGGTAAAGTCTGTCGGCACATCCGGATTTACCAGGCCGCTTTTGTCTTCTTTTGCCAGAAATGATTCAAAATTTCTGACGTCCCGGTAACGGTATTCTCCCAGCTCCCGGATTCTTCCTTCCAGCTTTCGCTGTGTGAAAAACATGTCCATTGTTTTTCCCCTTTCTTGTTTCCCTTTCCTGTTTCCCTTTTTTATAAAACCCCTATAATTCCCGTTTGCCCAGCCTGACCTCTTCCATATAAGAGACCAACTCCTCCGGCAAATGGTCAAACAGGTAATTATGGTCGTTTTCCGTAGGTTGTTTCTGCGTGCTGCCCGGTCTTTTTTCAATCCGTTCCAGCACCTTTTCGCGGGTCAGCTCGACTTCCTCCAAAAGCTCCCGCGCCGCCATCCTGCGCGCGCCCTGTCCGTAAATGATGACCTGTTCCAGCGCATCGGAGGTCGCTACCGTCACATCGGCTTTTTTCCCGATTTTGTGGACGGTTTTTTCGATATATTGGTCAGCCGTCTCCGCTTCCTTCGTAAAGACGACGTGAATATTATGATAATTGAAAACGCGTTCCTGCCCGCCTTCCACACGGTAAGCGTCGAAGACGAGGATCAGCGTGCAGCCGTTAAAGCCCTGGTAATCGCACAGAACGTCCATCAGGAGGTTTCTGGCGCTTTCGATATTAACCTTCGACAGCTCGCGCAGCATTTCCCAGGAAAAAATGATATTATAGCCGTCAACCAGAAGATAGCGTTCCCGCGGCTCGCTCCGATCTGCCTCTGCAGCACGGGTGCGTTCCATCAGACGCCGTGCAGGCGCTTCTTCCCTACGGCGCTTCTGATAGCCCTTTTTGCTCTTCGGCTCGCTGTTCTGATAATAGGTGCGCTTGAAAATTTCTTCCAGCTCTTCTTCGCTGACAAAGGTTTCCGGCGTCTCTTTTCTTTCACGGACAAAATATTCTGCGCGGCTGCTCTGCGCTATCCCGGACGCTTCTTTTTCATCTGCACTGCCTTTTTCAGACGGCAGTGCAACTGCTTCGAGGTGCATATAATCCTCCACCTGATCCCATGGTACCACAAATCCGGCTCCGTGTGCACAAAAAACGGAGGAAGGAGGATTTTCCAGGTCTGCTTCCGGATCATAGCCGGCTGCCGCCATCACTTCCTCTGCGTTATGGCACGCAGCATAGCCCTGCAGCGTACAGAACAGCTTTCCACGGCCTCGGCTGTAGGAGGTGACCTCCTGCTGATAGCCCCGCATACATGCAACCGGCGCGCTTCCGCACAGAATCGCAAATTCCCCTTCCGTCTGCGGCGGCTCAAAGGTACCGTTCATCCGCTGAATATCCGTCATCGCCCGTCCGATCTGCTCCTGTGGAATCTCCAGTCGAAAGCTGTAAACAGGCTCTAAAAGTACGTTTTGTGCTCGCATCAGTCCCTGTCGGAGTGCCCGGTAGGTCGCCTGACGAAAATCGCCGCCCTCGGTGTGCTTGATATGCGCCCTGCCATTTACCAGCGTGATCTTCATATCCGTGATCTCTGCGCCGCATAAAACGCCTTTATGGCGCTTTTCTTCCAGATGGGTCAGCACCAGCCTCTGCCAGTTACGATCCAGCACATCTTCGCTGACAGCTGACGCGAACTGCAGTCCCATGCCGCGTTCCAGAGGTTCCAGCAAAAGATGAACCTCCGCATAGTGCCGAAGGGGCTCGAAATGTCCGACGCCCTCGACGGGCGCTGCAATGGTTTCCCGGTATACAATGCTGCCCTGTCCGAAGGAAACCGGCACGCCAAAGCGCTCTCTGATCTGGTTTTTCAGGATTTCCATCTGCACTTCGCCCATGACCTGCGCGCAGATCTCAGAGGAAGCTTCCTCCCAGACAATCGAAAGCTCCGGTTCCTCTTCCTCTAACTGCCGAAGATTTCTGAGCATCGTATGCGCATCGCAGTCCGGCGGCAACTCGATCTGATAGGTTAAGACCGGCTCCAGCAGCGGCAACACCGGTTCCGTTTGCGCCCCAAGCCCTTCTCCTGCATAGGTTTTTGACAGTCCTGTCACGCTGCAGATTTCTCCTGCGGCCGCCTGCTGTACCTGTTCATAGCCACTTCCGTTATAAATCCGGATCTGGTCGGCTTTTTCTTCCCATTCCTGTCCATCAGCAGTTTGTCCCCTCAGGCTCTGCCGCGTAAAAAGACTTCCTCCGGTCAGCTTCATATGCGTCAGACGCTTTCCGGTTTCGTCCCTCGTGATCTTAAAAACACGTGCTCCAAACTTCTCTGTGTATTCCGGCTCTTTCATCAGCTTCGACAGCCCGGACAATAGCGCATCCACGCCACAGACTTTTAGTGCCGATCCAAAAAAACACGGAAATAGCTTTCTTTCCTTTACCAGAAGTGCTGCATCCTCCCAGGTCAGCGTATCGCCATCGAGATAGCGTTCCAAAAGGTCTTCCTGACACATGGCGACATTTTCCCAGAAATCCGGGACAGGAACCGGTGCTTCACATGGCTGCAGGCTGTCCGAAGCGTCTGCGCGCATACTGCACACCTCGATACAATGCTCTCCCAGCTGCTTTTGCAGCTGTAAAAGCAAGGTGTCCTCCTCTGTCCCTTCCTGATCCATCTTGTTGATAAACAAAACAGTGGGGATCTGATAACGGGAAAGCAGCCGCCAGAGTGTCTCCACATGTCCCTGCACACCGTCCGCACCGCTGATGACCAGCACCGCATAATCCAGCACCTGCAGGGTCCGCTCCATCTCTGCAGAAAAATCCACATGTCCGGGCGTATCCAGAAGCGTCACGTCAAAATCGCCCAGTGCAAACTTCGCCTGTTTTGAAAATATCGTAATGCCGCGGGCCCGCTCCATGGCATCCGTATCCAGAAAGGCATCCTGATGGTCCACTCTGCCCAGTCGCCGCAGTGTACCGGTCCGATATAAAATTGCTTCTGCCAGTGTGGTCTTTCCAGCATCCACATGTGCCAGAATGCCGACTGTTACCTTTTTTGTGCCCAACTTCCGATTCCTTTCTGTAAGATTTTGCGCTGCGTAGATATCTCCACTGCTAAAAAAAGCCCCGC
>ENA-OPXG01001185-OPXG01001185.1-human-gut-metagenome-genome-assembly--contig:-NODE-1185-length-13097-cov-2.551372_pt1 | contig 13097 bp, 12 predicted proteins | sample MGYA00241519_ERZ502030 | MGnify/ENA primary metagenome ERZ502030 (study PRJEB25962, sample SAMEA2041937) | human gut metagenome | biome: human gut; feature: human-associated habitat; material: faeces...
TCTTTCCCTATTCTTATCTTATACTCTCCGGGTATCATATATAATATTCTACCATTTCAATCAGCCCGGCACGTAAGGCATACTTAGTCGCTTCATATACATTATTCACACCCAACTTCCGGAAAATATTCTTTTTGTGGGTGATAATGGTATGAATACTCGAGGTTCTTTCCAATGCTATTTCTTTCACGGATTTTCCACGTGCAATCAATTTGAGAATGTCAATCTCTGTAACGGTCAAAACAGAATGAATTTCCGATTTGCCGGAACCGGTTATCAACAGATTGGTTATCTGGTGACCAAGAAACCGTTCCTTATGAGCTGCACACATCAATGCAGAATGGATCTCTTCACCGGAGTTCTCTTTCAATATCATACCGATATTCTTTTCTATACTCATCCTGCGAATAAAATCCTCACTCAATTCATTGGAAAATAATATCCAGTGAACTTCAGGAAAACGCTTTCCTATAATGAGAAACTCATCCACACCATTGAGATCAAACAGGGTATAATCAAGAATGACAACACTGTCACTACATTCTACCAATGCCTGTATCAGTTCCTTCTTGTCTGTCACATCTATCATGCGACATCTACTGAATATAGTGGAAATATATCCATGCATCCCCATTCTGGTTATATCCTGATTATCTGCTATGATAAATGTAATGTCAGTGTTCATTGCAATTCTGATTTTTAAATTCAACGGATTTTTTTCAAAAGCATACGGCAGCCCGGAGATACTGATGCATCATCGTTCCTTATCAGCCACATCAAACCACAAACGGGTAGTGATTTCATCTGCTCCCTGGCGGGATATGGCAATCTGATACTGTTTACCATTAAGTGATTGTTCCGTTACGGGATAAAAAAAGCGACGGGGTAATTCTCCGGAACCCAAAACTGAGTCGGGACCAGGGAGAAGCTGGGGATAACCCAGCCTACGCCAATCAGTGAAGGCATCGGGGCCTTGTCCATAATAAGCTATCCACTTCTGCCAGCCAATAGATTCGTACCAATGTTCGGCGTCGAACCGGACGCCCTCCTGCTGCAAATAGGAATCGATGATATGAGTGTCTGTTATGCCAAACTGGTTCAATGAAGCAATAACAGCTTCTCGGTAGAGTGTTTCCGCATCAGCCGTTATCCAGCCGCGTACAGCGGATTCCGCAAAGATAAACAAGACCTCGGCATACGTATAAAATACAGCCGGAGAACTGTCTTTCAAAAAATAAGTGCCGGGTCGGGAGACTTTATAAAATCCCTGATTGTTAGCGGCATCAGCAGAGAGGGAATTGGCTGCTCCTACATAGTTTGTCACACTTTCGTCTTGAGGTAGCTGTGCCAAAACTCCGATTCTCGGATCATTCCATTCATTCAGTCTATCAATCAATGTTTTTGATACCCGCTGATCATCACGTGAATTGAAAGCAGACGCCCACGGATTCCATTGCGGTGAAGAAGTAAATACAAAACAGGCTATGGCATCATTGCTATCTATCACACTGTTACGACTATTCCAAAGGGAAGCAATAACCCGACGTGCCGTATCCTCATCCCGATCCGCCAACTCAAGAGCGATACGTAGCCGCAGGGATTGAGCCAACTGTTTCCAACGGGCAATATCGTTTCCGTAAATCAAATCCCCCTCCACTGCTTCTCCCGTGGTAGAAAGCAACTGGTCAGCAGTAACCAACTCCTCCAAAAGTCCGCGTAAAACAGTTTCTTGTGAATCGTAAGCCGGTGTTACACTTTGTGCATATTCAGTGTATGGTATATCTCCATACAGATTTGTAAGCAACAGATAAACCCATGAACGCCATACAGTAGCTATACCTCGGTAATTATCATTACCGAATTCCGAACTGATAATAGCATTCAAGTCAGTTATTAATGTTGCATATCCGGTGTCCCATGTAGTGGTAAAGCTCCCATTATCCACATTATAGCAGTCCGGCTCTGTATATTGTATTTTAGCCCAATGTTGCACCCACAACAGAGTAGAATTATAATTTGTACTACTTCCCCAATAAAGATTGGCGGCATGATACTGTGCAGCGGCAAGCAAATAAGCCGGCTGTGGATTTTCGGTGGCATTAGGGTTACGGTTGATATCGGCCAGTTCATCATCACACGACCACAGGGAAATGGTAACTACTTGTACCCATATTATATATAAAAAGTATATTCTTCTTTTCATTTTATCCTATTATTAAAAGGTTCACATTTAGAATTTTACGGAAAGGTTCACACCAAAGGAACGTGTCGTAGGCAGTGAGTAGGCCTCTACCCCTTGTGCATTTCCGGTAGTCAAAGCCGATTCCGGATCTATATTGGGGACACTTTTATAGATAGTCCACAAGTTACGTCCCGTCAGCGTAACGGAAGCTTCTTGTAAATGCAGTTTCTGCGTCCACAAGCGAGGCAGACGATAACTCAAAGCCACTTCGCGCAGTTTCACGTAAGAGGCATCATACACATTAGATTCGGCAATACTGTAAATGCGATGATAATATTTCTCGGCAGACACGACCTTTTCATTCTTAGAACCGCTTTCCGTCACTCCTTCTACAATAATACCATCCTGATATACACGAGTGAATTGACCATTGACGTGGGCATAGTAAAGCCCATCGGAGGATATGGAGTAAGAAGGAGGTTCCGATAATCGTACATTGTTACCCATAGCGTCAGTATAATACCACAAACCACCATGCTCGGCATCCCTGCCCGGTAATGTGTTAGCCAATACACCGGTATATTTTCCTGTTTTATTAGTGTTGGAAAATATAGAACCGCCCACACTGGCATCTATCAGAAAAGAAAGACTCAACGAACGATAGCTGAAAGTGTTGCTGACACCACCTGTCCAGTCGGGTGTAAACTTCCCCAATGTTTTATTAGTGGTTGAAATTTTAGGCAGACCGTTAGCATCCACCACAATGCTTCCATTAGCATCACGCACGTATGAAGTGCCATACAAAGTTCCATAAGCTTCTCCCACTGAAGCCAGTATCTGAATGCCCGACGAGTAGAGCTGGTAACTCGTAATTAAACCTTCATCATCCAGCTTGATAACCTTGCTGCGGTTGGCACCATAATTCAGGTCCAGATTCCAACGAAACCCTTTCGATGTTTGTATAGGAACAGCTCCCAATTGTATTTCATAGCCACGATTACGAATATGTCCGGCATTACGCACCTGCGACGTGTAGCCACTGGCCGCAGTAGTAGCCAGTTTTAATATTTGGTTGCGGCTATCGGTCTTATAGTAAGTGAAATCCAAATACAGGCGGTTGTCCAGAAAAGCTGCTTCGAAACCAGCTTCTATAGATGATGTCTTCTCCGGCTTTAGATTCGGATTCATGCCGATGGTAGAAGAACTTTGAAGCGGATTTCCGTCGAAAGCTGTTTCTGAAGTAAAGACTGTTGCTAATTGATAAGGATCGGCATCTGCTCCCACTTGTGACCATCCTCCACGTAATTTCAGATAGTTGACGGCCTTACTCCTCCACCCCAAAGCCTCGGAAAGCAGCACACTAGCCGTCACCGAAGGATAGAAATAAGAATTGTTGTCCACAGGTAGCGTAGACGACCAATCATTCCGTCCCGTTATGTTCAAGAAAGCCCAACGACGGTAATCCAATTGTACGGAACCGTAGAGTCCATATTGCCGCAAGCGGTAAAAATCATTGGACGAAGTGAGCGGATCACGAGAATTGGTCAACGTATAAAGGTCGGCAACAGCCAAACGGGGAGCAGCCTGATAGTTGTTCTCGTACTGTTTGTTACGCACATTAAAACCCAGAAGAGCGTCAAATCCCCAGTTTTTATTCAACTGCTTGACATAAGTCGCCAATATTTCTGTGTTATTCTCTTTCACCGTATAAGCATCTTCAGCATAACTGCCGTAAGGTGAACCGGCACCTGTACTGCCCCATTTTACTTTAGATTTTCTCCGGTCATTATACCAGTCGGTGCTGGTACGGAAACGCATATTCAGACCATCTGCCAGATGGAATTCGGCATGCAGGTCACCTATCAGACGATGCCGCTCCTGACTTTGCGTATTATAAGAAGCACTCCAAAAAGGATTATCATAATAGCTTGAATTCCAGTTGCGAGTATAGTCTGCTTTCAATGAGTTCGTATCCACTTGACGTCCGAACCACAAAAACTGAAGCATAGGACTGTTAGAACGTACGTTACTACCCGAAGGGGTAGCTGACCCCGGTAAACTGGGAGCTGTATAAATGATGTAATTGGCCGTAGCTCCTACCGAAATCCATTTTGCAAGATGGTAATCTGTATTTAGACTGATATTCGTTTTATTGGTTCCAGCGTCAGGAACAATACTGACTTGTTTCTCGTAGTTATAACCTACACGGAACTGATATTTGTCGTCCCCACGGGCAACTGAAATACCGTTGTTGGTAGAAAAGCCCGTACGGAAATAATCGCGTACATTGTTGGGATGCGACACCCAGGGAGTAGCCATACGAGTACCGTCAGCATCCAGCGGACTGTCAAACTGGGGAATCAGCAATCCAATGTCAAGACGCGGTCCCCAGCTTTCGTCCACACCGTCATTCACACCTGCACCTTTGCCGTCCACATAACTGAATCGTCCGCCTGCCCCTTGCCCGAAAAGGTTCTGAAACTCCGGCAAGGTCGCTGCAAAAGAAATTTGTGTGGAAGAATGCAATGTAATGCCTATCCCTTGCTGCTTTTTGTCTCCTCCTTTGGTAGTGATAACAATAGCACCATGGGCAGCACGTGCACCATAAAGGGCAGCAGCATTCGGACCTTTTAATACAGTAAGCGTCTTTATGTCCTCCGGATTCAAGTCAGCTATCGCATTCTTAAAATCGCGTCCGCTGGAACGTGCATTAAGCTGCGAATTGTCCACCGGGATGCCATCCACAATAAAAAGCGGTTGATTCTCACCGGCAATAGAAGTTTCACCACGAATAACAATACGGCTGGAACCGACATCTCCCTGCGTGTTGGTAATACGCACACCCGCTATCTTACCACTCAATGAATTCAACAAGTTATTGTCTTTCCCCTGCACCAACGCATCCTGCTTTATCTCCTGTGCCGTGTAGCCCAGCGCCTTCTTCTCGCGTGAAATACCCAAAGCTGTTACCACCACCTCATCCAGCAGATGTGTGTCACTCTTCAATGCCACCGACAGCTGTGGTGCGATAGCCACCTCCTTTGCTATCAAACTGATGTAGGAGATTATCAGCCGGGTGGCCGATGGCGGAAGTCCGCTCAGTTCAAATCTCCCGTTAACATCAGTTACAGTACCCAATGCGGTTCCTTTCACTATGACCGAAGCACCGATAACCGGTTCTCCATCTTCTTCTGTGGTGACGATGCCCCGCACCGTTGTCACCTGTGCCGCCCCTTGTATCACTCCTATTGCAAGAGCAAGCAAAAATAAACGAATCCTTTTACCCATTATTATTTACTGTTAAAATGATGGGGCAAAGATATTAGATATATACAAACTGGTAAATCCCGTATGAATGGCATTTTATATACCATATTTGCGGTATATTACAGCCACAGTGTATCACTTTTTGATTTTCTTTTCTATTCTTTTTTATTTTCCAAAGCCTGCCTGATATCCTCAAACAGATCATCCACATCCTCCAAACCAATGGAGAGGCGGATAGTCGTATCCAGCACATCCATGGCCAGCCGTTGTTCGTCAGTAAACGGTCCGAAAATAGTACTCGCAGGATGGATGGCAAGTGTCTTATTGTCAAATAAGTTGGTAGCACGGCGTATCAACTTCAGGCGGTTGATGAAAAGAAAACACACCTCTTTACTTTCAAGGTCTATCGTAATCATAGCACCAGCGGTTGAACCAAACTGTCTTTGCGCCAAGGCATAGTACGGATTATCCTCCAATCCCACATAATTCACACGTCTAATAGCAGGCAACGTGCGGAGTTTGCTTGCCAGTGTAGCGGCATTGGCAGACTGTAACCGGTATCGTGCGTCCAACGTTTCCAGTCCGATGGTATGCATATAGGCCACATGAGGAGTCATGTAAGCTCCCAAATTGAGTAACATCTCTGTACGCATACGTTGACCGAATCCCAGACAAGTACCATAATCAATCACCAAGCCACCAATGGAAGTGGCTCCTCCTGACAAGTATTTGGTACTGGAAACCACTTCAATATCTACCCCTAATCTGTGTGAATCGAATTCCGTAAAAGGAATAAGTGTAGTATCGGCAATGAGAGGAATCCCCCTTTCATGAGCTATCCGTGAGAGCACCTGTAAGTCCGCCACTTCCATTTGAGGATTGGTGATAATTTCCATATAAATACAACAAGTATTACCGTCTACGACTTTTTCTACAGTTTCAACTTCAGTCAAATCACACAACCTGGGTTCCACCCCGAAGCGCGACAACGTACCAGTAATAAATGAATAGGTATTACCGAACAAATGACGCGATGTAACTATATTCTTTCCTGCAGCTGCAATTGAAAGCAATGTATTACTAATAGCCGCCATACCGGAATTGACAGCTATCACTTCCGTTGCCCCGGTAAGTTGCTTTACTTTATTCTCAAAAAAAGTCACTGTCGGATTCATTACTCTGGAATAATCCGGAGCATCTGTCCGCCCGCAGAAAGCATCAGCCATATCATCGGCATTGTCAAACTCATAAGCCGCTGTATGGTAAACCGGCATACTAAGAGAATTATAAGCATCTCTTCTTTGGAACTGGGTATGAATCGCTTGGGTCTGTTTTTTCATTATTCTATCCTTTTATATTATAGCTATCAAATCTTGTTAAATCAGAACAAAGGTAGATATAAAAACTGAAAGGTGATAGTAAATAAAAACAGATATTTAACTGATAATAAGTATTTTGGAATAATATTCTTTAAACTGATAATTTCCACCTTTAAAAAAGAGTGTTTATTCTAAAATATACTGTTCAAATAGTATTATTTTCTATTTCAATAAGAAACACACTTTTTCATGCCTATCATGCTATATATACAAAATAGATAAATCCCTGTAAAGTGCTACTTTACAGGGATTTATCTATTAATTGAAGCGGAGAGAGAGGGTTTTGAACCTATAACTCTAACCGCTTATGTATCAGCTACCTTGCTTTCAAAATTTCAAATAGGTAACGAAACAGTAACGATTTTCAACCGTTAAGCCTGTCCGACTTTGACCGCTGTTTGTCTGCCTAACTTTCGAGTTCAAAGATATTGCTTTCTTTTGATATATGCAAATTATTGAAGATAAATCTTCTGCGGTTAGTGCAAGGTGCAAGTATATATCTATATATAGCTTGCACCTTGCACTAAAAATAATATGCAAAAAAAATCTCATTAAATTTTGCCATATGAAATAATCATCGTATATTTGCGATGAATTAAGAATAAGAACTGATTATGGCATACAGTAAAGCACAACATTTTGAAGACCGGGACGTAGCGGTTGCCCGATATGCCAAAGCATTAAGCCACCCGGCAAGAATTGCGATTTTAAGATTACTTAAAAAGCAAAGTTCTTGTTATTGTGGTGATTTGGTGAACGATTTGCCAATTGCACAAGCAACGGTATCCCAGCATTTAAGGGAACTGAAAGATGCCGGGCTGATTGACGGAGAAATAACGCCACCCAAAGTGCGTTACTGTATCAATCGTGCAAATTTCGAGCAAGCTCAAATGTATTTCAAGGATTTGTTTGTGTAGTTTTATTTTTATCATATATAATCGTATATCTGCGATATATAATAATACTTCAACAATCATCGTATATTCACAATATATAATAAACAAAAAAAATGGAAAGTATGAAAAATGAGAAAACAGTTTGGTCAACAGTGGTAAGCATCCTTTCTTCCGTGTTGGCATTTTTAGGTATCGTGAGTTGCTGTGGTATGCCTGTTATTGCCAGTATTCTTGCGGCAGTCGGAATCGGAGCATCGCAACTCTCTTTCTTTGCCGAATATAGAGCGTGGTTTATCGGCTTTGCAATCGTTTCGCTCTTGTTCGGTTTTTACCAAAGTTATTTTAGGTCGTGTACCTGTTGTGGGAATGATTCGGAAGAAGCCAAACAAAAGAAGTTGCGTTCCATAGCTATTCAACGAGTATTCCTATGGATTGGGGCAATTATAGTGGTCGCACTGCTTTTTGTCAGTAGAAAAGCAGAAACTACTTCCACAGAGTGCTGTCCTGTGCAGTCACATATAGAAACTACACCTGCGGAATGCTGCGGGAACGGAGAAAACAGCGATAAAGCGGAAGAACCTGTCTCTTGCTGCGGTTCATCACAACCTGCGGCGTGCTGTCCATCAGAAACTCAACGTAATGCCCCTAATAGCTGTTGTGGAAATTAACCTTTGGAATTGTAAAATGATTCAATAACAATAAAAACACTTTAATTTATGGAAAAGAAAGAAGAAAAGAGAAGTTTCTGGGCTTCATTGTTCACACCTAAAACGTGCTCCTGCTCTTGTGGAAACAATATCATCGAGGAATTGGAAGATGAGAAGGAACAGCTGCCGAAAGTGCCTGCCAAAAACGAGAACGAAAACAGAAGCGAGGAAGAAAATCACTGTTCCTGCTGCGAAAAAAAATAACCAGACATGAATGTTCTTATTCTGGCATATCGGAACAGTTGGGCGCAAACCGCAACCGAAATGTTAAGGAAGATAGACGGCCGTTTGGCTGTCTATTCTTCCTATGAATTGCCTGAAGTGGAGTACTTAAAAGTGACATGGGATTATGTATTGTATATTTCTTCTTCCGGACATCCCGATTTTCAGAGCTTCACAGGAATGGCAAGATATAAGTTGCAACTTAAATTATCATCCTGTGGACTGTCAATTAGTGAAGATATGGAGTGTAAAGTAAGCATTTATTCCGAATTACAACTGCTTATACAGAAGTTTTATACTGACAATATAAAACATAGGGAGCATTGTACGTTCAATCCGTGCTGTGGATAGAGAGGTATTATTTTTTTAGGAATAATCATCGTAAATAAACGATAATATGAAATTAGATGCTCAAAATAGAACTATTGTTGTCATGCTGTTCTTTTTGACGAGTGTGTCCATGACAGGTTTTGCCCAAGGGAAAGTTGCTGTCGGAGGACGGTTCAGTGTATGGCACAATGGACAAGAGAACTCAACGACAATATTCATAACTCCAGATATCGGGTACATATTGTCCTCACAATGGTATTTGGGAGCTGGTATCGGTTATACATTCCGCAACTCCAAAGGGACGAAAAACCATACGGCAACACTGAACCCGTATGCCCGATATTTTTATTACTCGAACGGACAAGTACGTTTGTATGTGGATTCCACTGTCGGTTTCGGTATCAGTAAAAATGAAAGCGAAAATACGACTTTTGCTTGGCAGGCAGGCTTCAAACCCGGTGTTATTTTGGGTTTGACAGACAGTTTCAGTTTGGCTGCCGGATTTGGATTTTTAGGGTATCGCAAAACGAACAACGGAAATTCCGCTCTCGGAGACGAGGGTTGGGGTCTTGATTTGAGCGGCAACAGCCTTAGTTTAGGATTTTTCTACAGTTTTTAATTCATAAAAAACATTCAACATGAACTCTTTAATTGTAACATTGGAATACTTCGTATTCATTACGTTTGAACTGGTCGCCCTGTTCATGCTTATCAGTGCGGCAGTGGAAATCATCCTGATGTATATTCCGCAGGAGAAAATCAAAAAATGGCTTTCGGGACATGGTATATTAGGTAATGTAATGGCATCCGGATTCGGTGCGCTGACACCGTTCTGTGCTTGCTCCACCATACCGATGACTGTCGGATTTCTTAATGCCGGAGTACCTTTCGGCAGTACAATGTCGTTCTTGATAGCTTCACCATTACTCAATCCTATCATAATAGGAATGCTCGGTGCAATGGTCGGTATTAAGGCAATGATAACCTACTTCGTACTTGCATTTATTGCATCCGTATTGTTCGGTTTCGTACTTGAAAAAGCGGGGATGCAGAAATTTGTCAAGAATGTCCGGTTGAAAGCTGGAAGTGATGAAACAAGTGAAAATAAACGGGCATGGTCGTTGAAACGAAAACTGAAAGAAGCGTTTGCCAGTGCTTGGGGCAGCCTGCGTCCTATCATGGGATACTTGCTGATTGGTGTCGCACTCGGTGCTGGCATTTATGGATATATGCCGCAGGATTTCGTAATGAAAATCGCCGGACCGGATAATTTCTTTGCCATTCCCGTTGCCGCCGTACTTGGTATTCCGCTTTATATACGAGCAGAAACGGCTATTCCTATTGGTGTGGCTTTGATGTCTAAAGGTATGAGTATCGGTACGGTCATAGCCCTAATTATCGGCGGTGCTGGTATGGCTATTCCCGAAATGACAATGCTCGCCAGTATTTTCCGTAAAAAACTTGTTGCAATCATTGTTGCCGCCATTTTCTTAACGGCAGTTATATCTGGTTATATATTCAATTTAATAATGTAAATAATAACGATAAATATCCATTGAAAGCAGACATTTGTTTTCAATGGATATTTTAGAAAAGGGATTGAGAATAATGATAAAAACATTAGTCGATAATATACTACAGGAAATAGAGATAGAGATTGACGAAATCGACCTTTACGGCTATGATATTATCGAAACTTCTCTTTCAATGGTACGTAAACTACAAACAATTCTTAACGATTTGAGGACGAAAATACAGACCTACGTATTTCCCACTAAAGAGGACGAAATACTATTTTTCAAGACACAGAAACCGGAAATACTTGGTCGGCTATTGTTCTTCTATAAAATATATCGCATTGAAACACAATGTCCTAATGGTAGCGATGAGGTAATCAAAGGCTACATAAATCGGGAACTGGATAATCTGACTTATTTCTTCAATCGCAATTTGGACTTTTACCAATATTACCGTTCTCACTCTACGGTTTATGATGAATATTACTTTGTACGTGGAAAAGCAGATTTACGGTTATGTACTGATAGCACACAATTTGACAAAGACCCGAATTTCTCAACCGGATATGATTATAAAGTTGCTAAGATTATCGCCAATGAAATGCTACGCATCTATCTGAATAAAAGATTAGTAAAGTTGGAAAGCAACAATCAGATAGAAGATAATCTTCAAAGATACCTTAAATATCCATTTCGTTTTACAGGTAAAAAGGTTTTTCTTATCGAACTGGGGTATTCGCTTGTGTCTTCGGGAGACATCAATAATGGCAACGTAGAGATAAAAGAAGTGATGAATTTCCTTAGCACGGTATTCCACATTGATTTAGGGGATTATTACGCTTCATATATAGCCATGAAAGAGAGAAAAGACCGGACGGCATATCTTCATCATCTGATAGATAGTCTGATTAAACGGATGAATGAAGATGATATGAGATAATCTTCTGTATTTCAGTATATAGAAGTACCATGTTCACCCCAACATGGTACTTTCTTTTTATGGTGAAATATGTTTTGGAAAATGGCATTTTGGGGAGCTTTTACGCCAATATTCCCCTAAAATAGCCTGAAAAAAGTAATACCATGATAGGTACAACCATGACTTTTAGGTTATTTTTTCTACCGAACTTTGCGGCAAATCAATAAGTTAGCATTATGGAGATTATAACATTTGAGTCAAAAGCCTACAAGGAACTTGACAACAAGATTACCGCCATTGCCGATTACATCTTCAATCATGCGGAAACGGCGAAGCAAAGCGAGGAAGATATGTGGGTAGACAGCTACGAGGTCTGCACGTTCCTGAAAATAAGCGAAAAGACCCTGCAACGCCTGCGGGTGTCGGGAACTATCACCTATTCCAACATTAGGGGACGCTACTTCTACAAGGTCAGCGAAATACGCCGGATGCTGGAAGAACGACTGATTAGGAGTAACAAGGAGAACATCGACAATCTGATAACCAACCACCAACTGTATGCTAAAGAAAGAGGAAATCTTAGAAAGAACAAGTAACGGACTGGCGGTGTTCAAACACTACCTGCCCGGCAACTGGCGTATAGGTCGCAACTTCCTTAACCCACTGTACGAGGACAGCAAGGCTTCCTGCAACATCTACTTCGACCGTCGGAGCAGCATCTACAAGATGAAAGACTTTGGTAACGATAATTATAGTGGCGATTGTTTTTTCTTCGTGGGGCAATTAAAGGGGTTGGACTGCAACCGGGCGGCCGACTTCGTGGAGATACTGGAGACTATCGACCGGGATTTGGGTTTGGGGCTGGCTTCCGGCACTCCGGTTTCCGTTCCCCCGGCAACCGTCCGCCGGGCAATGCCGGACAAACTCGAAGAAACGCCCGAAAAGCCAGTAAAACCCTATCAGTTCCGGGAACAGAAGTTTTCGCTTGCAGAACTGATGTACTGGCAACAGTACGGCATCCCGCCCGAACTGCTGGAACATTACAAAGTCTGTTCCCTCCGGGAGTATAACAGCGAAACGGCAGAGGGAAAACAGTATATCTATACTTCATCGGTAGCAGAACCTATGTATGGCTACAAGGGCAAACAGTATATCAAACTGTACCGCCCGTTCTCCACGCCCCGCTTCCTCTACGGCGGCAGCTTCGGCGAAACCTACTGTTTCGGGCTGGAGCAACTGCCCGCCAAAGGCGATACACTGTTTATTACAGGCGGAGAAAAAGACGTTCTTTCGCTGGCGGCACACGGCTTTCACGCAATCTGTTTCAACAGTGAAACGGTAACTATCCCGCCCACGCTGGTTTATCGGCTGACATTCCGTTTCAAGCATATCGTCTTACTTTTCGATATGGATAAAACGGGCAAGGAAAGCGCACGCAAGCAGGAAAAACTATTGGAAGAATTTGGCGTGAAACATCTGTTCCTACCGCTTCCGGGGACGAAAGAGGAAAAGGACATCTCCGACTACTTCAAAGCCGGGAACACCCGTGAAGATTTCCTGAAACTGTTTATCGAATTTTTAGACAATTTGTATAGTGACACATTGATTATGCTAAAATCGTGCGAGATAGATTTCAACAACCCGCCCGCCAAAGCACAAGAGATTATTTCGGCGGGTG
>ENA-OPXG01001187-OPXG01001187.1-human-gut-metagenome-genome-assembly--contig:-NODE-1187-length-13089-cov-2.004066_pt1 | contig 13089 bp, 9 predicted proteins | sample MGYA00241519_ERZ502030 | MGnify/ENA primary metagenome ERZ502030 (study PRJEB25962, sample SAMEA2041937) | human gut metagenome | biome: human gut; feature: human-associated habitat; material: faeces...
TATAAAGCCCCAAAATGTATTTTTGTTCATTAACATGGAAATTTATACACTTTAAGCTTTTTAAGAAACGAACTGATATTTACCGCCCGATTATACAATAAAGGTTGCCCACTCTATATTTCTTTCTCTTTTCCACGCAGATAAACAGAAGGAGACACGCCATAGTGTGTCTTGAAACAACGGCTAAAATAAAGCGGATCACTGATACCTACTTTATAAGAAACTTCGCTCACATTATAATTACCTTCCAACAATAATTCCGCCGCTTTCTTCAGACGAATAATACGGAAATATTCATTAGGAGTATGCCCTGTCAAACCACGAACTTTTTTAGAGAATACAGTACGCCCCAATTTCATCCGGGCAGCAAAGTCTTCCATCGTAAATTCCGAATTTCCCAACTCCTGCTCTATAATAGCTTGCAATTTATCAAGGAACTGTTTATCTTTATCAGAAGTATAAATAGCCGGTCGCTCTATACTGGGATCATTCACATATTTCTCACGTAACTTTTCACGCTGGTCAATCAATTGAACCATCCGTGCCAAAAGCAATTTTAAGCTGAACGGTTTGGTTACATACGCATCCGCCCCACTTTCTACTCCTTCCAATTTATTTTCGGTAGTTCCCATTGCTGTCAGCAGAATGATCGGAATATGACTGGTACTAAATTCATTTTTTAACTTACGGGTTACTTCATACCCATTCATTCCCGGCATTAGGACATCACATATTATCAGATCAGCATCATAAGTCCGTGCACGTTCAAAACCCGCCACACCATCAGCCTCGGCTACCACCTCAAAATAAACAGATATTTCTTTCTTCAAAAATTCACGAATATCAGTATCATCTTCAATGATCAATATCTTTTTCTTGTTTAAAGGAGCCGCCATCTGTTCTTCTTTTACGAGACGGCACGGAATGCCTTCGTCTGTATGATCCGTTTCTTCCATTAAGGCTGTAGAGATCAAAAAATCTTTTGACTCATATACAGAACTATCCAATGGCAAAGTGACTGTAAAAACAGAACCCTGTCCTTCATTCTCCGCATATTCAATGCTTCCTTTATGCACATTTACAAGTTCGTGAGTCAAATGCAACCCGATTCCCATACTATCACCAGAGAAACTACTTTGCATAAATCGAGAAAAAAGTTGCCCGCGTTTCTCCAAAGGAATACCAATACCGGTGTCTGACACGGAAATGATCAATTTTTTTGTTTCTTCTTCCACATCTACCGAACAAACTATTTTCCCGCCCTCCGGTGTGTACTTAAATGCATTGGACAGAAGATTATAGACTATCTTATCCAGTTTACCTTTATCAACAAACATAGGATAAGAACTGACAGAAGGAATAAATTTAAATTCCATTTCTTTAGATTCCGCCGTTTCCCTAAAACTCAGAAATATATCGTAAAGAAAAACGATAACATCTGTTTCTTCTAATGAAAGAACCAGTTTATTATTCTGCATTTTTCTGAATTCCAGCAATTGATTGATTAATCTGAGCATCCGCTGCGTGCTTCTATCCATCACTTTTATAGGATAAGCCAATTCTTTAGAACCCCTACCCATAGCCTCTATTTTTTCCAAGGCTCCTTGGATCAACGTCAACGGGGTACGAAACTCATGAGAGATATTGGTAAAAAAGACCAACTTATATTCTGTCAACTGTTTTTCTAATTGAATACGATTCCGCAAGATAGCAAACTTATGGATTAGTCTGAATGTCATATACATTGCCATACAAATCAGCATTATATAAATGGCAAAGGCCCAACCTGTTTTCCAAAAAGGCGGAGTAATAACAATCTGTAATACGGTTTCATCTTCCCCCCATACACCGGAAGCACTGGATGCTTTTACATGTAACTGATAAGTACCCGGCAACAAATTTTTATAAGCTGCAAAATTCAAGGAGGAAGGGACTCCCCAATCTTTATCGTATGGAATTAACTTATAAATATACTTGGCATCATTTGCCATAGAATAGTCAAAAGTAGAGAAATCTATACTGAATGAATTCTGATAATATTTCAATTCTATTCTATTTGTATAACTTAATGCCTCTGTCAAAGGAGAATCAATATCCCCGGGACGAACAGAAATTCCATTTATTTTTAAATCAGTGAGAACCACCGGAGAAACGACATGCTGTGGCATGACTTTTTCAGGATCGACCACAACCAAACCATGATTCGTTCCAAACAGCAAATGTCCGTTTTTCATAACACAGGCACTACTCTCCAAATAGACATTGCCGGGCATTATCGCTGAAAAAAAGAAACTATCAAAAACCTCCGTATCCGGATCAAACCGGGACATTCCATATTCGGTACCCAGCCAGATTTTTCCATCTCTATCCTCCACTATAGACTGGACTACATTATTTACCAACCCGTCATCCTCATCATAATGCCGGAATTCCAACTGATCATAAGTTTGTCCTGACTGGCAGACAGAAAAGCCTTTACCGGTGGTTCCAATCCACATACGACCTTTGCTGTCACAAAAAATATTACGAATTTCATTGCTACGTATTTTCCCATTATCCAAATTATAAACGTAATACTGCCGCGAATCATTCAACAAAGAATCCGGATGGAATACATAAATACCATTATTGGTTCCTACCCACATCCAATGATTCCTATCAGCAGTAATAGTACGAACCTCTTGCTCTCCAAAACTCCCCTTCAAAAAATGACGAAACACAAAATCGTTTTTCTGATAAACAGCCAAATCGAGTCCTCCCCCGAAAGTTCCAATCCACATTCTATCCCGGTAGTCCCTATAGATATCATAAATATGATTATGTGCAAGTGAATTCACATCATCAGCCCGATGCACATACCATCTATCGCCTATACATAATCCATTCCCACGGGTTCCCATCCATACTTGCCCTTTGTCATCCTCTTTGAGAGCAAAGACACTAAGATGATAATAATTTCTTTGCAATAAATTCAAGTGACAGTCATAAGCAAACAATCCCCCCCGACGATTTCCTACCCGCACATCCCCATTCTCCATACACGTAACCATACGTATGGTATTGGAACGATCCACCAATTTCTCATTTTCAGGATAAATATAAGTTGCCCCATCATTTAATACTGACAATAAAGCTATGCCGGAATATTCTGATCCCAACCAGATATTACCGGTTCTGTCACCCATAGCATATAAAAGAAAATCAGAATTCACCCGATTAAACTCATCCACATGATACGAGTAATGGGTCATCTCCTCCTTTTGAGAATCATAAACAAACAAACCATTACCATAGGTAGAAATCCATATCAGTCCACGTGGAACATCTTGTATGATATGATAACGTTCATCCCCTATCAACTTAACTTTTTCATCAGACATTAATCTAAAAATCCGGACGGCACGTGTCCGGACATCAATATAATGTACAAGACCAGTGCCATTGGAAATCCACAGATTATTCAAATTATCCTTTTCACATTTTCCTAAACGAATATCAAGCGATGAATCATGAATCAATCTTTTCTCAGACATACTAAACACCTCTCCACCCTCAGGAGTAAAAAACACCCAATCGTTCTGTAAACGACAGGACTCATAGGTATTAAAAGCAGAAAGTTTCCACGGCAACCGGGCTGTCAAAAACAAATTCTTACCTGAAGACTTTTCATAAATACCTCCATCAGAGGTTACAAAAAAAATCTTGTGACGAAAAGACATCGCCCCTACAAAAGACAAACTATCTTGAACTACCTGGGTATATCCCTCTTCTGTCACCTGAAACAGCCCAAGCTGAGTACAAATCCAAATCACTCCCTGTTCATCCTCATAAACGGAATTCACTGCATTAGTTGATAATTTCCCATTTTCCTTTGTAAAAGATACAGAAGAGTGAATTCCATCCTTACAGACTATTTTACGACATCCACTCTGATGATGCCACAGCCAAATATCCCCGACAGCAGTTTCCAATATTTTATTGTAAGGCCGTCTATATTCCCCACACCCCGTAAAATCAACAAAACAATCATGTTTCAAATCGTAACAACTCATTAATTCCGGAGCAGTGATAAACCATAAGAAACCATTTCGATCTTCTTGTATCTTCTTTACATGATGATTTGCCAAAGAAATTTTATCGCCTGATTCCGGACGGAATGTCACAAATGAATGGCCATCATAGCGGCTCAGCCCATCTAATGTACCCATCCAAATAAACCCTTTGCTGTCTTGAAACAGATAACGTACCGAATTATTCGCCAATCCGTCACTAGTCGTGATAAAAGTAGGATGTACATCTACCGATGCATGCATTTCCCAACCTATACACCCAAAAACAACCCATAACAGACAAATATATGTTTTCATACAATTTCAATCAGATTCATACCAGGCATTTAAATATATGACGTACATCATTTTCCCGACATACGCCATATTAGCAAAGATAGTAAAAATAAACGGATGTGCCCTATCAACAAAAGAAAAATCATCTATTCATAGTTTTCCAGTTTCCATTCATCTTTCCACTCTATCATCGGTATGCCATCCTTCACCACAATTGGCAGAAATACATAAGTAGCCTTATATACATCTTGATTAGGATTAACAAGCGTATAAAATCTGTCGGCCACTTTAGGAGTTGCAAAATCCTTTGGATAAGGACGGTGATCCTTGTACCGGGTCAAGAAAGACTGCCAGTCTTTCTTGGGTATATCCGTTTTATTAGTATGCGGTAGCCAACGATCGGCCATAGCCACATAAAGATCCTTTCCCGGAATCTTTATCACACTTGTAATCTGCGAGCAAAAAGAATGTGCATACTCATCACCTATGTGTGGATTCCCTAACACCGTATATTCACCATGATAATCATCGAATACCGCTACTTCCGAAGGGTTGGGAGTATAACTAGTTGTCCCTGATGTATAAATATAATGTTTACCATCCATTACAAAATGTGCTGCCGCCTCACGTGTAAACGGTGGAACCTTTCCAACAAAATGTTCTGAATACCGGCCATTTACATTTGTATAATCATCAGAAAGTTCAGCACATATCTGCTCCCAATGAGGACGCTCAAACCAAACATAACCTTTTCCTGTATCGGGATCAGCATACATGTCAAAATCCCCCACAGCAAAGCCATTAGGTTTCAGATTGCGGACAAAATGATAGGGTCCCATAAAATGTTCAGCTTCTAGAATAACAAAATGCCCATCATTACTTTGTGATTTCAGCCAGCATACATACCTGCCTGTTTTGGCACAATAAAGAATATGTGGGCGTTCCAATTTCTGACAATGATGCAAAGGTGAATGTGGATCAGTAGCAGGTTCAATTATCCTCCCCTCATCTTTCCAATTGTAAAAATCAGTAGATGAGTAACAACGTACTCCGCCAAACATCCGATTGGTACCAAACAGAGTATGAGTTTTATCCTCACCATACCAATAATATTTGCCTTCACGAAAAGTCACTTGAAACCCATGGGCCTGAATAGGTTTTCCTTCAGTATCAAGCCACACTTCACCAGGACGAATGGACTGATAATTTACTGGGACAAGAGGATATGTCTGCACATTTAAATAGCGACATTCTCCTCCCGTTTTTTCTATCTTCACCGAACTACCTGTAGTTACATTGCTGAACCCAAAGAAAGAGGCGTAATCACAATTATCAATACGCATTACTGTATCACAACTCTCTATTCTTACATCTTTCATTGAGAATTTTGTGGCATCGCATATTTTGCCAATCCGATCACAATGTGCTTTGACATTGCCGAAAAAAAAGTTCTTCACCGGCTTCTCCGGTAATGCAGACACATCCACCAATGTGCTACATCCGGTGATCTCCACATCGTGAATGGAAATATTAGCAAACCACGGTGTAAGTGGAGTTATCTCACGGGCCGGATAACGCTGTGCCAACTCACCTACCCAGCGGGCAGAACCAAGCATATCGCAATACAAAGCCTGTCTTTTCACATTAGCCCGCACCCGTTCCACATATATATTCTCCACAAAACCTCCTCGTGGACGACGAGTTTTAAAACGGAAAGCCTGGTCTGTTCCCTCAAAAACACAATCGTACATATATACATTTCTCACTCCACCGGCAATCTCAGTACCACACACAATACCGCCTGCTCCCCTCAGTGCTATACTTTTACGTATAACGACATTACTAGTGGGACGATTCACTTTCAATCCATCCTTACCCCGCCCGGACTTCATGGTGTAACAATCGTCCTGACAATCGAGCGAACAGTATTCTATCAGTACATCATTACTTGAATCAATATCAATACCATCCGTACGTCCATGTCCGAAACTGTTCACTGTAATCCCCCGAATTAAAATATGTTCACAATATTGTGGTACAATATTCCAATACAGTCCCCGTTCAAATGTAACACCTTCTACAAAGACATTCTTACAATTGATAGGGGCAAATGTCTTAGGCAAAAAGACTCCTTCACCATTCTTTCCATCATAAATACGGTCGGCAAGCGGTTTTCTTATCACCTTGTCACTAGACATACTTTCATTACACTTGTATATCTCGCAACTGGTAGGCGGTCCAACTACTTTTCCCTTTCCAGTCAATGCAATATTCTCCTGTCCATCAGCATACAAACAAGCTCCAAGAGAGTAAAGCTCCACCCCCTCATCCCGTGTAAAAACAGCCGGAAGATAATCTATTATATTACCACTGAAACGTAATTCCGCTCCTTCCGAAAGATGCAAATTTACATTACTCTTCAAGATAAGGCGTCCTGTCCGCCATACACCGGGAGGAACTACCACCGTTCCACCACCTCGGCAACTCATACTATCAATAGCCTCCTGAATCGGTTTAGTGGACATACCTTCCTGTTCCATCCTTACCAATATGGTAGATTCGGGAAAAACAGGCCTTTCAAACAAAGGCATAACAAACGGTGATTCAACAGGTTCTATAGTATCGGGCATATTCTGAGGCCCAACTTCACCTATTGTCAGCAACGCTATGCCACAAATAATACTTGTTAATGACATAAACTTAATTATTTAATTAATAATTTATTCGATACATCTAGTTCTTGTCTAATTGAAGTTTTCTTTTAATATATTCCCTTAAATAACTAAGTATTTTGCCCAAATACTAGTCATTAAAAAGAGTTTAACAAATAAACAAGAAAACACTTATCTTATATTCCCCCCATATATCAACTATCCCTTTCGCAATGCTTTATCAGCCCCGACATCTATTCCCTTCCATGCTTTCATATTGGTCCATTCCATATAAGTTTCTGTCCAAAACGAGTCCTCAGCCGGAAGTCCCAATGCTAAAAATATAGTAGCACACATATATAAACTACCCGTATTTATATATGATTCTGACATATTTATCTGGTTGCCGGATAAACCTATTTTTAACCATCCATTCTTATCAAAGTTATTCGGAGTTGCAAATTGTCTATGCAAAACAGCAGTAAGCGCACAACGTACTTGCCCCCCGAGAAGTTTCTCCGGAAGCCTCTTCATTAAACTCATTTGAGAAAGAGCATGGAAAATACCAAAACGATAAACAATAGAACGCCCAACAGCAGGATAGGTTCCTTCAGGTGAAATCAATCGTTCTAATTGTTCTGATAGCCGTTGCTGACGGATTATCTGCTTGTCAAGATTCTCCCCTCCTTCCAAATTATGCTTTTTCATTATAGCAAGGATATCTGTCAACATGGGATGGATAACAATACTATTATAAAAATCCAAGTGAAATTCCTGACCATCACCATACCAAGCATCTCCTTTATACCAACCATCTTCCAAAAAACGATGAATTCCATAATTCAGTCTATATGTGTCACACTCGCCTGTAAATTCCAGCAAAGCAGCCTCCACCATAGATGCAAAAAGCAACCAGTTACTTTCTTTGGGTTTAATGCCTCGAGTTCTTTTCAGTTCCTTAATCAAACGAACCTGCGTTTCTTTATCCAAATTCCCCCAAATTTGTTTAGGAGCTCTTAAAATTCCCTGTACAAGATGAGCAGCATCTACCAGTGGTTGAAAATGCCGATTATCAAACATTAAATAATCCGGCGAGTCTGGATTGACTGCATTCTTAAGACCTTTTAGTGTCATTTGTATATACTTAGCTCGCAATTTGCCTTCTTTTGTCTGATCCTGTCCTAGTTCCAACCAAGGAGCAATTCCACAAATTGTTCTCCCTACAGCCTCCAAATACGAGACCTCTCTTCTCAACGGTTCAGTTGACAAGGATTCAAACGGCATATTCTTTTTCAGTGTCCCTTGACTAAGATTGTCCAATACCGGATTGGCTATTTTTACCATAGTATTCACCCAATACCATCTGTCTTCATTTCCTGTCGGTTGGGCATAAGATTTTAAACAGAAAAGAAGAAAACTAAAGGCAACCCATATTCCTATTCTATTTTTCATTTTGAATTTTCTTTAAACGTAATAAAGCTTCCACATAATAATAATCTGCATAACTCAAAGGTACATCCACTTCCGAATTCTTATTCAAATTTCCTACACTATGTTTCAAAATAAAACCTCCATTAGTTCCAAACTCCGCCAAGTAATCCGGTGAAGACAATGAACGAATCTGCGCTTCCGCCAAATCAAACCATGCTGAGGCTTCTTCACTTTTATCCAACTGACTCAATTCAATCAATGCAGAAGCCATGACTGCTGCCGCTGATGCATCACGAGGTGTATTTGGAATATCCGGTGCATCGAAATCCCAATACGGTACTTTGTCTGAAGGCAAGTTGGGATGATTCTTAATAAATCTCGCCACTTTACGGGCCTGTTCCAAATACTCTGGTTTTCCTGTTTCTCTATACATCATTGTATAACCATATAATGCCCATGCTTGCCCCCTGGACCATGCAGACTCATCCGCATAGCCTTGATGTGTATTTTTAGCATGGGGCAATCCTGTAATCGTATCATAAGAAACGACATGATAACAACTGTTATCCGGTCGGAAATGTTGTTTCAAAGTAGTTTGCGCATGAGCATTAATCATATCCATATAAGACTCCTTTCCCGTTTTTTTAGCTACAAATGACAACATCTCAAGATTCATCATATTATCTATAATTACCGGATATTGCCATTTACCTCTAGCCCCCCAAGAATTTATAGCACCGATTTTACTATTAAAACGTGTTGCCAATGATTTTGAACCAGTTTTCAACACCTCCAAATAAGTAGAATCATGTGTCAATCTATACCCATTACCAAAACTACAATACAACATAAATCCCAAATCGTGTGTAGAAGTCATATTCTTGGCCGGTTCCACACGTGAAGTATATAGTTCGGCATATCTCTTTAATTCTTCTGTTGGATCATTTTCATACAAATACCATAACACTCCAGGGAAAAAACCTGAAACCCATGATTTATAACCAACAGTCTTCAATTCATTATTTTCATACGTTCTAGGTAATTTCTTTTCCTGATTTTCCAATTCTTCTGCCAAAAACATAGTTTGTTGGCTTGAAACATTCAATCCTCTTTCCACCACTTCTGATAATGTTTCTTTCTTATCGCAAGATATCAAAAACATACTTATAAGAAGCATTATACTTCCACCATGAAATCTCATATTCTATATTATCTTATTTTAATTCTTTATATAAAATTAACTACACATTTTTACAAACTAGTAAAAGTTGTAACCAAGAAATAATTTATCACCCCTTGATTTTTATGAAAAATAAATACATTGTATAAAACATTCATCCACCCTCAACAAGTTGACTTTATATCATACATTCTATTTTTCAACTCATTGAGGTGGAGAATTCAAAATACCTGTCAAATAACTATATTCTACAGAGGGTACTTAGGATCTGAAACATTATCAGGATTCTGCTCTAATGCAGGATTGGAATCTAATGATGTCTGAGGTATTTTCCACAAGAATGTTTTTTGTGGAACAAACTGTAATTTTTGACAATTATAATATCCATTCTCAAACATATATGTCTTATACTCATAAACATTCTTTCCCAATCTATTTGTACGCAATTCATCATAATACAAATGCCCTTCACCTATGAATTCCCAAACTCGCTCTTGAAAAATTGCATCATCAATATAACGATGTCCATCTACACTCAATCCTTCAATACAAAAGAATATAGAATAGGGTTTTACATATCTTGAATCACTATGAATTGAGTATATTTTCATATCATTATCAATATCAAACAACTCATTTAATCGTTTCATTATACCACTCTTCCAATTAACATTTCATCATATGAATCAATTATAACATTCTTCAATTGACCTATCAATTGTTCATCACTTTGTACTTTTATAAGTAAATAATTATCTCCATGTCCCACATAATATCCATGATCTTCTTTTTCAAAAAGAACTCTTAAAGTTTTACCAATTTGAGATTTTGCATAATTTTCATTTAACTCATGAGATAATGCAATCAATCGATTAACTCTTTCATGTTTAATTTTTTCATCAACTTGTACCATACGTGCTGCTGGTGTTCCTTTACGCATAGAATAAGGGAAAACATGAAGTTGTGTATATCCCACTTTTTTAATAAATTCATAAGTTTTTTCAAACTCTTCTTCGCTTTCTCCAGGAAAACCAACAATGACATCTGTTGTAAAAACAATATCAGGAATCAATCTTCTAATTTTTGATAATTTTTCATAATATTGTTCACAATTATATTTTCTATTCATACGTTTAAGTGTTTCATCACACCCAGCTTGAAGCGGTACATGTAAATGATCCACAATAATTTTAGATTTTGAAATTAAATCAATAATATCATCAGTAATTTGACTTGTTTCAATAGAAGAAATACGAAGTCTCTTTAATCCTTCTATTTTTGTTAAATCTACTAATAAATCATAAAAACTATAATTTTCTAAATCTTCACCATATCCTGCTGTATGAATCCCTGTTAAAACAATTTCTACATATCCTTTAGCTACTAATTCCTTTGCTTGTTTAATAACACTTTCTGGTTTTCTAGATCGCACTCTTCCTCTAGCATAAGGAATAATACAATATGTACAGAAATTATTACATCCATCTTGAATCTTTAAATAAGCTCTCGTATGTAAAAAACGATCAATATTTAAATCTTCAAATTTTCTTAATTGTTTAACTTCAGAAACTTTCACAATTCTTTCATGTGTTTGTTGATACTTTTCTACTAAATCAACAATTTCATTTCTAAATTGTGTCCCTAAAATGATACTTACACCTTCAATTGCTTCAATATCTTGAGGTGCTACTTGACTATAACATCCAACAACACAAACGGTTGCTTGAGGATTTTTACGAATTGCTTTGCGTATCATTTGACGAGATTTACTATCTCCTGTATTTGTGACAGTACATGTATTAACAACATAAACATCTGCCACTTCTTTAAAATCAACTTCTTCATATCCAGCTTCTTCAAACATATTTAACATTGCTTGAGATTCATAGGAATTAACTTTACATCCTAATGTATGGAATGCAACTTTCATTCTTTCACCCACTTTAATTTTTTCATAATTTTTTTATGTACTTTATCACTTAAATAATTTAATTCATGTAATTGATTTATAAATTGTTGAGGTTGTTTATAATAAGTCATAATTTCTCTTATATCATCTAAAGATGTATTTCCTTGGAAATATTTATCAATTATTGGAAAACGGCGAAAGCCGGGAAAATGTGTTGGAGTATTTTGCTTCTCGCTACGGAAAGCAAATTCGATACGATCCTCCTGTGGATCCATGGACCGCTGCGCTTTGGGTTGTTCCCGCCGTACTTTTTGCCGGTTTGGTGCTGACAGCACTTTTCCTTATCCTCAGACGTAAAAAGGAGAAACCTTCATGAACATTTCGTTCAAACTTTTAGTTGCCGCTGCCGTATTTGCGGCGTCTTTTACCGTCGGCGCTCAAACGATTTTTTCTACTAGCGGCTACAGCACCGGAGAAGCACTTGAAAAGCCGATGGTCATGAAGCCTTTCGTGGAATTCTCCAAGGCTCGTCCTCTGCCGGAACTTAGAATTTTTACGCTTGAAGGCGAGAAAGTCGATTTAGCTAAGTACCGCGGAAAACTTTTGATTTTGAATGTCTGGGGAACTTGGTGTACCCCTTGCATCCGAGAGATTCCTCAGCTGATTGATCTTCAAAAACAGCTTAAGGGCTCAAACATTGAGATCGTCGGTGTTGCAGTCGACAAAAGCGTTGCAGGAATTCCTAAATTCTTGGCAAGACACAAGATGTCGGAATTTAATACGTGGTCTGACCCGACGGAATCTATCGAAGATGTGATGCCGCTTGAAGTCGTTCCGACCAATTACATTATTGACGGAGCCGGAAACATTGTCGGCTACCTTCCGGGCTATCTGCCGTGGGATGATAAAGACGTCATGCCGTTCTTGAAGAAACTGGCAGAAAAATACGCCAAGCCCAAAGCCAATTGATTCTGATTTTTTGAGCCGAAGCATAAAAAATGATGCTTCGACATATGACTATTCCTCGCCTTAGAGGCGAGGGTTTCCTTGAATCTCAGCTAAGACAATTGTCTTATTTTTGTCTGATTTCTGGAAAATTAAAATTAAACAGTCCGACTCCGACAAGGAGTAAATGTTTATCCAACATGCTGATTTCTGAACGGAATCTTCGGAACGAGAATTCAGGCTTTCTATTCAATCGGCGACGACTTCTACAAAAATGAATTTTTGGGCAGAAATATTGAACCAATTCAAAATGAGGTGGATCCTCCTCATTTTGTGTGGCCTTATTTCTGCTTACGCGCAGGCTTCTCAACTCAATAATCTGCTGCCTCCTGTGCGTCTTGCCGTAGTCAATTCCTTTGGCTCTAACCTCTCTGTTCGCTACTTTAACGGGACGGTGAACGCTATTGCTAAAGCGGTTGCTCCGAGAAGACTTGTCGTCCAATTTTATGACCAGGAAGTTTTTCTTGAGGCCGCTCAGAATAAAGAGTTTGACTTGGCAATTGCTTCAAGCGGATTGACAGCTCTCATGACTGACGCGAGCGGTGCGGCTGCGCTTCTGACGATCAT
>ENA-OPXG01001191-OPXG01001191.1-human-gut-metagenome-genome-assembly--contig:-NODE-1191-length-13003-cov-2.361832_pt1 | contig 13003 bp, 9 predicted proteins | sample MGYA00241519_ERZ502030 | MGnify/ENA primary metagenome ERZ502030 (study PRJEB25962, sample SAMEA2041937) | human gut metagenome | biome: human gut; feature: human-associated habitat; material: faeces...
TGGACGCCGTGATGGAGCCGTCCCTGTACATCGGCCGCTGCAAAGAGCAGGTGGAGCGCCTGCTGGCGGAGTATGCCCCCCTGCTGACGGACGCACAGACCGCCGACGGCGCCATCAGCCTGTAAATACTGAGGTATCAAGCTTCATGCATGAGTACCGCACCGCGAAAATGCGCAAATGTCAGTGCGCGAAGTTGGTGTGCACCATTTCCGGTTGCCCCACAGGGGCGAGAAAATGGCACATTTCTGATTTTGCATAGCAAAAAACGGCGTTCCTATTCTTCCAGCTCGGAAGTTAGGAACGCCGCTTTTGGTTCGGTCTATATTTTGTTTTTCGCTGTGCCTGTCAGGGCCTCACGCTTTGATTCAGCTGATCGACAAACGGCTGCGGACCAGCTGGTAAAGATACTCCACGCCGTATTTCAGCGCATCCTCATCCATCAGGTAGCGGCAGTTGTGATGGGGGAAGGTAATACCCTTTTCCTCACTGCGGGCTCCCAGCTCCACAAAAAAGCCAGGACAGTCTTCCTGCAGAGCGGAGAAATCCTCACCGGGCATCAGGGGATCGATCTCCAGCACAGCGCTTTCGCCGAAATGCTCCTCAATGACCTTGCGGCTGGAAGCCGTCAGGGCCTTGTCATTCATTACGGAGGCATAGCCCAGGGTGAACTTGAAATCGCAGTCCGCACCGTGAGCCGCGCAGATGCCGCGGGCAAGCTCCTCCATCAGCTTGGGGAGCCGCTCCCGGGTCTCCTTGCTGAAGGTTCGGGTGGAACCGGTGATGGCCACCTCACCGGGGATGATATTATACGCCTCTCCGGCATGGATCATGCACACGGACACCACGGCAGGCTCCACCGCCTGGATACGCCGGGAAACCAGGGTCTGCAAGGCTCCCACGATCTCACCGGCGATGACGATGGGGTCCACACAGGTCTCCGGGAACGCGGAGTGGCCCCCCTTGCCGATGACCCGGATGTCAAAGCGGTCGGTGGCGCTGGTGAGGGCGCCGGGCCGGACACCGAAGGTGCCCGTAGGGAAGTTGGAGCTCAGGTGCATGCCGTACAGCTCGTCTACCCCCTTCATCACGCCGGCCTTCAGCATTTCCACCGCGCCGCCGGGAGGCAGCTCCTCCGCATGCTGGAACAGGAACCGCACCTCGCCCTTGAGGCTGGTCCGCTCCGCCGCAAGCAGCTTAGCTGCCGCAAGCTGCATGGCCGCATGGCCATCGTGGCCGCAGGCATGCATGACACCGGGCACTGTGGAGGCATAGGGCAGCCCCGTCTCCTCCTGAATGGGAAGCGCGTCAATATCCGCCCGCAGGGCCAGTACCGGACCGGGCTGGACCCCTTTCAGCACCGCTACCACGCCTGTTTTGGTGGGAAATTCCAACGTCAGACCCGGGATCTTTTTCAGTGCCTCCGTCAGGTAAGCCGTTGTATGGACCTCCTGAAAGGAAAGCTCCGGGTTCTGATGCATATGGCGCCGCCAGGCGATTATATCAGGCTCCAGCGCCAGGACCTCTTCTGAAATCATATTCATTACTCCTGTTCTTAAATGGGTATTTCATTAGTTCAACTTATATGAAACAAGGGCGATTCCCGTCCGAAATTATGGTATGGTATGACCTTGACTTTTTCCCTCAGAAAGTTAGAATAAAGTAGTCTCATTTTTAAAATTGCCGAACGGAGGGGAATGCGCCTTGCTGAAAGAGATTGCCGAAGCTATGCTGGGCAGCCGCCCCTTTGACCTGGTGATCCGCAATGTGCAGATCGTCAATGTGTTCAGCGCCTCTATTGTAAGCGGATCTATCGGCATTGTCAACGGTCATATCGCCGGGGTTTTTGGCCCGGAAGAAGCGCTGGACAGCCGCCGGAGCATTGATGGCGGCAACGCTTATGCCCTGCCTGGCTTCGTGGATTCTCACATGCATCTGGAGAGCAGCATGCTGACGCCGGAGCATTTTGCTCAGGTGGCCCTATCCTGCGGCACAACCACGGTATGCGCCGACCCCCATGAAATTGCCAATGTCCTTGGCATCGAGGGCGTCCGGGGCCTGGCAGATGCCTGCCGGTCCCTGCCCCTGCGGGTGCTGCTGACCGCCCCCTCCACCATTCCCTCCGCTCCCGGTCTGGAGGATTCCGGTTTTGATGTTGGCCCCGCTGAGATGGAGGCCCTGCTGGATATTCCCGGCGTGGCTGGATTGGGCGAGGTCATGGATTTCAACGCCGTCGCCGCCGGGGATGAGCGGATGCTCTCCGTCATCGAAGCTGCCGCCAACCGGGGCGTTTTTCTGGACGGCCACGTCTCCGCCCTCACCGGCCGCCGCTTGCAGATCTTCCGGGCCATGGGCATCGACAGCGACCACACCGTTCCCTCTGCTGAAAAGCTCCGGGAGGAGCTGGCTCTGGGCTTCACGGTGCAGGTACAGGAATGCATGCTGAACCGGGAAATCGTCCAGGCCATGAATGATGCACCGGTGCAGGACCGCATCTGCCTGGTGACGGACGATGTTCCCCTCCCCCGGCTGATGCGTCAGGGGCATTTGAACTTTGTGGTGGAACGGGCCATCGAGCTGGGTCTTGACCCCATCCGGGCCATCCGTTACGCCACCATCAACCCCGCCGTTCGCCTGCGGCTGTACCGCACTGGCGGCATCGCCCCCGGCATGGAGGCGGACATTCAGTTGGTGCGGGACCTGTGCCATCCCAGGCCGGAGCTGGTGCTCCGGAGCGGGGAAGTGGTCTGGGACCATGGCAGCTATCTGCCCCATACCGCCCCTTACCAGATCCCGGACCATCTGCGGGGCTCCGTTCATCTCCGTCCCGTGACGGAAGCGGACTTTGCCGTCAAGGTGCCGGTACGCCCCGGCTTCTCCGGAGGCACCGCCGTGGTGAATCTGATCGGCCAGGATGGCGTCTCCATTCGCACCCAGCGGGTCCGGAAGACCCTGCCCCTGGCAGATGAAAGAGACGGCTTTGCCTGTCTGAAAACAGCTCCTTACTTAAAAATGGCAGTATTCAACCGCTATGGCCGGGACCAGCACGGCATCGGCCTGCTGACCGGCATGGACGGTGTCACCGGTGCCGCCGCACTGACCTACGGCCACGACTGCCACAACCTGACGGTCTATGGCGGTAATGACGCTGATATGGCTCTGGCGGCCAACACCCTCCGGGAATCCCAGGGTGGGCTCTGCACCGCGGAAAACGGCAAGGTGCTGACCCTCATCCCCCTGCCGCTGGCGGGACTGATGTGCGACCAGTCTCCGGAAGCGCTGCTGGCGCAGATGGAGCAGTTCCTGGCGGACTGCCGCCGCATGGGCTTCAACCATCAAAATCTGCTGACGTTCTTCACCCTTATGCCGCTGGCGGTTTCGCCGGAGCTGAAATGCACGGACCGGGGTCTGGTGGATGCGCTGCACAAGCGGCTTCTGCCTTTGATTGACGAGATAAAGGAGATAAGTTCGGATGGAACGTAAACACCGTGCACTGCTGCTGGCACTGCCCACCGTATTGACCCTGCTGTTTTTCTTCGTGGCACCGATGGTCTACATTCTGGTCCACACCCTGCATGAAAACGGCTTTTCCGATTTTGTGGATTTCTTCGGAGATCCTTTTTACCGCAACATCCTCTGGGTCACCCTCCGGGTGTCCCTGGTGTCCACCGCCATCTCCCTGGTGCTGGGCTATCCCACGGCTTTTTACATGGCCCGGACCAAGTCCCGTATGAAGCAGGTCATGATGATTGTGATCCTGTTTCCCTTTTTGGTCAGCGCCGTGGTCCGTTCCTACGGCTGGATGGTCATTCTGGGAACCAACGGCCTTTTGAACCAGCTGCTCCAGTCCTTGGGGCTCATCTCCGCCCCTCTGAAAATCCTGAACACGGAGACGGCGGTCATCATCGGTATGATCCACCTGCTGGTGCCCTATATGGTCCTCTCTCTGGTGGGGGTGCTCCAGAGCATTGACCCTAACGTGGAGTACGCGGCCTACAGCTTGGGTGCCTCTCCTCTGCAGACCTTTTCCAAGGTGGTGTTCCCCCTGAGCCTGCCGGGCATTATCTCTGGCTGCGTTCTGGTGTTCACTATGAGCATGACCTCTTACGTAACGCCCAAACTGCTGGGCGGCTCCAAGTTCCGGATGATGGCCACCATGGTGGTCCAGGAGATCAATGTGAATTTTGACTGGGGTGCGGCCTCCGCCATCAGCTATATTCTGCTGGCAGTGATTCTGCTGGTGCAGATCGCGGTGGTGCTGTGCACCTCCGGATATATGAAACGTATGGGAGGAGGAAAGTGATATGCGCGAAAAAGATGTGAATCTGCCCTGCCGGATCTTTGCCATTCTGGTGATGCTGTTCCTGCTGGCGCCTCTGGTGGTGATCGTCATCGCCTCCTTCACGCCCACAGCCCTCATCACCTTCCCGCCCCAGGGCTTCTCCCTGAAATGGTACGCCAATATCTTCGGTTCCTCCACCCACTTTATGGATGGTCTGGTGAACAGCCTGAAAATCGGTATTCTGGCCACAGCGGCGGATATTCTGCTGGGCGTCACGGCAGCCCTATCCGTCTGCCGGTACAGCTTTAAGGGCAAGGACGCCCTGCTGAACTACTACACCTCTCCCATGTATGTGCCCAGTGTGGCCTTCGCCTTTGTTCTGCTGCAGGTCTACAGCCAGATCGGCGGTGTGTCCGGTATGCTGCGCATTTTCATCGGCCATCTCATTATCATTCTGCCCTACATCGTGCGGAACACGGTGTCTGTACTCCATGTGTTCAACTGGACGCTGGAGGATGCGGCTACCTCCATGGGAGCCACCCCTATTCAGGTGTTCTTCAAGATCACCATTCCCTTGGCCCGGCCCGGCATCATGGCCGGTGCGCTGCTGGCTTTTTTGTATTCCTTTGACGAGGTGGCCCTGAGCAGCCTGCTCTCCACCCCGAGGTTCATCACCCTGCCCATCCGCATCATGAACTATATGGAGCTGACCTTCGATCCCACTCTGGCCGCCATCTCCACACTGCTGATCCTGGCATCTCTGGTTCTGATCGTACTGATGGAGAAGTTTGTAGGGTTGGACATGTTTGTTAAGTGAGAATGGAAAGGTGTAAACTATGGCTACTTTGGAATTACAGGGACTGACCAAGCGATTCGGCGAGTTCACCGCGGTGGATTCCATGAACCTGAAGGCTGCCGAAGGCGAGATGATCGCCCTGCTGGGCGGCAGCGGCTGCGGCAAGACCACCACACTGCGCATGATCGCCGGCTTTACTGAACCCACCGCCGGGCAGATCCTGGTGGACGGCAAAAACGTTTCCACTATCCCCCCCTACCGCCGCAATATCGGCATTTTCTTCCAGAATTACGCGCTGTTCCCCCACATGACGGTTTTTGAAAACGTGGCCTTTGGTCTGAAGCTCCAGAAGCTGCCCAAAAACGAGATCCGTGAGCGGGTGGAGCACATGCTCGCTCTGGTAAAGCTTACCGGCATGGACAAGCGTTATCCCCGGCAGCTCTCCGGCGGTCAGCAGCAGCGGGTGGCCCTGGCCCGGGCTCTGGTGACCCGTCCCTCCATTCTGCTGCTGGATGAGCCCCTCTCCAACCTGGACGCCAAGCTCCGGGTAGAGATGCAGGTGGAGATCAAGCGCATCCAGAAGGAGCTGGGCATCACCACCATCATCGTGACCCACGATCATGAGGAGGCCGTCTCCCTGGCGGACCGGGTCATCGTTATGAACGCCGGACACATTCTGCAGATCGGCAAGCCCCAGGAGGTTTTTGACCGGCCCGCCTCTCCCTTTATTGCAGACTTTATGGGCTTTTCCACCTTTCTTCACGGCATTGCCGCCGGAGCAGAGGGAGATATGCGCCTGATCCGCTGCGGTGCTCACACGCTCCAGGTCCCGGCAGAGGCCGCCCAGGAGCTGTCTGAGGGCGACGCATGCATTCTGGCCATCCGCTCCGAAAACATCCGGACTGCGGAGCAGGAAGGTGTCAATACCGTCCGGGGCACCGTCAAAAGTGCCACCTACAAGGGTCATACCACCCGGCTGGAGGTCTCCGGCTGTTTTGAGGAAATGGTATACCCCGCTATCCACGAATATGCGGACGTGCAGGAGGGCAGTGAAGTTCTGCTTCACTTCCCCGCCCAGCATTTCTGTGTATATAAGGACATCAAATAAAATCTGGAGGATGTAAACAAAATGAAAAGCAAGCGCATTTTTACACTGATGCTGGCTCTGGTCATGACCCTGAGCCTGGCCGCCTGCGGCGGCAGCAAGCAGGAGGAAACTCCCGCTGATAACGCCGGAAACGGCGAAGCAGCTGGCGATACTCAGGATTTCGGCGGCGCTGAGCTGGTCGTTGCTACCTGGGGCTGGGCCGAGGCCGGTCTCAAGACCCTGGCCGCCGACTTTGAGTCCAAGTACAACTGCACCATCGTGGTGGACCCCACCAGCGGCAACGGTGACCGTCTCAACAAGCTGATGGCTGAGCAGAACGATCCCACCGCCGATGTGGCCCTGCTGACCAAGAGCTTTGCCCAGACCGGCAATGAGGCGGGCCTGTTTGAGAAGATCGACACCAACATCGTCACCAGCATCGGCGATCTGTATGACATCGCTGTCAACGCCGACGGCTACGGCCCCTGCTACTCCCTGTGCCGCTACGGCATCATGTACAATGCCGACGCTCTAGAGAAGGCCGGTCTGCCCGCCCCCACCTCCTACGAGGGTCTGTTTGATGACCAGTATGCGCACATGGTGGCTCTGCCCGACATGACCTCCACCGCCGGCCCCTACATGCTGGTGGCTATGGCCGAGGCCATGGGCGGCAGCCAGGAGGATGTGACCCCCGCCATGGAGCTGATGCAGGAGAAGAAGGACAACATCGATCTGTGGTATTCCACCTCTTCCGACGTTGTCAACGCCTTCACCACCGGTGAGGCCAACATCGCCGTGTTCATGGACATCAATATGCCCAGCCTGACCGACAGCGGCCTGAACATGGTCTGGGTGGACGCCGCCGAGGGCTCCTTCTCCGCTCCCGCTACCGCCAACGTGGTGAAGAACTGCAAGAACCCTGAGCTGGCCCAGCTGTTTGTGGAATACCTCATCAGCAAGGACACCCAGGACAAGATCGCTGAGGTCATGAACGAGGCCCCCGTGAACAAGAACGCCACCATGGACGATTCTCTGAAGACCTATCTGGCCTTCGGCGACGAATCCATGAACGCCTTGAAGGAATTTGACGAGGCCTACATCACCGCCAACAAGGAAGCCTGGATCGATACCTTCCAGCGCACCGTTGCTGTTCAGTAACCTATCAAAGTATCCGCAGAAACGGAGGAGACGCCCCGGCGTTTCCTCCGTTTTTTAAACAACTGACAAGGAGAAAAGCCTGCCATGAAGCTGACTGTCTTATCAGAAAACGCCGTTCTGTACCCCGGCCTTGAGGGGGAATTCGGCCTGTCCGTCTACCTGGAGGAAGGAGATGCCCGCCTGCTGTTCGACGCCGGGGAGCGGGACGCCTGCCTGCGGAACGCGGAGAAGCTGGGTATTGACCTCCGGCGGGTCACTGCCGTGGCGTTCAGTCACAACCACCGGGATCACTGCGGTGGTTTTCTGCGCCTGGCGGAGCAGCTTCCGCCGGACGTACCCATTTACGCCCATAGCGGCTTTTTCATCCGGAAGTGGTGGGACCACCGGTGCGACCCGCCCCAGCAGGAGACCTATTCCCAGACGCTGGAGTTGGTAGGCCCGCCCATGGAGGCATCCTGGTTCTTCCAGCAGGGGCTGACCGGCTTCCGCTGTCTGGCAGATGACTGTATACAGATCGCTCCGCATGTGTATCTCCTGGGGAATTTCCCCGTCCCCGGACCAGAGGAGGCGGTGCATCCCTCCTCGGTCATGGAGGGGCCGGATGGCCGCCTTGTCCTGGATACCTTCCCGGAGGAGCAGGTCTGTGTGGTAGATACCCCAGCAGGGCTGGTGGTACTCACCGGATGCGCCCACAACGGCATCCGCAACATTCTCTCCACGGTGGAACGGCGCTTCCCGGAGCGGCCCATCCAGGCCGTTTTCGGCGGTACCCACCTGGTACCCCCGGACTCGGAACGCATTGCCCGGACGGCAGACTATTTCCGGCACAGCTCCATCACCTGTGCCGGTGTCTGTCACTGCACCGGCCCCATGGGTCTGGAAGTCTTTGCCCAAACAGTGCCCGCCTATCTGCCTACCGGCGCAGGCTTGGTATGGCAGACGCCCTCTTTCGCAAGGACATCCGCAGGCAGAAAAGAGAGTTGACCGCCATACGGAAAGCCTGCAAGCTCAGGAATAAAAACCCCCGGATACCTTATCCTCCCTGTCAGGGGAGCAAGGTATCCGGGGGTTTTATCTATTACGGAATCGGGCAGTTCTGCCCCGCTGTGCGGTTTCTTACCGGATCATTCCCGCAAGGTAGGTGCGCTGCCAGATAAGCGCACATCCCGGGCAGAAACTCGTGGTGCTTCGGCAGAGGCCGTGCACCGGAGCGCAGCCGTCCGATGCGGGAGGGATTCATGCTGATCTCCCGTCCCAGCTGGCTGTTGGAAAGTTCCGCAATATTCATCAGTGCGTCAAATCGTTCGACAAACATGGTGATCTCTCCGCTTTTTTCTCCATTATATGACAGCTATCCGCACGAGCCAACAATTTTGGCACGGTTTGTGCTGAAAATCTGGCATGGTCATTCGAGCGCGTTCGCTTGTTTTTTTCCTCTTTCAGCCCGTCTCCTATATAGGTAAGGAGGCATTCCCCCGGTTCCGCAGCGGATCATCAATTTCTTAACAAGCTCACTTAGCGCAAACTCTGTCTGTCAACTCTGCAAACGCCTTGTTTTTCATGTTCGCGTATGGTAAAATACATAAATAGCCAGTCCCCCCCCCCGCATTTATTTTGCATTTTGACGGATTTTGGCCATCACTGCCAAACAATTCACTGCCGCTTCAAGGGCGGCAGCACCGCCGCGGTATAAATTCAGCCGGGACAAACCCATGGCTGAACTTCTTCTATATTCCTACATTTAAGGGATGAGAGAAACTTATGAAACGAAGGATTTCGTCAACCCTGATGGCACTTGTGCTGTGTCTCACACTCCTTCCGGCAGCGGCCTATGCCGCCGGGGGCACGGCGGTCTATGTCAGCAGCAGCGGCAATGATGGGACCGGTGACGGCTCGGCGGACAAGCCCTTCGCCACGCTGGTCAAAGCGGTCACAGAGGCAGAGGACGGCTCAACGATCTATGTCATGAACGACCTGACCATGACGGTGCCGCCCGTTTCAGACCTGTTGCAATCGCGAAAAAAATTGTCGTTTTGACCAAGCTGACCCTTGCAGGCAAACCGGCTTTATGCTATAATTTCCCCGTAGCTTCTGCGGGGTTTTACCGCAGTTGTAAATATGATCCATATCCGGTGGAAAGCGGTGAACGCCTATCAAGCAAATCAGCAAACATCCCTGAACCCCATCGCATCCCCCTGAACCCGGGTCCCGGATGGGACTCAAAAGAAATCGCGTGGAAAGAAGGTATAAATTTATGAAATGCAAACGACTATCCGCAGCGATCCTGTCTTTGGTTATGATCATATCCTTGCTTCCAACGACGGCGCTTGCGGCAGAAAAGAACAATGTGTGGTCAACAGCATATGACGAAATTCGTGTTTACATGGATGATGCAACAAAAGCGGATCACGATAATTTAGAGGGAATTTTACCTAAGCAAGTTAGATTGTATACGTCAAAGGCCCTGCTTGGTGAATATGTATTTTGCACGCCAGGAGGATCATATTGGGAATATAACAATAGATTGTATCTCCCAAAACACAAAGTCACTGCCAGAGATATCACAAGTATTAACTTGGTGCGCGATGAGGCAACCGGCCACAGCCCTACAATCTCCATCCCCATTGAGGGAAATACGAAATATAAGGTAACTGTTTCCCAGGAGCATCAAAAAGGTAATATAATCTTGGGAATCGAAGTTGGCAGCTACGATTATCTCTGCATCGACATCACTAAGCGGGAGCACCATACTGTAACGTATAAATTCTCTGACCCAGCCCCGGAAAATGTTTCTGTTCCGGAGGATACCGCAACGTATACGGAGACATCCCCCGTCACACTGCTTGACCCTGATAAGACCAGTGTGACCGGCATGCACGAAGGCCGCACCGGCCTTTGGACGTTCAACGGCTGGACACTGCCGGATGGTGTTGACTTCACGGATGACACCCACACCAAGTTCACCATGCCGGATACGAATGTGACCGTCACCGGCACGTGGACGTTCACCCCTACGACATTTGTGTATGTCTATTTCCGCACGGTAGACAGCGCAGGTAACGACATCGATAACGTTGAAGGGGTTACGTACAACGACGATAAGACGGATCTTCCCCGCCATTGGGCAACTCTGGGCAAGCTCGAAACGAAAACTTCTGTGACGGATAACGTTTATGAGGCTTTGGGCAACGAGGTTGTTGCGCAGACCGGCTTTGAATACTACAACACTGCTAATAATAGTTTCCCATTGGATCTGATTACCTGGGAGAAGGTTTCCACACACAATGGTGCGCAAGACTATGTGTCTCCTGGCACGGAGGCCTGGCACCTGGACGGCAAGGTTTATGGCTATCGGGCTATTTACTGCGACAGCGATGGAAAAGAGCTGAAAGGCTTTGATCCTAATAAAACTCCCAAATACTACCTTGAAGGAACAGACGACGTTGCTCTGACCAGCAAAGTGCCGGATGTCCCCGGCAAAGTGTTTGATGGCTGGGACACAACTTCTCCTGACGTGACCGTAGCTGATGACAATACGTTCAACATGCCCGGTCATGACGTAACCTTCACCGCCAAGTGGAAACCCGGTGCGCTGAAGATTGAAAAGATCCTTGATGACAAATCTCCTGCGGCTGGGAATACTTTCAGCTTTACCGTGACGCCGGGCAATAAAACGGTGGAAATCACGGGTAAAGGCAGTGAGACGATCTCTGATCTGCCCGTCGGCGACTACACCGTTGCAGAGGATGCCAACACAGCTGCTGTGAGCAACTACACCTGCAAGACGCAGTACCGCACGGATAGCAGCACTTGACAAGATACTCCAATCACCGTGTCTGTGGCCTCTAACAGTACTGTGACGGTATACGTCAAAAACAGCTATACGCCCATCACCGCGGATCTGATCGACAATGCCATCACGATTTATCACAAGGTCAGCGGCCAGTCCGACTGGCACGGCGAGGATATCGGCGCCAATATGACATACAACTATACCGACACCAACGCCGATACGGTCCCCAAGGCAGCCGACGCCAAGATCTCCTATCAGGCCACGCTGGATATGAAGAACCTGGATTTTGGTGTTAACCCCGAGCATGCAGACACCGTTTTTAAAATCAAGAAGCTCATGCAGGATGCCGGAACAACTTCTCTCTGGGAGTTCATGGAGGGCAAGAACATCACCACGTTCGCCGGCAGCAAGGTGAACCTGCACGTCAAGTTCGACGAAAACCTGAATGTGGCTAAGGGTAGCTTTGACAATATTAAGCTTACGAGCGACTGGTTCCAGCTCGCCGATGGTTACCAGAACGGCCTGACAAAAGATAGCAATGGCTACTGGACGATCCCCTGCGTGATTAAAGCTGAAAAGGGGACTAATAACAGCCCCATCATCAACCTTTCTGGGATCACCCTGTCCCTGACCGATAAAGCGCAGGGCAAGCTGAACAGTAACACGGCACTGGACATCACTTCCGAGGGCTATATCGACGGTACGATCAAGATTTCTACCAAGATTTTAAACGAGATTATTACGTATGAGCTTTCGCTGATCGGCAAGAGTGCAAGCGATACCGTCAAAAACACAGCAAAGCTGAATCTCCAGACCTACACCGTGACCTATGACGCAAACGGTGGCTCCGGCACAATGACCGACAAAAAAAGTCCCTATGCTTACGGGGCCGCAGCTACAGTTCTCACAAACGGCTTTACCCGCAGCAGATATACTTTCACCGGCTGGAACACGAAGGCGGACGGCAGCGGCGATTCCTACGCGGAAGGCGATCCCATCGAGATGCTCGGTAATGTCGTTCTCTATGCGCAGTGGACGCGCAACAGCAGTCACGACAACGATGACGACAAGTACTTCTTCGCCATTCAGAAGGTGGACGCGCAGGACGGCCACGCCCTGAACGACGCGAAGTTCGAGCTGTATCAGCGGGACAACCGGGGCAACAAGCTGGCAGCGTTCCGGAAGACCACGTCCCATTGGGGCCCGGAGAGCGGCATCGCCCTGTTCAGCGTGTCCGCCACCAAAACAAATGAGGGCGGCGATACATGGTATTACCGGGAAATTACCGCCCCGGAGGGCTACGTTCTGGACACAAAGGAATATGAAATTTCCGCAACGGATTTCTATCACGATGACCAGAGCAAGGCGGTGGCCAAAGCCAAAACGGTGCGAAACTACCGCGGCACCACGCCTGATCTGCTGAATGACAGCGACCACTTCGCCTATGTCATCGGCTACATGGACGGCAACGTCCGGCCCTACGGCCTGATCTCCCGTGCGGAGACCACCACCATTTTCTTCCGCCTGCTGAAGGATTCCGTCCGTGACGGCAATCTGCTCACCAGCAACACCTACACCGACGTGGCGGACGATTACTGGGCCAACACGGCCATCTCCACCATGACCGGTCTGGGCATCGTGCAGGGCCGCAGCACCACGACCTTCGATCCCAAGGCGCCCATCACCCGTGCTCAGTTCGCCGCCATCTGCGCCCGGTTCGACACCGGCAAGAGCAGCGGCGAGCAGACCTTCTCCGATATTCAGGGCCACTGGGCGGAGAAGTACATCCAGCGGGCTGCGGAGCTGGGCTGGATCAAGGGCTTCGAGGACGGCACCTTCCGTCCTGATACCTACATCACCCGCGCGCAGGCCATGACCATGATCAACCGG
>ENA-OPXG01001192-OPXG01001192.1-human-gut-metagenome-genome-assembly--contig:-NODE-1192-length-12975-cov-2.359752_pt1 | contig 12975 bp, 10 predicted proteins | sample MGYA00241519_ERZ502030 | MGnify/ENA primary metagenome ERZ502030 (study PRJEB25962, sample SAMEA2041937) | human gut metagenome | biome: human gut; feature: human-associated habitat; material: faeces...
TTTTGCGAATGGCGCGGGTGAACTGTAACCTTCCGGAAGCTTTCCGCGGTAAACTACTGTTTCACCGCATGTTCTTCGGCATCCACCCGTGGCTCCAGCAGCGGCACAGGTCCCAGCTGTCCAGGCTTGTTGTGTACATCGGTTCCTGTCTGTCGCGGTAGAGCTGGTAATTCCAGTAAAACGAGCCTGCTGCGTTGCAGTCGTCCCAGGTTTTTAACTGCATCCGCGCAACCCTCCGGTAGACCTTTTTACGCCATGCTTCGTCTTTTTCATAGGAAGATTTCCCATAGCGATCCGCCACGCGGTTACACAGGCACCACTCCCCCACCAGCACCGGTGTATAGCGTCCCGCCCGTCGAATCTGGCATTCGTAAAAGCGTAAAAGAAGCTGATACGGCAGCAGATTATGGAAATGCAGAAAGCTGTCCAGCACCCACAGATAAACGTGGACATCCAACAGGACATTTTTCATACCATTTTTTACAAAAAAATCTTTCCAGCGGCTCAGCCGGAACCCGTCGTGAAACACGATCAGCTTCTCCGGAGCCATGACAGCCCGAAGCGTTTCATAGGCTTCTTTATAGAAGGTTTTCAGGAAACGCATGGGCACATGGCTGCTGCCGATTGCTTCTCCCTGATCGAGCGCCTGCTTCCGACTCGGCGCAAACAGATAGACACGAAAGCTGATGGGCTCGTTAAGCACTTCGATGCCAAGCAACCCTTTCCGATGCCCGTAACGCTTCCCCAGCCGTTCTAACACATATAATACATAAGCGACCTCTTTCGGATTCCGGTGCCACTTGCAGACGCCGGTGATGCCGCCGTTGTCATAGCTGTTCTGCCCGCCCGGCACGGTATGCAGATCGATCAGCACCTTTAACCCATACTTTTCCGCATAGTCCATCGCCTGATCGACATATTCGATGCAGCCGGAATATGGTTTTCTGTCCCCGAACACGAAATACGGAACCGGCAGGCGCACCGCGTTAATGCCGTGCGCAGCAATTTTAGCAAAATCCGTTTCTTCGATATAGGTATCCCTGTGTTTTTTCATCAGCGGACGCAGCTTTTTTGCCGGAACCTTGCGGTTTAGCCAGACCTCGTCCTCCGCACAGTTTTCCTCGAACAAAAACGGCTGCATCCATTTTTCCAGAACAAGCCAATTGCCAAGATTTACGCCAACGATTTTTTTCCGTTCCTCTGACATAGCTCTGCCTCCTGCGTCAGTTCTGACAGAAAATCTGCTCCTCCGTAACCGGCTTGTAGCAGCTCAGTGTCTTGCTGTCCAGATCGGTTCTATGCATGTCTACTGCGCTGATCTGGTGGTTGTCATAGGTTGTATAATAATAAATTCCTTTGGAAGCGTTGCAGCAGGACGTGTAAATCGTGATCTCATACTTTCCCTCCGCCACCTCGCAGCAGCCTCTCTGCTGATCAACCGAGCCCAGAATGTGGAAAAACTGGCTGACGCTTTCTTTTTCAGAATCCCCCGAAACGGAATTGCATTTCACAAACGCCACGCGCGCAAATCTCGACTCCGAAGAGAGATCTCCCGGAAGCCCCATCGCACCCATACCCCTGCTGTAGCTTGTAAACGGAATCTGACCGGAAAATCTGTGCTCCGGCTGCTTCGGAGATAATCCTGCATAATTATTTAACTGGAACATCTGCATCGGAAAGGGCGGGTTATTCGTCAAAACTCCTGCCGGATTGTCATAGACCTGCAGCCCGTCCTTCGTGCATTCCAGCGTTATCGCCCCACTTGCATCCGCAATGATCCAGTGCAGCTGTGCAGCAGGAAAATCTCCGAAGGGCGTTCCGACCAGATTCATCTTTGCAAGCAGTTTTCTGACCTCCTGCAGATTGGCACACTGTCCAAGCACCCATGGAATCAGCTCGTACTGCGCCACATTTTCTCGTCCTTCTTCCACTTTCTGATACACTGCGTTGCCGACAAAATTCAATCCTGCCATGCCGACACCCTTTTCATTGACCGCATCATAGTACAGCGGATATCCATTCGCCACATGTGCCATACCGATCATCCCATAATGCGCATCGCATTTTCCCATATGGCAAAAATCCAACGGAAATTTACGCGGTGTTACCACAATCTCGTCTCCATAAGAAAACTCATAATCCAGCGTCCTGCCGAAATAAAAGTCTTTTGTCTGATACGTTGCTGCTGTACACATAATTTTCTCATCCTTTCTTTGTCACAAATCCATCCCCATCAATCGTTACGCCCGGAGAAATCTTTCTCATATAGGAAAGCACGCGCTCCTTTTCCGTCCCCTGCAGCATCGTTACGCTGCAGTCCTGCTGTCTGCCCGGAATAAACTGCAGGCTCTTAAAGCCATTTGCATCCAGCGTCAGCTTTACCAGACAGGTATCCTGTGCTTTGGAATTAAACAGAAAGTTTCCAAGGCTGTACATCACCGGTGTATCCTCACAGTAACCGAACTGCTGCAGCACATGCGGATGATCTCCGATGATCAGATCCGCACCTGCATTCGAAATTTTGACCGCCTGATCCTTCTGTGCCCAATCCAGCTGATCCGTAGCTTCCGTTCCCCAATGAATATAAACGATCACATAGTCGCTGACCTGTTTGGCGTTTGCAACTACCTCTAACAGTTTGTCCACATTCCAACAGCGAAATACACCCGGACTGTTCTGCGTCGCTTCCTTTGTATCTGGATTCTCTGTTCGCTCGATCTGCGTTGCGGCAACAAATGCGATCTTCTGGTCATTTACAATAAAATAAACCGGCTTGATCGCTTCTTCCAGATTACGCCCCGCGCCGACATAGGGCATTCCGATTCCATTTAAGGTATCCAATGTATCCAGAAACGCTATCTTGCCGTAGTCATACGCATGATTGTTCGCCAGAGAAACGATGTCAGCCCCCATGTCAAGCAGATAGGATGCATATTCCGGCTTGGCACGGAACGTGAATTTCTTGTTTTCTGTCGGAGTTCCGCGGTTGCTGTAGGGAAATTCGTTATTTACCATAAAAATATCCGCGCTGCGCATCACATCCAGCATTTCCTGCGAAATGCTGCCCTCAATGCCCCTGCCGCGCTGATTCATTTTTACCTTGACCGCATAATGGTCGTCGAACAGAATGTCCCCTGCAAACACAATCGTCGTTTCATTCGGGCTTGCCGCCGTTTTTGCATAAATATTCTGCTGCCGACACAACGCCTCATCTGCAAGCAGTGCATCATATTTGCCGACTGTGCACTCGCCAAAACGCTTTCCGCCGCCTGAACATCTTCCACAAGATTCGCCAGTTGGCTTTCCAGCTTCACCGCTACAAGCTGTGGGCTTCCAACAGCCCAGATCATGCTGCAGCCCAAAACTACGCTTCCGAGCGCAATCGTCAAAATCAGTGTAATCAGAAAAATATGGCTTCCATGTCTTTTTCTTCGTCTTTTTTCGATCATAGCTCCTCACTTTTCCTGTAAACATTTTACTGTAGCAACTGCCAGATCATGATTCCTATCCAGAATGCGCCATACAGTAAGATTCCGGGATTTCCAATCATGACCGCCGCTTTCTTTTTGCCTAAGGAAGCAACTTTCTCTTCCGGTGCGCAGCATACAAACTTTTTACGGTTCAGCCACGTCAGAATCAGTCCGGCTCCTGCCATCATCAGAATCAGGGAGGCATAAGAGCCGAAAATGAACATTCCGACAATTCCGTTCCCCAGATCCGCCAGGACCTCCAGATTCTTTGTATTTAAAAATTCCGTCAATGTTTCCATCGTATCCATATAGCCTGTCACCCGAAGCATCCATGTGCCGAGAGAAGAGCCGATAAAATTGACCGCCATATAGAGTCCGATGGTATATCGCAGTTTTCCGGTTTTTACATAAATAAATCCCAAAAACAGACCGAGCAGGAACGCATAGGAAAACTGATTCAAATTTCCATGGAACAGTCCGAAAAACAGTCCGGAGGCAAGCACCGCCGCAAGCTCTCCGTATTTTACAATCCGCTCCGTCAAAAGCTTCCGAAACAGCAGTTCTTCTGCCGTCGGCGCGATCAAAACTGCAATAATAAACGTCACCCACGGATTCAGCTGCATCACCGTCGATACCAGTGGATTATCAACGCCGGTTCCTTTTACCATTCCGATCCCAAAGGTCAGCGCCGTCCCGATCAGGTTTCCTGCGTACATCAGACCGTAGCACATGAGAAATGCTATGATCCACTGTCCTACGGTCATTTTCCTTTCTTCGATCTTCTGGGCCGGAATTCTGCTGACCAGCCAGCCCATAAACGGCATGGAAATCCCATACATCGTCAGCATCAGTACGATAAAGGAGCCGTTTGCATCCGCCATTACACCCGGCACGAATTTTTTACCGACCATCGACGCCAGAAACTGTACAGCGTATATTACAATCGATCCTGCCAGATAAGCAAAACCAATTTTCGAAAAGTGTCTTCTGATTTCTTTTTCCATAATTCTCCCTCCGGGCATCTCCCGGACTTTTTCCTACAGTTATTCCCTTGTATCTAACATTGTGACCTGTTTTAGGCGGTTTGTCAACCACAGTGGGCGGAAGCCAAAACCAGGCGGCATGCTCCTGATTCGGACAGCATACCGCCTGGTTTTCTTCTATACTTTAAAAATGTTTCTGGGTTTTTTCCTCCCGCCGGAACAAGATTTCTACAGCTTTCGCACGTTGTACTTTTAGAATTTTACACACACTTTCTCACAAACTTTTTCCAGGGCTTGATACCCATCAGGCACAGAAGCGTACCGCACAGTGCGGCGATTGTCCAGAACAGGATAACTAAGTTCCAACCACTTTTATCCGCAATCCACGCAATCCCATAGCTGGAAATTGCGCTGCCCACATAGGTGCAGGAGTTTACCAGTCCGGAGATAAAACCGACACGATTGAACTTTTTGAAGAACGGCGGAATCATACTGACCAGAATCATATTGACGCCGTGCATGCATCCCGTAATCAGCGCAGACAGAAAAACGGACAACACTGCATTGCCGTTTGGCATCAGCCATAATAGAAACGCTGCCACAAATCCGGGAGCAAAGATTGCCATCCCACAGCGCAATTCGTTGTGGATCAGCTTCCGGTTGATCAGGGATGCGATCTGTGAACACACAATACCAAACAGAGGCAAAGCAATACCGGTCAGGATCGAAATAGAGCTTGCCAAATGAAAGGTTTCGGAAATATAGCTTGGCATCCAGGTCGTAATACCGTCACGCAGAATGCCCTGCATCATAATTGCAAGCATGATAATTGCAAGCATCGGCGCGGTTTTTTCCGGTAAGGGAATGTTTTTTGGCAAAGCAGGGGTATTTTCTTCCAGGCTTGTGCCCTTTTCCGTGCCCGCATTGTCAAGAGAGGCACCTGCAGCTGCCTCCGTAAAGCTCCCTGCAGAACTCTTCTGCATTCTTTTTTCCGCAGAACCGATGGCTTTTATCCACGCAAATGCAAAGAGGACCGCACAACCTGCACAGAGGAAAAACAGGCTTCTCCAGCCTTTCCACACAATGCAGACAGGTGCAAACAGATAAAGGAAGATCGTGCCGGCAGAAGATCCCCAGCCGACCCAGACGCAGCTTTTCTTATAGGTATCCTGGTCAAGATAATCCGACAAAAGCCGGACCATCGGAGGCCACATCAGTGCCTGGGCAAAACCGTTGATACACCAGAAAACAAGCATCGCGGCCGGTCTTGAAAACAGTGGAACACAGACATTCATACCTGCAGAGACCATCAGTCCGATAAACATCAGATAGCGCGGCTTGATCCGGTCTCCGAGCCATCCGCTGATCAATTGTCCGATACCATAGGTCACGAAGCTTCCGGTTACCGCCATGGATGCTGACATTTTCGTGATTCCTTCTGAATTGACAATTTCCAGAAGCACTGTGCCGTAGTTGATCCGTGTAATGTAGCTGACAAAATATGCAGCAACACAAAATCCGATTAATATTCTTTCCGCCTGATGATCCTGTTGTTTCACTGCTTCTGCTCTCCTCTGATCATTTCTATTCCGTTTTCCTGATAGAGCTCCAGGATTTCTTTCCGCAGACCGCTGTCCGTGACAAATGTTACGGCTTCGTTGACATCCGCAAGCTTTAGCAGCGCGCTCTTTTCAAACTTGTCACTGTCCGCCAGAAAAACACTCCGATCCGCATGCTTCATCATCGCCCGCTGTAAATGGTACAGCTCCTGATCATAGTCCATTATGCCGTTCTGCAGAGAAATAGCGGATGGAAACAAAAATGCTGTCTTTGCATGAAACTGTTCCAGCATTTGCAATGCCCACTGCCCGCAGAATGCATTTTCATCCCGAAGGTATGCCCCTGCACACAGATAGAGGGTAAATCCTTCTTTTTTCTTCAGTATCTCAAACACATGCAAGGAATAGGTAATCACTGTCAGCCGTTCAAACTCTTCTGCAAGCATTTTTGCAAACGCTATCGCAGTGCTTCCGGAATCCACCATCAGCACATCTCCTTCCCGGATCAGGCCTGCCGCATACCCGGAAAGCTCTTCCTTCTTCTGCGGATTTTCTTCTGTCCTTTCTTCCAGCCGGTGATATTGCTTTGCCACAGCTATGCCGACTGCACCGCCGTGTACCCGATGCAGACAATCCTGCCGTTCCAATTCCAGAAGATCTCTGCGGATCGTCTCAACTGACACACCAAACTGCTTTGTGAGTTCGTGAATCCGAACTGCTCCGTTCCTCCTGATCTGGCTTACGATCTGTTCCTGTCGTTCGATTGCAAGCATCCCTTTTCCTCCTGAAAGCTCCACATGTTTCATTTCTTTTACAAGATCTTTACACATAATAACATGTAAATCCACATAATACAACATTATTCCTTGTTTTCCCACATCCTCTTTTTTTCTGAAGGCGCAGACATGGACCGAAAAAATTCCAGAAGTCCTTTGCCGTAAAACAGCAATTTCATATGAAAAAAACAGCAAAAGCAGGCTAGCTGTTTTTACTGTTTTCAGGTATGATGAAGAAAAAAAGAACACGATTCTTTTTTCATAAAAAGTAGAAAAGGAGTAATCACATGATCAGAGTAACTGTATGGAATGAGTTCCGCCATGAAAAAGCCTCCAAAGAGGTTGCAGCCATTTATCCGAACGGCCTGCATGCAACAATTGCCGAGTTTCTTGGCAAAAACGACGACATCGAATGTCGTCTGGCATGTCTGGATGATCCCGAGCACGGTCTGACCGACGACGTTCTGGACAACACTGACGTCCTGATCTGGTGGGGCCATATGGCTCACGATCAGGTATCCGACGCGGTTGTAGATAAGGTACAGGATCACGTCCTGCGCGGCATGGGTCTGATTGTCCTGCATTCCGGACATAATTCCAAGATCTTCAAGAGACTGATGGGAACCAGCTGCAGCCTGAAATGGCGTGACGGTGCCAGAGAACGTCTCTGGTGTGCAAATCCCGGTCATCCCATTGCACAGGGTCTTCCGGAGCACTTTGAACTGGACGTTGAAGAGATGTACGGCGAATTCTTTGATATTCCCGAACCTCTTGAAACCGTATTCATCGGCTGGTTCAACGGCGGCGAAGTATTTAGAAGCGGCGTAACCTTCCGGCGGGGTCTTGGTAATGTATTTTACTTCCAGCCCGGACACGAAGCCAACCCGACCTTCCATAACGAAAACATTCAGAAGGTCATCACCAACGCAGTTCGCTGGGCAGCACCTGTTACCAAAAGGCCCGAAATCTTCTGCCCTTGCGTAGAGCCGCTGGAGAATGTGTGAGTGATCTGATGGCTGATAAAATTCATAGGACGCATTTTCCTATGAAACAATAGAATGCACGCTCTGCGAGCATTCTATTGTCATGAATAAAATTTTAGGAGAGCCATGCGACTCTCCTAATTTTCGTTCTGGCACGCTCAGATCAGTTTTGACGAAACCAGAAAAATAAACCACGCGATACATCCGATGATTCCGATCAGGGATACCAAAATCATGATTCCGGCGCGTTTTTTGCGAAACACGCGGATCAGTCCTGCAAGCAGCAGCACGATGGACGCCGCTGCAAGCGCGATAAAGAACCATACAAACAAAAATCCGTACAATCCCACCTGATCAATCGCAAGCACAATAAACGTCACAAGCATGATGAATTCCACGATATGCCAAAGCAGTCTTATTTCCTGTCCGCGTTCCTGACGGACACCCTGCCGGTATTCTTTTTTCTCCTGGCGGCGCTGCAGCTTCGCAGCGAGCGATTCCTCCTTCTGGCGTGTCTTCTGCGCTTCTGCCTCGGCTTTTTCCCGTGCTTTCTGTGCGGCAGCTTCAGCCTTTTGCGCTGCGGCGGCTTCTTTTTTCTGACGCCGCAGTTCTTTGCCAGAAAGCGGTTTGTCAGGCTGCAGCGGCACCACGGCTGACGACTGCGCATCAGCTGCCTGATCGCCTGACGACTGCAGATCAGCTGCCTGATCGCCTGTGGGTTCTGCAGAATTCTCTACGTTATTCTTCTCTTCTTCCATCATCCGGATTCCTCCCCGCTTTTTCTTCCGCGATTTTTTCCAGCGTCTTTTCTACTGCCAGCCTCTGAATTTCCTCCAAAATCGGAAAGCCCTTGACGCTTTCCGCTGCATAGGTCTGCTGCAGCTCATATTCCAACGGCAGCCAGGTGCTGATGTTGCTTTCGTTATGGGCTATCACAGCTTCCAGCTTATCCAGCGCTTTGTAAACCTTCGCTTCCTCTGTCTTAAGCGCATTCATCTCTGCAAAAAGCACTTTCGCCTCTTCACCGGTTTTGTCCGGAAGCATCGAAAGCAGTCCATCCACGGCTTTTCGCTCCACGCTGCGATCCTGTTCCTTTTTTTCAAATGCAGGAATATCGCCCGTTACCGCTTCTCCGAGATCGTGCAGCAGACACATATGGATTACCTTTTCCATATCGACATCCGGCAATTCCTCTTTCAACAGCCACGCCATCAGAGAAACTCTCCAGCAATGTCCCGAGACCGTTTCCCGCACGCCTTCCGGTGTAATGCAATGCCGCGGCACCGATTTTAACTTTCCGGCTTTTTCCAAAAACTCAATCAGCCATTCTGCCTGTGGTCGTTCCATACTGTTTCCACCTTTTCTTCAGTTTACATAATACTGTGACCGTGCGTCGTATTACCGTCAGTATAGCGCCATTTCCCGGTTTCGTAAAGCTGGGAAATGAGTTGACAGGAAGGATAAACGCACCATAAGATAGAATAAAATAACCGTGCCTTTTTGGAAAAGCTTCATGAATTGATTCTTTAAGGAGAACCTCTTATGAATTATGAAGGAATTTTGGAATTTCACGGAACCTGGCGCAGCTACCAGGCGCGGGTTCTGCAAAATGTCAGCCGATATCTGTCCGACGACAAAATCCACATCGTCGCCGCGCCCGGTTCCGGCAAAACGACCCTCGGCATCGAACTGATCAAACGCCTGAATGCGAACACGCTCATTTTGGCACCCTCCATCACGATTCGGGAACAGTGGGCAGCCAGGATTCAGGAAGCCTTTCTATGCGACGGATATTCGCTGGAGGATTACGTCTCCCTAAGCCTGAAGCAGCCAAAGGCCATTACGGTCGCAACCTATCAGGCGCTTCACAGTGCAATGACCCGTTTTTGCGGCACGGAAACGCCCGGCGAGGATACCGCCCCGACCGACAGCGAAGAAGTCGATTATTCTGACTTTGACTTAGTTCGAACCATGAAAAATGCCAACATCGAACTGCTTTGCCTCGACGAATGCCATCATCTGCGCAGCGAATGGTGGAAATCCCTCGAAGCCTTCCAATCGCAGCTTTCTTCCCTGAAAACCATTTCCCTGACCGCTACCCCGCCCTATGATTCCACGCCTGCGATGTGGACGCGCTACATGAATATGTGCGGAGATATCGATGAGGAAATCACGATTCCGGAGCTGGTAAAAGAGGGAAGTCTCTGCCCGCATCAGGATTATGTCTATTTCAATTATCCGACCACAGCGGAAACAAAAGAAATTCAAAATTTTGAAGAGCGCAGCAGTCAGATGCTGCAAAGCCTGATGCAGGATTCCCAGCTGCTCACTGTGATTGAGACCCACAAAGGTTTAAACGGTCAGATTTCGGATGACCTTCTTCTCGACGATCCGGAATATCTCGAGGCAATTTTGATTTATCTGCAGAGCAAAAATACAGCATTCCCTGCGCGTCTGCAACGACTGCTTGGGGCAAAAAAGCTGCCCTCCATGGACGTAGAATGGATGGAACGGCTTTTGCAGGGCTTTTTATACGATGACACCGATTCCTATCTATGCGATAAGGTTTACCGGGAAATGCTGATCGACCAGCTAAAATCCCAGGGTCTGATCGAAAAGAAAAAAGTCATCCTGACCAAAAGTGCAGCAGTCGAAAAGCTGCTGACCAATTCCCTCGGCAAAGCAAACAGCATCCGGGATATCGTATTTTCGGAGTACGATTCGATGGGCAGCTCCCTGCGCCTTTTGATTCTGACCGATTATATCCGAAAAGAATATGAAAAGGCCATCGGCAATCCCGAAGCGACGATCGCGTCCCTCGGCGTTCTTCCCTTTTTTGAAATGCTCCGCAGGGAAAACGAAAAGCAGCACAAAGTAATCCGGTTGGGCGTTTTATGTGGAAGTGTCGTCATCATCCCGGCAGAAGCAAAAGAAGCGCTGCTGCAGCAGACCGACGCAAAAATCAAACTCACGTTTTCTGCCATCGGCAGCCTTTCGGAAAACGACTACTTAAAAGTGACCGCCACGGGGGACGCGCACGCCCTCACCGCAGCTGTTACTGCCATTTTTGCCCAGGGCGCAATGCAGGTTCTGATCGGCACGAAATCCCTGCTCGGGGAAGGCTGGGATTCTCCCTGCATCAATTCCCTGATTCTCGCAAGCTTTGTCGGCTCCTTTATGCTCAGCAACCAGATGCGAGGCCGCGCCATCCGCGTCTGGAAAGAAGACCCGAACAAAACAAGCAATATCTGGCATCTCGTCTGCCTAAAGCCCCGGAAAGAAGTACAGCAAAACCCGGAGGACACAATCAGCGAGGACTACACGCTGCTCTGTCGACGCATGGAGCAGTTTCTCGGACTGCATTATACGGAAGATACCATCGAAAACGGCATCGACCGCCTTTCCATCATCCGCCCTCCTTTTACCAAAAGCAATTCAGCTTCCATGAACCGGAAAATGCTCGCCCTTTCCCAAAAGCGCAGCGAGCTAAAAGACCGCTGGATGCGTTCTCTCGCCGTGTACGACAAAATGGAAGTTGTCAATACCAATGAAATTCCGGATAAATATGTGACCTCTGTCCTGTTCTGGGATGCGCTCCGGGCGCTGCTTCTGACCTCTGCCCTGCTTTTGATCGGTCTGATTTTCGCTCTGGGAACCGGTTTTGCTTCGCGTTCCGCAGTCTCCGGCGTCATCGGATTTTTTATGGCTCTGTATACAGGCGGCGTCCTGATCGCAGCCTTTCCAAAGCTTTTCATGCTCGGAAGCCCGCTGCGCCGCCTCAAAGCATTCGGAAATGGCATTTTGAAAGCATTGGAGACACAAAACCTTTTAGAAGAGCCGCACTGCAAAGTCGTATCTGGTACTTCTGGTTCTGATCATCATGTTATTTTTCTTTCTGGAGGAAGCGGACGCGATAAGGCCTTATTCGCGCAGTGTGTCAACGATTTTTTCGATGCGGTCGATAACCAGCGCTACCTTCTGGTAAGTCCCAAACGCTTCCGCGGTCTGAACGGATTTTATGTCGTTCCGGAATGTTTTTCCAAGCGCAAGGAGGACGCGCAGCTTTTCGCTAAATGCATGAAGCCGTATATCGGAGCCTATGATGTTGTGTATACAAGAAACGAAAAAGGACGCGCCATTTTATTGGAAGGAAAAATCAAAGCGCTTGCAAACCGTGAAGAACGCTGCATCCGCCGGAAAAAGATGAACGGATGATTCTGCAGGGAATCTGAAATGTTTTTTTTACCATACAAGAAAGTCTGTCTCCTTGCGGCTTTTCGGGGCGCATGTTACAATATTACCATTAATGAACGCAGAAAATACAGGAACCTGTGGGTTCCAAAAAGGAGGAACTGCAAATCCCATGATTTCATCAGATCAAATTGCAAAAAACTATGATATTGCCGGCGTCCGCAAGGCCAACCTTCCCGGTCTGCACATGCTGCTGCTTGGCTTCTTCGCCGGCATGTTTATCGCACTGGCAGGTGCCGCAGCATCTGTTGCTTCCGCAGACATCACCAATCCGTCCGCAGCCCGGATCGTATCCGCCCTCGTTTTCCCGGCAGGACTTGCGATGGTTATCTGCAACGGCAGTGAGCTGTTCACCGGTAACTGCCTTATGGTCATTTCCCTGCTCGACCATAAGATCACCTTTAAGGCACTTATGAAAAACTACCTGTTTGTTTATCTCGGCAACCTGATCGGTTCCCTGTTTGTGTCCGTTCTGTTCGTATACGGACATATTCCCGGGCTGTATGACGGACTGCTCGCACAAAACATGGTAAATACTGCTGTCACAAAGGTTTCCCTGAGCTTTTCAGAGGTCTTTTTCCGCGGTATCCTGTGTAACGTTATGGTCTGCGTAGCTGTCTGGATGGGCATGAGCGCAACCCACGTTTCCGGCAAAATTCTCGCCGTATACCCTCCGATCTCCGCATTCGTTCTCTGCGGCTTCGAGCACTGTGTTGCAAACATGTTCTACATTCCCGCAGGTATGATGACCGCATCTGCATACGGCATCGCTGCAGAGGGCTTAAATATCGGAACCTTTATCCTCAACAATCTGATCCCTGCCACCATCGGCAATATCTTCGGCGGTGTCATCGTTGTCGGCTTCCTGTACTGGTATCTGTTCCTTCGCGAGAAAAACTAAGCTCTCTTTTCTTAAAAAAGAATCCTGCTCTACAGGATTCTCCGCCTGCGGC
>ENA-OPXG01001202-OPXG01001202.1-human-gut-metagenome-genome-assembly--contig:-NODE-1202-length-12902-cov-2.133416_pt1 | contig 12902 bp, 7 predicted proteins | sample MGYA00241519_ERZ502030 | MGnify/ENA primary metagenome ERZ502030 (study PRJEB25962, sample SAMEA2041937) | human gut metagenome | biome: human gut; feature: human-associated habitat; material: faeces...
GCAACCATCTACCCTTGCGCCGAGTGCGCATCCTCGCGGAGCGTTTTTATCGTATGGAAACGAAGTTTCCTATACGATGAAAACGCCGGTGCACAACCGTCTGTGCACCGGCCTCTTCCTAACTTATAGATGCGCGCTACAGCGCGGTACGCCAGGCCTTCCTATGGGCCTGCATGCCATGCTTTCGATCAGCGAATGTCGTATACGCTGCGCAGACGCAGGTTTTCGGTACTGCCGGAGATCACCTTCACACGCTTCTCATTTGCATTTAAGTCGAAGTAGTTGTCTTCCAGAACGAGGTCTTCGTTCTCGTTGAGGATTTCAACGCTCTTTGCATATGCTTTTGCGGATACAACGATCTCATCGCCCTCTACGCGGCAGGTAAGCTCGGGATCTTCGTAACGGAAATACTTCGGATAAGAGAAGTTTACCGTACCCTCGGATACAACCTTGCCGTCGCAGATCAGCTCGTAACTTACATAATGGGAGAAGATATCCGCATCCGGGAACTCTACCTTATCCAGCCATGTGCTGGTCAGGGCGGGAACGGTCAGCTCCTGCTCGCCGCTTTCCAAAACAGCTGCACCGGGATCCCGCAGTGCCCAGCGAACGGTTACGTTCTGATCCTGCATGGTTTCGTTTGCAACGTTTAAGCGAATGGACTTCTCGAATACGAAATGCTCACGGTTCATGTTCGCCTCAGAGCTCATCATGCCCTGCTCTTCACAGGAAATCATCAGCGGTGCGAAGAACCGTTTTGCATAGTAATGCAGTGCCTTTAAGCGTCCGCAGTAGTCTACGGAAGACCAGGAAATTACCGGCCAGCAGTCATTTAACTGCCAGTACACAGCACCCATACAACGTCCTCTGTTGCGGCGGAAGTGTTCTACACCGTAACGGATACCGTCTGCCTGCAGCAGCTGGGATGCGTATACAAAGGTCGGGAAGCTGTTGGGATATTTGTAGGTCTGCTGCATATAACCCATGATCTTTCCGTTTGCACTGTACTGACGCTGATGCTTCTCCATGATATAGGAGAAGGGGTTCATATCCTCTTCGTTATCCGTAAACTGTTCAATCGTTTTCACAGACGGGAATGCCTGGAAACCAAACTCAGACAGATAACGGAAGAAGTATTTGCGGTACTCGGTGAACGGACGGTTTCCGTGCCATACCTTCCAGTAATGTACGTCGCCGCGGTTCGGATCGTTAGGCTCGTCCAGACAGCCGCCTGAAGACGGGCTTGCAGGCCAATAGAAGGTCTGCGGATCGTACTCATGAACGATTTCCGGGATGATGCGCTCGAACATCAGGAAGTAATCCTTGACTTCGGAGGGCTTGGTCAGCCAGGAGTTACGTTCGAATACGAACTGTTCCATTTCGTTGTTGCCGCACCACAGTCCCAGAGATGCGTGATGGCGCAGACGTTTTACATTCTCGATAAATTCCTGACGGATGTTTGCTTCGAATTCAGGTGTCAGCTCATAAACTGCGCATGCGAACATGAAGTCCTGCCAAACCATCAGACCCATCTCATCACAGATATCATAGAACCAGTCGGAGGGATAGTAACCGCCGCCCCATACCCGGATCGCATTGTAATTTGCAAATTTTGCTTTTTCCAGAAGCTTTCTGGTGGTCTCAGGATTCACTCTGCCAAGCAGATTATCCTCCGGAATATAGTCAGCGCCCATTGCGAAGACGTCCACACCGTTTACCTGATGTGCGAAGCACTCGCCCCACTCGTCCTTTTCGATGTGCATGGTCATGGTGCGCAGACCGATTCTGCGGGTCCACTCATCCAGCGCAATGCCGTCGCTAAACAGGGTAACCTTTACTTCGTACAGGTTCTGCTCGCCGTAGCCGTTCGGCCACCAGAGCTTCGCGTTTTTGATTGTGACGCGTTCCTCGGCGAAGTTCACGCCGCCGACGAGCATGAGCGTCTTTTTGCCGGTGTAAACGGTTTTACCCTCAAATTCGAGCGCATAGGTAAGCTCGCAAGCCTTGCCGCACTTTTTGCAGGTATGACCGCCGGTAATGTTCTTTAGCTTCGGTCCTCTCTCTGCATTGCCCACGACCTCCTGCTCCACGTCGAAGGTCAGAGTAACGGATTTTGTGATGGGACGAACGGTACCGGGCTCTGTCTCGCCGGTGCGCTCATGGGTCTGCTTAATGTATACACTGTCAATTCTTGCAGTGTTGATGCCAAGCAGGGAAACCGGACGGAAAATACCGGCATCCGGAAGATGTGCGCCCCAGTCCCAGCCGAACATATAGTGTGCCTTACGCAGATGTACGAAACCTTCGAAGGTATCGTCATTGCCCAGGGTGCGGCATTTTTTGAAGGCTTCACGAATCCATTTGTTGGGAGAATGCAGGATAACCTTCAATTCGTTGTCCTTTTCATGCAGGATTTCCTTCACATCATATTCCCATACACGATGCATGCTCAGAGGGCTGCCCAGATGGATTTCATTTAAATAAACGTCGCCGACAGTATCAATACCGTCAAACCGCAGCACTACGCGGTCGCTGTCTAAAAGACCGTCCTCACAATCAAAGTGAGAAACATATTCGTAGTCTTCCTCCATCAGCTCGCAGGCATCGTTTTCATTGTCTTTCCAGAACGGGTTTTCCATTTTTCCGTTGGAAAGCAGGTCGCCGTATACGCTTCCGGGTACGGCTGCAGGCAGGAATTCGTCGTTGCCGATCTGCCGCATTTCCCAGTTTTCATGTAAAAACTGCTGTTTCATTGCTGTTCCCTTTCCTTTCGTACATTCTGTTATTTGATCTGACGCAGGTAATCTCCATACCAGCATACCAGCTCCTGGATATAACGCAGTTCAGATTCTTCACTGATGCTGCGATATACTCTCTTGTAAAAATAGAACCATGTCTCCAGCTCCTTGGCAAGTGCCCAGCTGTCCGGCATGCTCTCATAGGTGCAGCCCAGCACATCCGCAGTTGCGAATTTGCCGATCTGATTAAAGATGCGGATCGCATCCACTGCAACGATCTGGGACATTACCAGTGCGCGCTTGCTGCTGTCCATCTGCTCGATCTGTGCATACAGCTCTCTTGCGATTTCTTTCAGATTTGCGTCCTTCTGATCGATGTTGTCCATCTGACCGATGCGTTCCTTCATCAGGCCAACGCTGACTTCATCCTGTTCATGCAGACCGCGCTTCATTTCCCAGTAGCGTACTGCAACATTCCAGTCGTAGCCGCTGTTTTCCTGAATCTTTGCTACAACAGCCAGGTAGTTTTCACTGCTGTCCCGATATTCGATTCTGGAAATCTGACGGTTGATATCCTCGTAGGAAGGAATATTGCTGTTCCAGGAGAACGCTGCACCGTAGATCATGCCGACTCTTGTGAAATCGGGATGATTGACATGCAGATAATCGCCCCAGTCCGTATTTAACAGCCCGATCGCACCGTACTTGTTTGCATAGGTACACATTCTCATGATGTTGTTGTATGCGTACCAGTTGAGTGCAGAAAATTCATTCCATCCACAGCAACCGGGGCAGCAATACTGAACCGCTCCTGCTTCGTGCATCCACTTTGTCTCTTCTTCCCGCTGGTTCCACATATAACCCCAGTTTAAGCAGATGATCTCTTTGGGAAGCTCTTTGATCATCTCCGGAAAGCCGACGATAATATCCCCCCAGAACATGGGACGACGGCCGTTATCCAATAAAAACTGAGCCAGCTTCTTTACATAATTGATATAAACTCTGTCCTTGCCCAGCTTTTCCACTGCTTCTTTGTTGCGTCCTCTGCCAAGGTCAAAGGTCTCATCTGCACAGAGGTTGAACTGTCTGGAGGTAAACAGCTCCATATATTCGGAAATCATACCCTCGATCAGCTGCAGGCTCTCCGGATCGGAGGTGTTGATTGTGTGGTGTGCCATTCTGCCGGTCTGGGAGAAGGGTTTTCCTTCGGAATCCTCCAGCTCGCATAAATGAGAGTATTCTCTGGAGCAAAGCAGCTTGTAAAGGTGTCCAAAGCTTGACAGGGACGGTACAAGCTCGATGCCGCGCTCTGCACAGTAACGATCAAACTCCATGATCTCTTCTGCAGTCAGCGGAGTGTCATCTCTCCACAGCTCTGTCATGCCGCGGAACAAATAGGAATGCTCTACGTACAGCTGTAACTGGTTTAACTTGTAATAAGCCATCCGGTCAGCCAGCTGCTTCAACCAGGAAAGCTTCGGGATACGTCCTCTGGTGCAGTCGAAGTAATAGCCGCGGTTTACAATAGCCGGAGCATCCTCGATATGTAAAGCGGACAGGCATGCGCCCTCCTGTTCGATGATCTGCAGCAGTGTCTGCATACCATGCCACAGACCTGCCTCATCACCGGTCAGTACAATTGCATCCTCGGTGATATCCAGCACATAGCTCTGGGCTTTCATGGTGTCGTCCTGCTTGAAAACGACGTCACCAGCTTTGGCAGCCCCTCTTGTCAGAAGGGGACGGTAGCCCAGTTCTTTTTCTGCGCCGTCACAAAACAGGGACGCCTGACGGGTCACCAGCTGGCTGCAGCTTTGATCTACCGTCACATATCTGTCATAGGCCCAGATAAAACGGCCTTCTTTTTTCTCCAGCTTCGCCGGAGCGGGAATTAAATACATAATGTAAATTCTCCTTTCCATATGGTTTGCGCGCTGTCAGACAGCTCAATCTGGAATACTCCAGGTTCCGCAACATACTTCATCTTCTGATTCCACAGGCAGAATGCCTCCTTGCCAAGCTGCAGGGAAACGGTTCTTTCCTGTCCTGCATCCAGCCATACCTTCTGGAAGGCTTTTAATTCTTTCACTCTCCGCACCGTGGATGCTGCAACGTCCGTCACGTAAATCTGCGGTACAATATAGCCGCCTCTTTCACTGGTATTTTTCACAGAAAAGCTGATGGTCAGGCCCTTATTTTCCAACACAGCCACATTGCACCGTTCTGTGCTTAAGCTGCAGGTTCCCCATTCAAAGGTCCCATAGCCAAGTCCGTAGCCAAAGGGAAACAACGGTCCTGCCTCCTCATCCATATAGGTCATCGCCCGGTAGGAATTTTTATAATTGTAATAAACAGGAACCTGTCCTGTCGATCGCGGCAGGGAAACCGGAAGTCTTCCGGAGGGAGCAACTCTTCCTGAGATCACCTCTGCAATTGCCTGTCCGCCTCTGGGTCCCGGATAGAACCCCAAAATCACACCATCCGCAATCTCACACACCTGGGTCAGCACCAGCGGGCGACCGCAGATCACAACTGCGATCACAGTTTTTCCGGTTTCTTTCAATGCCTTTAACAGCTCCAGCTGCGCATCCGGAAGCTCAAGGTCGCTGCAGTCCATTCCCTCTCCGCAGTCCATCAGCGTCCCCTTGTCGTCGGCCGCAGCATTATCTAAAAGCGCCGCGCCGTTTGTGTCAAAACTTGCACCGCCGAACCGGCTTGAGGAACCGCCCAGCACGCAGATCACAATGTCACTGTTTTTCACAGTATCCACCGCCTCTTTCAGCAGGTTTTCATCTCGTTTTCTCAGATAACATCCCTGTGAGAACCGGATATCGGATTCTTTGAAAATCAGCTTCATGCCGTCCAATACCGTGATACCGTCGTCCCTGCGCAGCGGAGGTGTGTAGTCACCCAGCTGGTTATACAGATCGTCTGCATTTGGTCCGACCACAGCGATCTTTTTACCGGATGCCTGGTTTTCCCAAAAGGGAAGCACCTGGTTTTTATTTTGCAGAATCACAAGCCCTTCCCGCGCCAGCTGTACACTCTCCGGATTCTGTGCATAATCCATATGGATCTCTCCCTCTTCTTCGAGGTAAGGATGCTCAAACAGTCCTCTCTCGAATTTGAGGGTCAGCACACGCAGCACTGCCTGATCGATCTGGGCTTCCTTTACAAGACCTCTGCGTACTGCTTCTTCCAGTTTGCCAAACGCCTCATCCCACAGACCGACGTCCACGCCTGACTGCAGGGCCAGCGCACCGGACACCACATTATCACCAGTCATGCTGTCAAGCTGATCGATGGCAACACCATCAGACATCACGATACCGTCAAAGCCCATCTCCTTGCGGATGACATCATTTAACAGCCAGCGATTTGCGTGACAGTAAACGCCGTCGATCTCATTATAGGCAGCCATGATGCCCTTGGCTCCTGCCTTGATTGCAGCCGCTGCCGGAGGAAAATGAATTTCCCGAAGTTCGCGTTCTCCAATTCTTGCCGCGCTCGCATTGACGCCGCCGGTTCCTTCGCCCTGTGCTGCAAAATGCTTGGCTACAACCTCAGGTCCGCTTTCCTGCATACCGATTACGGCAGCTTCTGCCATCCGCGCAGACAGATACGGATCTTCACTGTAGCATTCCTCACTGCGTCCCCATCTGGGATCCCGCAACACATCCAGCATCGACATTAAAGCAAAATCCACACCCATGTTCTGCAGCTGACGGCCGCTTACCCGGTACGCTGCCCGTACCATTGCAGGATCAAAGGTCGCTCCGGCCAGAAGGTTTACCGGAAGCAGATAGCCGTCCAGCGCCTGATGTCCATGTGGGCATTCCGAGCTCATCATTACAGGAATACCGAGTCTGGAATGCTCCAGAACATAGCGCTGTACCTGATTATATGCTTTTTTGGAAAGCACGCCGGTCAGACCGGTTTCGTAATCCTTATCCGCCCAGGGATCCGCACGGTATAAACCGTACAGAACTCCCAGACCGCTGTATTTTTCAACCTCCTGACGAAATTCCTCCGACAGTTCGATGGTATCCTCACCATTTACGCATTTTCGCTCATAAATCCGAAATCCGAAATCCGTAAAGACGCTGATTGAGCTGACCGACCTTTTCTGCCAGCGTCATCTCCTCCAGGAGAGCCTTCGCCCTCCTGGCAGGAGCTAAAGAAGCATCCTGATATGCCTTCATTTATTCACAATCTCCGTATTTTTCTTTCAGCAGCTCGATTCCGTACTCTCTCGGAGTACCCTTCAACCGCTCCATATAAGACTTCAGCTGTCCTCTGCAATGCTCAGGGCCGCCCTCCCGCATCACGGTCCACATGGGATCTACATCGTAATGGGAGGTCTTCATCATCTTGTCATTCCAGTCGAGGATCATCTTCGCACCTTTTGCGCACAAGTCAGGGCGCTCCTCTGCCAGGTTGTGCTGCTCGTGAGGATCTTCCTTTACATTGAACAGCATTTCCTCCGGGAACAAATGATACCCGCCGTGTACGGTCCTGATATACACATAGTCATCAAACCGGGCACTTCTCTGGCACACATGGGCACACTGGGTCAGAATCGCATAGGGCTTGGAGCAGTCTGTGCCATCCTTTAATGCCTTTGCAAAGGAACTGCCGTCATAATGATAACGATCCGAAAACATCGGTGTACCCAGCAGTTCCTGCACGGTAGGTGTCAAGTCTGTATTGTCATAGAAGCCCTTAACCACTGCGCCCTTCTGCATGCCGGGCCAGCGAACGATCATAGGAATACGGCAAACCGGCTCATCCGCAGTGCCATGCTCTCCGTAGATACCAAACTCGCCAAGGTCTTCGCCGTGATCCGCTGTGATAATGATCGCAAGATCATCGTCATACAGTCCGTTATCCTTTAACCAGCCAATGATCTGACCGATGTTATCGTCTGTGTATTTTACACCGTCATCATACAGATCCAGAAGGTGCTTTGCCTCTTCCAGAGTTGTCAGCTTACCGGGGTGCTTTGGCCACTGAGGAAACGTATCATCATTCCACATGTTGATCTCGTTTGCGCAGTGGGGTCCGATGTGCAGCAGGTGCTCTTCAAAGGTCTTCTCGTCGATCCAGTCATCCGGAAGCGGCGTATCCGCAAACTGGCTCGGATAATCTGCCGGTGTACGATAAGGTGTATGAGGATCCCAGTAATGCACATGCATCATCCAGTTATCCTTCTTGCCGTTTCTCTCCAGCCAATCCAGAACATGAGGAGTTACCATCTCTGCGGACTCGCTGCCTCTCCTGCCTACGTTGTAGCATTCATTGAAACCGGAATTAAACCACCATGCACTGTGACGTTCTGCAAAGGAAGAGAAGGAAACCGTATGCATTCCGGCTCTTCTAAACTGCATGAACAATCCGTTCTCAGACATGTCATCCGTAAAGCTTCTGGTGGTTCCCTGCAGACGCATATCCGCAGCTGTACCGCCATGTCCTACAATTCCGTTATGAATTCCATACTGTCCGCTGATCATGGATGCTCTGGACGGAAGGCACGGTGCATTCGGGCAGTAATAATCATCGAACCGCACTCCCTCCTTTGCAATTTCATCCATTACAGGTGTGGTATTTCTGCCATAGCCATAACAGCCCATATGATCCGCCCGCAGCGTATCAATGTCAAACAGTAATACTCTCATTTGTGAGTTGCTCCTTTTCCCCATTTTTATAACAACAGAAAATCATTTTCTGCAGTTTTCAATTTTTCCCCGCTCTCATTTCGGAAGGTGTGCTGTCATAATAATTATGAAAATGCTGATAGAAATAATTCATGTTGGAATATCCGACTTCCGCGGCTACCGAAGAAATCTTGTCGTCGGTATTTAGAATCCTCTCCCGCGCGACATACATCCGGTATGCCATCAGGTATTCCGAAAATTTCATATCTGTTTCCTTGATAAAAATCTGACCAAGATAGGTCGCATTCATCCGGAATCGGTCGGCTATACTTTTTAAGGAAATATGCTGCCCATATTCCATTGCCACGATCATAACGATCTTACGGATCAGCGGGGATAATTCCTCATAGGGCCGCCGCAGGATCGGATCTTCATTTTTACGCACCTCCAGCTGCACAGTTCCGTGCAGGTTTTCTACCACAACCTGTTCAATGCGTTTCTGAAGCTGATCCTTATCAAGGGGCTTTAACAGATAATCCACTGCGCCGCAACGCAGTGCTTCACAGGCATACTGAAAATCGTCATATCCGCTCATCATAATATAGTTGGATTTGACACCCATTCCATTTAAACAATTAATCAGTTCATAGCCAAATTCATTGCCGATCCGTACATCCACCAGGCAGACATCCGGTTTCCAGTCCACCACATGGGATACCACTTCAAAACAGCTTCTGGCGGTCCGGATTCGTTCAAAGCCAAGAGATTTCCAGTCAAGAAGCCTGCAAATGCCTTCGGCAATGGCAGGTTCATCATCCACGATCACCAATGTGTACATCTTCTTCCACCTTTCCCGGTATCAGGATAGAAATTTTAAATCCCCCTTCCGGGTTATTCCCGATTTCCATCTTAAAACCATTTCCATAAAAATAATTCAAACGCATATATACGTTTCTCAGTCCGATATCCGCTTCCGGATCGTCATTTCCTTCGCGCATCGTCTTCTGTACCTGCTCCAGCTGATCTGCAGGAACACCGGAGCCATTGTCCATGATTTCGATCACGGTGTCCGGGCCTTGTGCATGTCCGCTGATGATCAGCAGATTATACATGCTCTCCCGGTTAAAGCCATGAGTAAAGAAATTTTCCGCAAGGGGCTGCAGCCAAAAACTCACCGTCGGGATTTCTCTGAGTGCATCTTCCAGCTCGACCTGATAGAAAAAATTATCTCCAAACCGCAGCTCCATGATCTTTAGATACATTTCAAGCAGCTTAAACTCTTCTCCCAGCGTGATCGTATCCTTTGTATGGGTTCTGGCACGATACAGTGCCCCAAGCAATGCGATCGCATCCGCTGTATCCCGGTCTCCTTCCAGCAACGCCCTGGAGCGCAGCGTTTCCAGTGTGTTATATAAGAAGTGCGGGTTGATCTGATGCTGCAGTGCACGCATCTGAGTCTCCTGCTCCTTCAGCTTCCAAACATATTCCCGCTGGATGTGCCCCTGCAGCTTTGCACCCACATCCTTTAGGGCAACTGCGATCATGCCATATTCATTTTTGCGCCGCTCGCTGCTTAAATCTTCCTCCTGAACATCCGCAAACTCACCGGATTCCATGTGAGAAAGCATATGAATGATCTTGGAAAGAAACTCATAATCCGCTTTCAGCTGCATATTTGTAAACAGAATGATCCCAAAGGCTATCAAAAACAGCGTTGTCCCTATCACGCCAACGACATAACGATTATCCGCCACCAGCTCTCCGATACTTTTTATGACAACATAGGAAAACGTTCCCTGATTGGATGTATGTTTTGTAAAAAAAGTCCTCCGGCTGCCGGTATTCTCCAACCAGCCAAACTGTACCCCCCGCAGGGCCGCCTGGAACAGCTCTGCTTCCTGCTGTGGACTCATCTTGCTGTGGGCAAGCATATCCCCATCTGCATCGAAAATCCCCCAGGAAGCATTGATCTCATCATTGACCTCATAAAAATCCGCCGTGCTGATCCAGAAATCCATCGTTCCCATTGAAATACTCATGGTATCCGGGTCACGAACCGAATAAGAGGACGCCATAATATCCCCAAATCCTGGAATTGTCTTCACATCCTCGATTGTGCGGCATTCAAAATCCACCCACAGATCATAGTTCGTCATTCGCAGGACTTTTATACCGGTATCCGACCGCAGCGTTACACCGCAGATCTTCGTCCTGCCGTCTAAAAACAGCTTCTTGACATCTGCCGGCACATACCGGATTTCCGAATCACTGTTCAAACTGTTTTCCCGGCGCTTCGCGATGTAATCCTGATTGTTCGCAGCGCCAAACAATGCCTTTAAATCTTCCATCAGCGCCGCATCGGTGTACAAGCCTTCCACATAGGACCGTGTCCAGGTCTGAACATTTTCCAGCTGGCGCTCCTTTTGCTGGAAGCGGTACTGAGACTGGATCTGCACATCATTGACCCAGTTGCGGATAAAGAAAAACAGAACGCCCGAAAACGCGCTCAGGCAAAGCACAATGACTACGATGATCGTCCCCAGAAATTTTTTCCGATAGATCCGATATTCTAAAAATGTACTGTGGCCTTTGCTCATTTACTGTCTTCTCCTGTGTCATACATCTTCTGCGAAGCCGCAGCTTTCCGATCCCTATTTCTAGTTCGATTATATCCTGTCTATATAGACTTTGCAAGCGTGACAGCTCTGCGGACGCTGTGTTCTTCGTGCTTTCCCATGCACAGATTTGCATGGGGACAGGTTATCTGTACATGGGGAAACACAAAGGAGCTGTTATGGAAAAAGCCGCCCGAACCAAAGTTCGGACGGCCTGTCTTTAGTTCCTTATCCAATCAATATGACAGGGAAATGTTACTTCACCTTTTACAGTTTCTTCTGCGTCCGGCATCCTTCCCCTGCAGATTAGTTTGCAAAGAACTCATCAACCTGCTTCTGTGCCTCTTCGATAACGGTATCCAGACCTGCAGCCTTCAGCTCTTCGATACAAGCGGGAACTGCAGTTGCCGGATCAGATGCACCGGTCAGCAGGTCATTCTTGTACTTATCCCAAACAGTGTTGCAGTTTGCGATCTCGTTCTGAATATTGGTTACATCCAGAGCAAAGCCCAGGCAGGTAGAAGATGTAGCAGATTCGTTCTGCTCTTTTACCTGATTCCATGCATCCGGATCGCCATCCGCCTGAGTAGACAGGATGAAGAAGGTACCCTGTGTATAAGAAGGCCAGTTCCAGTCATCACGCAGCTTCTGTACTGTGCCGTCTTCTGCGTACTCCATGTAGTTGCCTTCTGTACCATATGCACACATATCACGGAATTTGGGATCTGTGTTCATCAGCTGCAGAACCTTCAGCGCTTCTGTCTTGTACTTGGAGTTTGCGGAGATCGCGTTCATAGAGCCCTGAATGGTCTCGGTTGTGTACAGAGGTCCGAATACCTGAGTCAGGTCATACTTCTCAATACCCTGGTTGAATGCCCATGTGGTTGCTGCTGCAGGCCAGCCCTGTGCAGAACCGAAGATGGAGCCTTTACCGCCGTCTGTTACAACGTTAGCATCGGGATTGATGATGCCGTCCTGATACCATTTGTGCAGCCAGTTTAAGCCGTCCATGATATCATCCTGCTCCAGTGTGCATACAACCTTGCGGCTTGCATCGTCATATTTCACGCCGATGGGCTGCAGACCGGAAGCAAGACCGTCATAGTTGTTGAAGAAGCCGTTGAAGGTAGAACCCTGAGCCAGCTGCATCGGATATACGGATTTGCCCTCGCCCTCTTTGATGGTCTGCAGAGCATCATTTAAGCTTGCATAATCTTTGATGCTGTCTACATCAATGCCGTACTTCTGTACGTAAGTATCATCCAGCATCCAGAACTGTGTCAGAGAAGAATCCTTGTAGGTCGGTACTGCATATACATTACCGTGAATCTTAGCACCTTCCCACAGGTCTGCAGGGATGAAGTTGTACAGATCCGGTGTCTCAGACTGAACAAGGTCTGTGATGTTCTCCAGAGCGTTCAGGTTTACAAATTTGGTGTAGTTTGTGTTGTTTACGAACATCAGGTCGAAGTATTCGCCTGTGTTGATGATGTTGTTCATCTTGGTGTCGTAATCTGCCCAGCCTGCGATCTTAACATCGATTCTTACGCCGATCTTTTCTTCTGCGTAATCGCTGATCTGAGATACAGCCTGATCAAAATCGTCTGCAGGTGTTCCGCCTACAGTCCACCATACCAGGGTAGGTACTTCACCATTGCTTGCTGCAGAATTAGAAGCAGCTTCTGTTCCGGCTGCAGCGCCGTCAGTTGTGGACGCAGAGCTGCCACAGCCTGCCAGCATTCCAACTGTCATAGCGGCAACAACGCCCAGGGCAAGAATCTTGTTCATGCTCTTGTTTTTCATAATGTCTCCTCCTTGGATATATTACGCATCACTTGTACCCGTTTACTTTAAATGTTTAATTTATTACATAATTTTACAATTTATAAAAAAGT
>ENA-OPXG01001203-OPXG01001203.1-human-gut-metagenome-genome-assembly--contig:-NODE-1203-length-12893-cov-1.569092_pt1 | contig 12893 bp, 8 predicted proteins | sample MGYA00241519_ERZ502030 | MGnify/ENA primary metagenome ERZ502030 (study PRJEB25962, sample SAMEA2041937) | human gut metagenome | biome: human gut; feature: human-associated habitat; material: faeces...
GAACTCTATGCCTCGTGTGATCCTGGCTCCGATCTTCGGCGTTTGGTTCGGCTTAGGTATCGGCTCTAAGGTCGCTCTCGGTATCACGCTGGTGTTCTTCATTGTGTTCTTCAACGTTTACCAAGGCGTTCGTGAAGTCAGCCCGAACGTTCTGGCAAGCGCACGTATGCTGGGCGCCAACAAGACACAGCTGCTCCGATTTGTTTATCTTCCGAGCGCGATGAGCTGGGTATTCTCCTCACTGCATTCTTCTGTCGGTATGGCCTTCGTCGGTGCGGTCGTCGGCGAATACTTAGGTTCTGCAAGCGGTGTCGGTTATCTGATTCTGCAGGCTGAAAGTACGTTTGATATCAACACGGTTATGGCCGGTATTTTGGTTCTGACTGCATTTGCGCTGGTGCTGGACTGGATGGTGTCTCTGGCTGAACATCATTTCATGAAGTGGCAGCCGAAGGGCGGCAGGAGCGAAAAACTCTAACCTCAGAATTTGTTAACAGTGGGCGCTTCGGCACCCATTTTTGTAGCTGTCGTCGGGAGGAAAAGATTTGAAACATTTTTCTTGAGTCTGTCCTTCATGCGCAACAATCTCTTGCGAGTTGAAATTTACGGCATAGAAAATTCATGTTACCTATTATCCGTATTCATTAGTGGAAACCACGACAATTAATAAATGAGTTTTCAATGCTTTGGTCAAGATAAAGTTTTAAAGAATTAGATAACTGATTGATTTATAGGGACAGTTAGAGAATTGGATGGAAATAAATTAAGTCCCTGAAAAGTCAATGACCACAAACAAGCGATTTTTAGATAGCAACGTGGTTAATAGAATCTTCGAATCATTCAAAGGTAAGCGTCAAGACCACATAGTGATACTTACTTTCTTAATTTGAGGAGGAGACGAATGATTCGTAAGGCTGTTTTAGGAACTGTTCTTGCCGCTGCATGCGGTGCTGCTTTTGCCGCATTACCGAACGTTGCAGTTTACGCGACCGGCGGCACGATTGCCGGGCAATCCGCGGCGTCTGACAAAACCAATTACTCTGCTGCCAAAGTCGGTGTCGACAAATTAGTGCAGGCAGTTCCTGAACTTGCAAATATTGCCAATGTCACCAGCGACCAGATTGCACAGATCGGCTCTCAAGATATGAGCGATGCTGTTTGGCTGACACTTGCTAAGAAGATCAACGCTGAATGCGGCAAGAAAGACGGTTTTGTGATCACTCACGGAACCGACACGATGGAAGAAACCGCTTACTTCCTGAACCTCACGGCAAAGTGCAATAAGCCGATCGTTCTGGTCGGTGCGATGCGCCCGTCGAATGCACTTTCTGCCGACGGTCCCGCCAATCTTTACAACGCCGTCGCTGTTGCCGGTGATCCTTCTGCTGCCGGCAAAGGTGTTATGGTTGTGATGAATGACCGTGTCCTCGGTGCTCGTGATGTTACTAAGACAAACACAACCGGCGTTGAAACCTTCCAAAGCCCGAACGCCGGTCAGCTGGCAACGATCCACAACGGAAAAGTTCTGTGGGATGCGGCACCGGTAACCAAACACACAACTCAGACACCGTTCAAGGTTGACGGTTTAGACAAGCTGCCGAAGGTCGGTGTGGTCTATCAGCACGCCGGAGTTGAAGGTATCCAGGCTCAGGCATTGGTTGACGCTAAATACGACGGTATCGTTACTGCCGGCGTGGGAAACGGCAACCTGCATAAATCCACTTTCCCGATCATTGAGAAAGCAGCAAAAGACGGTATTGCAATCGTCCGCTCCTCTCGTGTTCCGACCGGTTCTACAACCAAGGACGCAGAAGTTGATGACGCTAAGTACGGTTTCGTTTCTTCCGGTTCTCTCAATCCTCAGAAGGCCCGCGTTCTTCTGATGCTGGCTCTGACTCAGACCAAAGATCCTAAAGAAATCCAGAAGATTTTTGATCAGTACTAAACCGACAAGTTAAAGAGGCGATAGCCTTTTCAGAGACGGCAAAACCCGGGCAATCGCTCGGGTTTTGCCGTTGAGAAGTACAAAAATTATTCGTCGACTTCTACGTCTACAGGTTTCATCGCCGGCGTGCTTTCTAAGTGACGGCTGACGAGTCGGACTGTATCAATAGTACGAATGGCGTTGATGATCTTCTGCAGATGTTTCGTGTCGCTCACCAGGATTGTGAGCTCAACCTTATCCACGCCGTTTTGTTGGCTCATAGCAAAGCCCGTGACGCTCGAGTGCTGCTGAGCGATCATGCTGGTCAGCCTTTCAAGTGTGGCGTGAGTATTGGTCAGTTCGATATCGAGTTTGACCGGATAGCCGCCTTTGTACTTGGGATTCCACTGCAGGTCGCGCCAGGTCTCAGGATCAACTCGCATTCCGCGCTGGACGTGGCTGCAGTCTTTACGGTGGACATGAAGCGTATTGGTGCCTGCGATGTAATGGCCGATGATGACATCGTCCATTGCCGGCGTGCAGCAGGGAGCAAGTTTGCAAGTCTGACCTTTAAGGTCTAAAACGGGTTCCTGAACTTTCTCAGCGACGGTGATTTCTTCATTGCCCTTAAGTGTGTAGGGAGCCGTGAGCTGATGCAGGAGAAGGAGAGAATCTTTTTGGCCCGCGCCGATCGCGTCCAATACGGCGTTTTTATCTGCAAAACCGTTGGATTTGCAGACGCGGCTCCAGTCTTCGTCTGTGACTTTGGAGTAGGGCAGATGGTGGCTCTTAGAGGAGCGTTCCAGCAGTTTGGCGCCGAGTTCGATCTTACCTTCCTCAGAGAGGGAGCGCATGTACTGACGGATTTCTGCTCTGGCTTTACCGGTACGAACGCTGGCAAGCCAAGAAGGATTAGGTGTCGGTTTATCGCCTTTGATGATGTTGATCATCTCACCGTTCCTCAGTTCGCGCGTGAGCGGCGCCGGTTCACAGCCGATGGTGCAGTTGCCGAGGTCGGTATGGATCTGATAAGCAAAGTCCACGGCAGTGGAGCCCTTGGGCAGCTGAATAATTCTGCCGCGCGGGGAGAAGACGTAAACGCGATCCGGGAAGATATCGACCTTGATATTTTCCATGAATTCCAGAGAAGTACCGCTCTGTTTTTGAATTTCCAGCAGCCCGTTGAGCCAGTCCATCGTATTTCGCTGCAGCTGATCGGATGTATTGCGGTCGCGGTAGAGCCAATGCGCCGTAATGCCGTCTTCACAGATGTGGTGCATTTCTTCAGTACGAATCTGGAACTCGACCATGAGGCCGCCGGGACCGATGACGGTCGTATGCAGGCTCTGATAACCGTTCGCTTTCGGAATCGCAACGAAGTCTTTGAAGCGGCCCGGAACCGGTTTGTAGAGCTCATGGATGATGCCCAAAGCTCGGTAGCAGTCGTCTCTCGTCGGCACTAAAACACGGAAGCTGTGAACGTCGAGTACTTCGCTGAAACGGATTTTGCGCTCTTTCATCTTTGAGTAGATGCGCCAGAGCGACTTGTTTTTGCCCTGGACGTCCCCCCGGATTTTGCGGGCGGCCAGACGATCTGAAGTCTCGTGATAAATCTGATCCAAAGCGTTTTTCTTACGCATACGAGATTCGGCTACTTTCTTTTCAAGAACTCGGTAGCGAATCGGGTACATGTAAGAGAAGCTCATGTCAGAGAGCTCTCTGTAAACAGAAAAGAGACCGAGGCGGCTCGCAATCGGAGCGTAAATATCCATGGTCTCTTTAGCAATACGCAACTTTTTGTGCGGCTTGACGGCACCTAAGGTGCGCATGTTATGCAGGCGGTCGGCAAGCTTGATTAAGATGACGCGAACGTCGCGGGACATTGCAAGCAGCATCTTGTGGAAGCTTTCCGCCTGAGCTTCTTCATTGGAAGAAAATTTGAGCTTTTCCAGCTTTGACACGCCGTCGACAAGCTCAGCTACTTTCACTCCGAATTTTTCGCTCATTTCGATCTTGGTAATGCCCGTGTCTTCTAAGACATCGTGCATGAGACCGGCCTCAATGGTTTCTGCGTCCATGTGCCAAGAGGCGAGGATTTCAGCAACTGCGATCGGATGAGTAATGTAGGGAGCGCCGGAATTACGGAATTGACCTAAATGCGCCTGGTCTGCATACCGGAATGCTTCACGAATCTTTTGGACATCACTGTTTGAAAGATATTGGCGGCAGCGTTCTGCTAGGAGATTGGCAGATGCAACAGGATTAAGTTTTTCCTGAGCAAAGACGTCTTCTTTGGGTTCCGGCTTAGGCGCCGATTTCATGCCGATGGCTGACATGAATAAGTCTGCGGCTTTTTGTGCGTAGCTTTTTCCTGCAGGTGCGGTATTCGGGGCCATGGTTGCTCTCCTAGCTGAGGTCTTATTCTTTGTTTTCTTCTGCGCTTCAACAAAAAACAAAAAAGGGGTCCGGCTGCGAGCCGAACCCCGACTGTGCAGATAACTTCTATTATCTTATACCGTTGAGCATTTCTAAGCCTGTAACGCCCTCAGCAATTTCACGGAGAGCGGCGACTGTCGCTTTATCTTTACACTCAATTTTTGGGGTATGACCCTGAGAAAGCTGACGAGCGCGGACAGATGCTACGAGAACCATCTGGAAACGGTTCGGGATCTTTTTTAAACAATCTTCAACTGTAATACGTGCCATTGATCTAACCTATCAAATTCAGTTCGGGATTCCGAGCTGAATAAAAATGTCACGACAACGAGCCGCCTGTTTATCAAAACGGAGACGGCTTGCGGTCACGATTGCGCAGAATTCATCCAGCGCATTTTCAAAAACTGAATTAATTATAACGAAGTCAAATTCGCTTGCATGGGCCATTTCGGCGCCGGCGCCCAAAAGACGTCTCGTAATGGTCTGCTCCGAGTCTTGTCCGCGTTTATGAAGCCTGTCTTCCAAGGCTTGAATGGAAGGGGGCAGGATAAAAATGCTTACAGCTTCGGGGAAATGTTCTCTCACTTGACGGGCACCCTGCCAGTCAATTTCAAGAAGAACATCACCGCCTTTGGCCATTGTGTCCTCAATCCACTTCTTGGAGGTTCCGTAGTAGTTTCCGTGAACTTCTGCGGATTCTAAGAACTCACCTCTTTCGCGGGCAGCGATGAATTCATCAACTGTTGTGAAGTGGTACTCGCGTCCGTTGACTTCACCCGGACGAGGGGCGCGGGTTGTCGTAGAGATAGAAAGTGCGATGCCCGGAATTTTTGCAAGGAGTGCATTGACCAGCGAAGACTTTCCGGCGCCGCTCGGGGCGGATACCAAAAAGAGCGAGCCTGCATTTCTCGGTTTAAAAGATTGGTTTGTCATTTAGCGACTCTTTTAAAAATAAGTTCTGCAATTAATCCTGCGGCCAAATCTTACCTGTCTCGGTACGCATTTGGCGCAGTGTCTCCTTGAGCGTGAGTGTATCTTTTACGAATGCTCTAATACCTTCGTCTAACTTATAAGAAGCCATCTCGTTCTCGCACATTGCGAATCTCCACTGAGCTTCCGTTAAAGGTTCAGCGCGAATCGGAGTGACTTTCTGAACGTCGAGCTGCTGTTCAAATTTTTCTTCAGCATTAGAAAGTTCTTCGATCAGCTTCGGGGAGATGGTCAGGAGGTCGCATCCGGCAAGTGCCACGATCTGACCTTTATTACGGAAACTGGCGCCCATGATCTGGGTCTTAGCGCCTAACCCTTTGAGACGTTCAAAGATCTTTCTGACGGACTGGACACCCGGATCGTTTTCTCCGGCGTTTGCTTCTTCCCTCCAATCGGCGCCGGCTTTTTTCTTGAACCAGTCATAGATTCTGCCGACGAAAGGCGAGATCAAAGTAACACCCGCATTAGCGGCGATTTCTGCCTGAGCTACGGAGAAGATGAGCGTCAGGTTGCAGTGGATGCCTTCCTCTTCGAGAACCTTGGCGGCCTGGACGCCTTCCCATGTTGCGGCGATTTTGATCAAAACCCGTTCTCTGTCGATGCCTTTTTCTTCATAAAGTTCGATTAAACGGCGAGCTTTAGCAATGGTTTTTTCCACATCAAAAGAGAGGCGAGCATCGACTTCTGTAGATACGCGGCCTTTGACGTGTTTAAGGATCTCTGCGCCGAAGTTTACAAGAACGCGATCTGCGGCGTCTTCTAGGGAGACGGAGTTTTCAACAGCTTCCGTTAAAAAAGCCCGGTAAGCGGGATCTTTAGAAGCTTTCAAGATAAGAGAAGGATTGGTTGTTGCGTCTTGTGGTTGGATTTTTGCAATAGATGTGATGTCCCCGGTATCAGCCACAATGGTCGTCAGGGATGCTAATTGTTCGAGCTGATTCATGTTGTTATTGCGTTGGTTCAAATCCCTTAATTTTAAATCTTGAGCTCCTCTTTTTTACTATTTTTCTCCTCTTTAAGTTATACCAAGTACGTACTCTATCTTCTCCCCGCGTTAAATTGCTAAAAAAGCCAAGAGAGACTAGATGCCTAGGGGATATTTAATTAATATTATTCGATCAATTCTTTATTTTATAACAAAAATATATATCCCGTCTTTATGTTTTCATAGGGTAATTTCTTATAGAAACTAAGATTCTAGGATAGATTTTTAGAGGGGATTATTTTAAGATTGCAAATCGGATACAAACAATTACTTGTCTAACTTTTATTCCTTTGGAGATCCTCTTATGAAAGTAAGTAAAACAGAATGTATTGGTACCCTCATTGGGGAGGGGGTAAGAGTACAGGCTAAATTGCCTAGCGTAAAAACCAGAACTTTCTCCTCTTTTTATAATCCTCGTAACACTTTAAAAAAATCCGCAATTTCCTGTTTTTTGGCTTTTTCTTTCTCTTTAGGGATAGTAGCTCCTGCGTTTGCAGAGGCAATCTCAATTGATCAGGGCGCTTATGTTCTAGATAAAAAAGAAGACGGAAACTACTATCTTCGCATAAAGAAATCGGATTCTTCGAAGCATTTTTCAACACCATTTCAAATAGACGACACTAAGAAAAAAATCACACTCGTCAAAGGAATCAGTACAGATCTCAGAGGCTCAAGTGAGACGCTTAGAGAATTCTTCCGAAATTTCGATGAGATCCATATTAATAACCATTTCGATCTCAAGGACGACGACGACCGCCCTATCAAATTATCTTCCTTCCGTGCAGATTTCTCTCATTCCAATGTACATGTTAATAATTCGAATTTGTTGTTGAGAATGTGGACTACGGTTCTTCACACAAAGGATATTTCATTTGAAAACATCAAGTTCGATGAATACAACACAGGAGTAGTCGGGTTCGTTGATGAAGGCGACCATGGTGTAATCACTGGAAATAAACTGTCCATGAATTTTAATGGGCAAAAAGGTGTTAACGGGGTTCAGGGATATGCTGGCATGCCTGTGAGTCCGATAGACAAACCTTCAGGTGAAAGATATATCAGGTACGAGGAAACAGAAATAACAATGTCGAATGGGGGTACAGCGGTATTTGCTGGTAAATCTTTGAATTCGACAAATAAGTTGGAAGAAAAATCGGAAATTTCCGTTAGCCTTGGCGATACGAAAATTGTGATGGCAAACGGATCCGCAGAGCCTGACTTTACATCTTATGCATTGCGAGCCGTTGGAAGGGGAGAAATTCTTACAAGAGACCTATCGATTAATTCGTCTCTAAATAATGCCATTGGGATTAGTGCCGAAGTAATTCTTGACAATATTAGTGCCGAAGTAATTCTTGACAATAATGGAGAAAGCGACGCCGAGGCGAGAGTAAACGTAAAAGGCGGAGATTTATTCATTAACATGTCCGGTAATAACAGCAAGGCTATTTATGCAGGAAGAAACGGTTCGGTATTGGTTAATGAAGCTCTTAAGACCCGTGATTTGTTCATCAATGGCGACGTTGAAGCAAGAGATGGTGGCAAAATAGTACTCAATGCCTTGACTCAAAAGAGTTCCATCTCAGCTAATACAAGCATTTCTTCTGGCGGAACAATTGAATTAGGCTTGGGTAACGGGGCGTTTTGGAATGTCGTTGGCGATTCTCATGTTTCTTCTCTCACGGCATTAGGAAACGATTCTCACGTATTCCTTACTTACGAATCGGACAAACGAAATACGCTAGTGATTGATGAACTCAAAGGAGAGTCGCAACTTACTTTTGTTCTTCATACGGACTTAAAGGGCAAAGATGCAATAAATGCGAATGACAGAGTAGTTATCAAGTCAGCCAGCTCAGGTAACCATGCTATTTATATTCCATCTTCTGGAGAAGCCGAAAGCAACGTAGAAAGCAGCTATTTGGTATATGCACCTGATAGCGTCAGCATTCAATTGGACGAAAAGCATCACACCAACCAACTCGTCGATAAAGGTTTATACCTCTACAAACTCACCAGCGAAAAGGTTGCCGCCCCTGAAGAAGCTTATTCTCTTACTAGAGAAGCAGCCCCTTCCTACAACGGTTACTATTTAACCTTGGCTACAGATAATCCCAATGATTCTGGAGATACTGAAAATCCCGGCAACTCCGGAAAGCCTGTTACTCCTCTCTTATCTCCGACCGCTAAGGCTGTTTTGGCGATGGCCGGGATGGGCGGACAAAACGCCATGTACCATAACCAGTTGTCTGACCTCCGCAAGCGTCTTGGCGAAGTTCGGGGTATGGCAGAAAGCAACGGCTTGTGGGTATCTGCTTCCGGACAAAGAGATCGCTTCGATGGCTTTGCATCTAACGGCGTCAAGCAAAACGCTTACCGCTTCAACCTTGGCTTAGACCATAAGATCGGAAGCTGGCTGATCGGTGCGAACTTCAAGTACTTGCACGGCACACAGAAGACGAGCAATCCGGATTCTCACTCTAAAGGAAAGGTGAATTCCGCCGGTGCCAACATCTATGGAACATGGATTGCTGAAAACGGCCTATATACCGACATCGTGGCTTCTTTCGACCACTACCATCAGAAGATCACAACTTCGATGTTGGACGGTAGAGGTGTGAGCGGAAAGGTCAATAACTTCGGTCTCGGTTTATCTGCCGAAGTCGGTAAGAAGTTCGGTTTGACGAAGGATTTCTTCGTTGAACCGCAGGCTCAATTGGCTTATTACTGGATCAAGGGCAAAGACTTTTCGATGTCCAACGGCATGAAAGTCGAACAGGATGACTTCAATAGCTTGGTCGGACGTTTAGGCGTTGTCGCCGGTAAAGACTTCAAGGATGCCGAAGGCAACACCAAGGGTCAGGTCTTTGTGAAGGGCGGCGTTAAACAGCAGTTCGCGGGCAAACAAAAGTTGCGAGCCAATTCGGTCCAATTTAAGGACGAACTGAAGGGTACAAGCGGCTATTATGGTCTTGGCTTCGAAGCGAACCCGAACAAGAAGGTCAGCCTTTACGGACACGTTGAAAGAGAAAACGGCAAGCATTACACCAAAGAAATTGAAGTGATGCTTGGTCTGAGATACAAGTTCTAAGCACCGGCTCTCTCGGCTCTAACACACTCGGCGTTCTGCCGAGTGTGCCAAAGCTTCAAGACAAAATTGAAAAGCAAAAGTTTGTAGTAATTAGAACCCGCATTTAAAACTGCCGAAAAGGCCTCGCCTAGAGGTCTTGACGACATATTTCCTCGGGTTTGGGTTCAAAGGCCGGAATGATGATTGTTCCGGCCTAATTTATTGGCTTTTCAAAAGTCTTCAAAAATTATAGAAAAACTCCTCCAAAAAGAAACCGAAAAATCTCTCATCTAGGAACTTTCCTCTATATCTAAAAACAGTATTTCATCTTTCAAGTCCGCTAAATACCCGTTGATATAATCAATTTTGCTCGGTCTCAAACTCAACTTGAGTCGAGCTTTTTTCTAACTGCGATCGGGACCGAAACGGCGTCTCGATGGCGATACGGAGTCATAGTGCATAATCATCTAATTAATGACGCCCGACCTGAAGCAGCATTAGTGCTTGCGGACGGAGCTGTTTTTAAAGGCCGGTCTATCGGCGTTTCCGGCATGGCCGTGGGCGAAGTCGTTTTTAATACGGCAATGACGGGCTATCAAGAGATCCTCACGGATCCTTCCTATACAGGACAAATCGTTACTCTTACCTATCCTCACATCGGCAATGTCGGCGTAAACCAAGACGATGTGGAATCTTCAGATGTTCACGTGGCAGGCCTCGTCATCCGCAGCGAGTCTCCTGTGGTCTCCAATTGGCGAGGCCAGCGAAGCCTGACGGAATATCTCAAACAAAACGGCATCGTCGCACTGGCCGAAGTGGACACTCGACGACTGACACGCATTCTGCGTACGACAGGCGCCCAGACGGGCTGCATTGTTGCTGCCGCTGAAGGCAAACTCACTGATCATGAAATCGCTGTTGCGGCTAAAACTGCTGCAGAAGCACCTCGAATGGTCGGCCAGGAACTGGCTTCTAAAGTCAGCACGACATATCGCTACGAATGGGGCGAAGGTACTTGGCGTATGGACAATGGCCTCGGCCGTCCCGGTTCGTTCCAGCCTGAAGACTATCCCTACAGCGTGGTCGCTTGGGACTTCGGCGTAAAAGAAAACATCCTTCGCTTAATGGCCGATCGAGGTATCCACGTTCATGTTGTTCCGGCGCGCACAACGTTTGAAGAAGCCATGGCGCTTCATCCGGACGGTATCTTCCTTTCCAACGGTCCCGGAGACCCGGAACCCTGCGACTTCGCGATTGAAGTAGCCAAGAAAGCCATCGATGCCAAGATTCCTCTCTTCGGCATCTGCTTGGGCCATCAGATCCTTGGTTTGGCTGTCGGCGGAAAGACCCTCAAGATGAAGTTCGGTCATCACGGCGCTAACCACCCGGTGGTGGATTTGGCAACGAAGCGTGTTTACATCACAAGTCAGAACCATGGCTTTATGGTTGATGAAGCAAGCCTGCCGGAGAATGTTCAAGTCACGCACAAGTCGCTGTTTGACGGTTCTCTTCAGGGCTTCGAACTGAAAGATGCTCCGGTCTTCTGCTTCCAGGGACACCCGGAAGCCAGCCCCGGTCCGCACGACATTCAGCCGCTGTTTGATCGTTTCATTGCCAATATTCAGAAGTACAAAGAGTCTTTATGACAGATAAAGTTCAGACAGTCAGAGCAGCGCTCCAAGAAGCCCGCAGCGGTTTAGACAACCTGCTTTCCAACGAGGAAATGCTCCGCAAGGTCGTCGAAGCGGCTGACCTCATGGTCGCCTCCATGAAGCAGAACGGCAAAGTTATGTCCTGCGGCAACGGCGGCTCTTTATGCGACGCGATGCACTTTGCCGAAGAACTCTCCGGCCGCTTCAGACAAGACCGTCCTGCCTACGCGGCAATGTCGCTGGCAGATCCCTCTCATATGTCGTGCGTGGCAAACGATTACGGCTATGAATACGTTTTCTCCCGCTTTGTTGAAGGAGTGGGTAGAGAAGGGGACGTCTTGCTTGGTATTACGACAAGCGGCACCAGCAAGAACATCGTCAAAGCAGCTCAGGCGGCAAAAGCGAAAGGAATCAAAGTTGTTGCTCTCACCGGCAAACCGAATACTCCGATTTGCGAACTTGCAGATGTGGCCATCGTTACGCCTGCCGGTCGTTTTGCCGACCGTGTGCAGGAACTGCACATCAAGGTGATCCACATCCTCATCGAGTTGATCGAAGCCGGTATGGCTGAACCCAATCCATCCAAGGAATAAGAAATCATGCCTAAGCGCACTGACATTAAATCGGTTCTGATCATCGGAGCCGGTCCGATTGTCATCGGACAAGCCTGTGAGTTCGATTACTCCGGTGCACAGGCCTGTAAAGCTCTCCGCGAGGAAGGCTATAAGGTTATTTTGGTCAACAGCAATCCGGCGACCATCATGACCGACCCGCAGACAGCGGATGTAACGTACATTGAACCGATCACTAAAGAAGTGGTCGAACGCATCATTGCAAAAGAAAGACCGGATGCCATTCTCCCGACCATGGGCGGTCAGACAGCACTGAACTGCGCCATGGAACTTGCTAAGAGCGGCGTGCTCGAAAAATACAATATCGAGCTGATCGGCGCTTCTCCCGAAGCGATCGAAAAAGCCGAAGATCGTCTCAAATTCAAAGAAGCAATGGACAAGATCGGACTGAGCAGCGCTCGCTCCGGCATTGCATATTCTTTAGACGACGCTTTAAAGGTCCAGGCTAAGATCGGCTTCCCGGCCATTATTCGTCCGAGTTTCACGCTCGGCGGCTCCGGTGGCGGTATTGCGTACAACATGGAAGAATTCATCCAGATTTGTACCCGCGGCCTCGAACTCTCTCCGACACACGAACTCTTGATTGAGGAGTCCTTGCTCGGCTGGAAAGAATACGAAATGGAAGTTGTCCGCGACAGCAAGGACAACTGCATCATCGTCTGCTCCATCGAAAACTTCGACCCGATGGGCGTCCACACCGGGGACTCCATCACCGTGGCGCCGGCTCAGACGCTGACTGATAAGGAATATCAGATCATGCGTGATGCCTCCATCGCAATTCTGCGTGAGATCGGTGTCGACACCGGCGGATCCAACGTTCAGTTCGCAGTGAACCCGAAAGACGGACGTCTGGTCGTTATTGAAATGAACCCGCGTGTTTCCCGCTCTTCCGCTCTTGCCTCTAAAGCTACCGGCTTCCCGATAGCCAAAGTGGCGGCCAAGCTGGCTGTGGGCTACACGCTCGACGAACTTAAGAACGAAATCACGGGCGGCCGTACTCCGGCCTCCTTCGAACCGACCATCGACTACGTTGTCGTGAAGACACCGCGCTTTGCTTTTGAGAAATTCCCGAAAGCCGATAAGCGTCTGACGACTCAGATGAAATCCGTCGGTGAAGTGATGGCCATCGGCCGCACTTTCCAGGAAGCTCTTCAGAAAGCCCTTCGCGGTCTGGAAACCGGTAAAGACGGCTTAAATGAAATCT
>ENA-OPXG01001218-OPXG01001218.1-human-gut-metagenome-genome-assembly--contig:-NODE-1218-length-12692-cov-3.252354_pt1 | contig 12692 bp, 7 predicted proteins | sample MGYA00241519_ERZ502030 | MGnify/ENA primary metagenome ERZ502030 (study PRJEB25962, sample SAMEA2041937) | human gut metagenome | biome: human gut; feature: human-associated habitat; material: faeces...
AGCGACCCAGGACGCACTACTCTCGACAGAGAGTATAGAAGTGCGCCCTTAGTATAATAACTAAGGGAATAGGAACGCTCTCCTGAAAGATTTGCAAAATCAGTTCCTATTCCTATCAATCAGGCTCCCAACGCAACATCCATTTCATGAAATAGCTTTATAATCGTAACCAAACAGGAGCATGAACGGGTGCGCCCTTGGGAGGGCGGCAATTCCTGCTGCCCCATACCTGATGTATAGTCTGTTTATCCTTTCGGCTGCGTTTCATGATTTGGCTGGTTGGGAGCTTTTTTGCTATACCTATATTACGCGCTAGGCTGTGTCGTACCGATTGAGAAGGACATCCTGTAATAACCATAGGAAAGAAGGGTTACTGTGAAAAATGATAATCGCAAATATCTCTCCGTCGGAATTGATGTTGGTGCAGACTTCAGCCTGATGGCGATTGCGCTGCCCTCTCAGGAACTGCTAGGAAAGTCTTACCGGATTTTCCATAACAGCAAGCGCTCTCTGGATGGTGCCATTGACCGCATCTATTCTGTTATGGAACAATACGATCTGCCTGCCCGTATCTTCATGGAATCTACAGGCATTTACCATTTTCCTGTATACCACAAGATGAGAGAGGCTGGGCTGGATGCCTACGTCCTGAATCCACTGGTTACTCACGCCAGCAAGGATATTAACGTCCGTAATATCCACAACGACAAATTTGATGCACAGAAGATTGCACTGCTGGGTCTGCGTCCGGATTTGAAAACATCCATTGTGCCTAGCGATGATGTGGCAGCCATGAAAGCGATTCTTCGGGAATATTATGCAATGAAAAAGGAAACTTCCATGTACATCTGCCGGTTAAAAGACCAGCTTCGGCAGGTTTTTCCGCAATTTATTCCTGTGTTTTCCAAGGTCAACGGTGTTGCAGCCATGGCAGTTCTGTACGAGTATCTGACTCCGGACTCCATCCTGGCGGCTGGGGCAGATGAACTGGAGCGGTTCATGAAAACAGTCATCTCCAAAGGCCCTCTCCACATCCGAAAGAAAGCAGAGGCACTGGTAGAAGCAGCTCGGGACGCTCAGAATTTCGGCCATGGGAATACCGGCGTTTTTTATTTGATCCGGCACTACATAGAAATGATCCGTCTTTTGGACGCCCAGACGAAGCAGATTCTGACGCAGGTAAAAGTCCTTCTGAAGGAACAGAAAAACTCTCAGATGGCAAAACAGGTTCGCTTGCTCCAAAGCATACCGGGAATTGGCTTTCTTTCTGCTGTCACGCTGGTCTGCGAAATAGGAGACTTCTCTGCATTCAAACGGCCCAAGCAGCTTTTCGCATACTTTGGTCTTGATCCAGCCGTCAGGCAATCCGGAAATTTCAGCGGTGCCGACCTGAAGATGTCCAAGCGAGGCTCCCCATACGCCCGACGTTGCATCTATGTTCTGGCGATACAATCTGTCAGCCTCCGTGTGGACGGCACTGCGAAGAATCCGGTACTGAGATCCTTCTATGAAGAAAAGTGTAAAAGCAAGTCCAAGATGACGGCTCTGGGTGCTGTTATGCACAAAGTCTGCAATATCATCTTTGCCGTTCTGCGGGATGAACGTCCATTCGTTCTGATTACCCCGGAAGAACACCGGACAGCATATTTTTCTGCTTCAGTCAAAGCTGCCTGATTTCCGTTTTCCAAAATTTCAGAGGCCCGTACCGCCGAGCCTCTGTTTTACTGCGCTCATTTTCTTCTGAGAAAGAATTTCAATTTACTGCTTGATTTTTATTAGCAGGACTAGTTCCTAAAGGGATTTTATCAGTGCGACAAACTGGAACTTATTCTTCAAATTTTTTATGACACTTTGGACATTCTTTAGGGATCGGCCTATAACCAACAAGCGAGCAACCGCAATAAGGACATTTCATCATGGTGAGATGATATACAATACCACCAATAACAATTATTATAAGAAGTAATGATGGGATAGCATCAACAAATATCTTTAAAATACCTACTGACTTATCTCTTCCAACAGCCTTTATGCCTAACTTCTTTGCACCAATGAAGGCGACTATCATACATACAACACCCATCAATATTCCAGGTACATAGCCTGCCATAAACAATGTCGATATAGATACACCACCTGCAACTGTTGAATATACAATGAATGCCGATGTAGGTGGAATAAGAAGTCCTGTTGGTGCTGAGGCTATGTTAGCTGCTGCCGCATAAGCAGGATCATACTTCTGCTCTTTTTCAATGGGACTCATACATCCTCCTATTGCAGAAGCTGCTGCTACTGATGAACCAGATAATGCACCAAAGAGCATATTTGCAAGAATATTAGCCTGTGCAAGGTTTCCTGGAATCTTTCCTACGAATATCTGTGCAAAGTTAATAAGTCTCTTGGCTATACCACCATTATTCATAATATTACCTGCAAGGATGAATAATGGAACTGCTAAAAGCGAAAAGCTTTCAACACCCGAATTCATTTTCTGCATGGTTATGAATGTTATCTGATCCCATGACAGCGTTGACATGGCAGTTACAATTGACGAAGCAATAATACTTACTGAAATAGGAACACCTAAAAACAGAAGTACACCGAATACAACAAATAATATTACTGTAGTTACTGCAATACTCATATTTACCTCCTATTCTACCTTAACACCGGTTAAGTCTTCATATATATTAATAATCTGTGCAACTACTATAAAGATACCTGAAACAGGGGATACCGCATATACTAGTGTTCTTGGAATACCAAGAAGTGCTGAATACTCTGCCCTTGCTGACATTGCCAGCTTAAATCCACCAATTACAAACACGAACACTGCAAGTAAAAGAATAATTACATCTATAACCAGTAATAATATTTTTCGTTTATTACCTGTGAGCTTATCTTTAATAATAGTGAGTGACATATGGTCTCTTGTAAAGAAAGCATATGCAGCACCTATAAAGGCTGTCCACATAAGTGAGTATTTAACAAGTTCTTCTGTAAATGCTGCTGGTTTGCCAAGCACATATCTTGTAAACACCTGCCATAATACTAACGAAGTCATAAACACAAGCAGAACAACACTTGCTGCTGATAATATCTTATTCATAACATTTTTAACTTTAACAAGTATATTAATCATAGTTACTCTCCTTTCCTTATCTCATCTATTCTGTCAAGTAAAGCTGCAACACCTGTATACTTATTTCTATACTCGGTAACAAGACCTGCTGTTGCATTTCTGAATGCTTCCTTATCTACATCATAAATAAATTCAACACCCATATCCTTTGCCTGTGCTACTGCCTCATCTATTGCCTTATCCCACATAACCTTATGAGACTGTGTAGCATCCTTTGCACACTGCAGTATAATCTTCTGATCATCCGGCTCTATATTATTCCATACCTTTGAGCTCATAACCATAACATCAGGTATCATGGCGTGCTCATCAACCGAATACACCTTACATATCTCACCATGCTTACCTGTTGTAAGCGCTGTTTCATTGTTCTCTGTTCCATCTATAATACCTGTTGAAAGGGATGTATATATGTCGCCATAGGACATTGCTACCGGTGTTCCACCAAGTGCTGTAAGCATATCCGTCTGTGACTTCATATCCTGGACACGTATCTTTATTCCTTTAAGATCCTCTGGCTTACGTATAGGCTTATCTTTTGTGTAGAATGAACGAGAGCCTGATGTAAAGTATGTTAAGGTTACGAATCCATCATCTTCTGATGACAGGAAGAAATCCTGCATTTTATCAGAATCCATTATTTTATAAAACTCATCAATATTACTAAATATATAAGGAAGACCAAATGTATTATAAGCATCATTATATGTTGCAAGACCTGGTGCTGATACTTTTGTCATAGCAATAACACCTGCCTGAAGCTGCTCAAGATTCTCTGTCTCTGAACCAAGCTGTCCGTTAGGGAATATCTTGATTATTATTCTTCCGTTAGTCTTCTGCTTAACCTCTTCTGCGAACTGCAGCATAGCTATATGTACTGTATGGCTTTCTGACAAACCATGTGCCAGCGTTAATACCATAGGATTTTCTGCGGTAGCTTCCTTACTGTTTGATGCGCTATTTGTTCCACAGCCTGTCAGCCCAAATGAACATATAAGTGTAACTGTAAGCAAAACAGCAATATATTTTTTCATTTTTTTCAACATATTATATACCTCATTTCTGTGCACTCATTTTTTATATGTCAGCTCCAGGTCATGTGCACAATAACCTGAAGCTGTGCATTACACTATTTCTCCTGTTTCGTAACAGCCTGCTTTTGCCTGATGCTATTACATTCCAATCATATCAAAGACTTCAAATGATATAAGCACCTGATGGTTTTTCTTTGGATTAGGATACTTTACCTGCACTGATTTCTTAGTCTGGCTGTAATACCATCCGATATCACTCTCCTCATATTTTCTTCTATGAAGGAAATGTGGCACTTCCTTTCCATCAAGCTGTACATAGAATGGTGCTTTCTCCCTATGTATCACATCAAGTTCCATTGTTTCTGCTGTGTTCTCATAACTGCCTTCATATTCAAAATCGATATATGTCTTTGCACCAGCTTTAACACTAATATCAGTTTTTAAGTAGCTGCCATTCTTATAATCATTAGTTTTTCCATCATCATCATATATAGTGAATGAAGAATCTATATCAGGTGCCATTATTATATGAAGTGAATCAACCTTATCATTCATAAGATTGTTAAGCTCATTACCAGCCATCGGAATAATAGCTCCACTCTTTATAAACATTGGAATTGAACTTATATCCACAGGTACTTTTATAGTCTGGCCGCCTTCATATTCGTTTCTGGTATAATAATCATAAAAACGTATATTTTTATCTCCTGTATCAGGTAAATATACCTCTCTTATCTCTGCACCCTTTTCTACAACATTTGCTACAAGTAATGAATCGCCCCACATAAAATCCACGCCTTCATTATATGTATTACTATCGTTCTGGAATACCATAAACATTGGCTGCATAATAGGAAGTCCTGTCTTATGTGCTCTGTATTCAAGCGAATAAAGATAAGGAGACATAGAATATCTGAGTTTAATTGCAGTTCTAATATAATCCTTCATGCCACTATACATCCATGGCTCTGTAACTGTATTATCAGTATTTACTGAATGTATTGAAAATCTTGGCATGAACACACCATTCTGCACCCATCTTACAAAAAGCTCAGGCTCTGGTGACTCTCCATAGAATCCACCTACATCACAGCCGTGATTTGCAACGCCAGAAAGTCCCATGCCAAGTATAGTTGCTATGTTATACTTTAATGCATCCCAGCATGTAAGATTGTCGCCTGCCCACACCTGTGCATATCTTTGTATACCTGCGTGTCCTGAACGGCATACTGAAAATGGTCTTATATTCTCATTATATTCCGTTACTGCCTCATTAGAGAGCTGACACATGATATTACTCATTACCGGCTTTAGCTCACCAATAGTACTTCCTTTACCTTCAAAATACACTCTTGCATCCTTATCAACCATAGAATCATATTCACAGTTATCATTCCATACTGATTCACAGCCATACTTTATAAGTCCCTCTTTCAGGTATTCTTTCCAGTATTCTCTTGTCTGCTCTTTGGTGAAATCTACAAATATTCCGGTTCCACCCCACCATGTACCTTTACCTGGTTCATCCTTTATGCTGTCATATACAAACATATCCTTTTTCTTCATATCCTCCAGATACGGATGAACCAGGAGCATTCCAGGTTTGACATTAGGTGAAACAACTATGCCCTTTTCCTTCATTTTAGCAAACCATTCTTCTGGATTCTTGAATCTTTTATAATTCCAGGTAAAGCTGCATCTTTTAATTCCCTGCTCTGTCTCTACTGCACAATATCCTGATGAAAGTTGGAAGCCGTCTACAGGAATTCCTTCTTCTCTGGTAGTATCTATAAATTCAAGTATCGCATCATCACAATCCTTAGGAAGCTCTGGATAATACATTGAAGAACCAAGATATCCAAGTGCTGCCTTTGGAAGAAGTATTGACTTGCCTGTAAGATCTGTATATCTGCTTATTACTTCTCCTATTGAAGGTCCTGCTATAAGAAAGAGATCTATATCTCCGGCATCTGATCTGAAGCTTGAGTAACGATGCCAGTAATTTCTCTTTTCACGTCCCATATTAAAGTCACATTCTGCTGTTGTATGATAGAAATATCCAACTGCCTTATGGGTTGAGCCTGAAAGCTTTATATAAAATGGGATATGCTTATACAACGAATCTGTTTCCTTAGGATTGTAGCCCATTGCATCACCAGGAGCCATATTCATATACTTTTCAGCCTTATTAATATCTCCCCCTTTCTCGCCAAAGCCATAAAAGTAGTCATCCGCTTCTATCTGGCTTGTATGTATCCGCCTTTTATTTGAATCCTCTCTATATGCAAGATCTGTAATATCTGCGTGTAATAATGTTCCATCTTTATCATATACACATATACGGAATGGATTCTTTTCAATTTCTATACGAAGCTTACTTCCGCAAATAACTGCCTTGTCAGTTCCATCCACAAGCTCTGAGTATGCCACTTCAACTCTTTTTCTATAGCCCTTTAAAAACTCATCTGTTCTTGAGTCCCATGCTGTCATAGCAAGACTATATGAAGCTTCATCCCAGTCTCCATCAAAGCCGGCTCTTATTCTGATTATTTCATCTGTGAGAAACCATATTCTTATTTCTACTGAATCTGTAATAACCGAATAATAGTTAGTGTTATAGGTTACATTTCCTGCCTTATAACATATTCTCATATTATTTTTTATCTCCTTTCAGTAATCTGATAATCTCTTGTTTATGTTTTGTTTATAATTAATTTATACAACTATTCAATAATTAAAACTATACAGATATTGACAAGATAAATTGGTTTTTTTACATTTCTTGCACTTTCAAATTTTTCGTTGTATACTACTTATAATATATTAAATATAACTATACAGTTGTAAAATGTATAAATATTGCTTTATATAAACAATTATTACACGGTTAATATATCTGGGAATATGTTAAGAGCAGCTTTAGAACAGCTCTTAATAAGCATAGAATTGGAGAAGAGTATTATGATAGATGTAGCACAGAACCTTATGTCACTTGGTGAATCCATAGCTGCAGCACATACGGCCAGCGTCAACGATAATATGACACGTTCGCACTATCACGATTATTATGAATTGTATTTTTTAGATAATGGTGAAAGATATCACTATATAGACGATAAATTGTATAAAACCGAGTCTGGTGATTGTATTATATTCCCACCTCAGACTATGCATCGTTCCTACAGTGAACAAGGATGCACATTTTCAAGGATTGTACTTTATTTCAGACCGGACATAATTTCATCAGATGCCCTGAGGCAGAAGCTTGCAGACTCATACTGTGTATACAAGTCTGATACTGAATCATTAAAAAAGTTAAGAAGGCTTATGTACTATTTTCTTGAAGCCCAGAACTCTGCCTCAGCATACAAGCAGGAACAGATGGAAGCACTTGTGAATCTTATAATTATTACAGTTCTTGGAATGAAAGAGAGCACCATTGGTATTGAAAGACATAATAGAACAACGCAGATTATTAACTATATCAACAACAACTATGAACACGACATATCACTTGATGTTCTTGCAGATATGTTTCATATAAGTACTTACTATCTTTGTCGTGAATTTAAGAAAAATACTAACCGTACTGTTGTTGACTATATAAAACACACACGCATAATGAACGCAGAACGTTTATTCAAGGAAACTGATAAGAATGTCACCGAGGTTGCGACACTGACCGGATTTTCCAACCTCACACACTTCAACCGCGTTTTTAAAGAAATAGCCGGAGTAAATCCTTCGCAGTATAAGAAATTACATGCAAAGAATTAATTACTCCTGATTAAAAAGCCTGTCATATGACTGTTCGAAATCATCTAGTAATTTATTTATTTTTTCCCGGTCATATAAACCTTGTACCTTCCAAAACATAAGTATACTGTTGAATTCCTCTTCCCTTTTATCTATAAATCCAATACACATTGGATACATTAGTTTTATATTTACAATTATTGCACTTCAATTCATCCACCCTTTGCTTCCTCCTCGTAAATAAATATTCCATCAAAAAGCCTGTAAAACATTATAACACAAAATTTTTGTCTTATACAAAAAGCTGGAACTCAGATTCTATAAATGAATCAGAATTCCAGCAATTTATTATTTTACTCCATTTTAAATTTTATCTGTAAACTTATTTTTCTTACCAAATACTATTACTCCTGCTCCTCCTATTACAAACATAAGAAGCCATGCTAATGTACGTTTGTCATCTCCCGTACCAGGAGTCTGTTCTTTTACTGCTTCTGCCTTAGCTTCTTTATCCGTATCGGTCGCAAGTGTTATATCGGCTGGTGATGTTGTATCAGCCGGTGGTGTTATATCTTCCGGTGGTGTTACATCTGCCGGTGGTGTTGTATCTTTAAGCTTTGCAATAACAGTCTGTGATTTTTCAATTTCAACAAGCCCATCCTGCCTGATGTAATATCTGTCACAAGCATTACAATACCAGTATTCAATATTTCCTTCATCTGTCATAGTAGCTTCCTTTGCCGCTACTAAATGCAAGTCTTCATGTATACTCATATTGTAAGTGCCATATTCTTCACCACATATTGTACACAACGCTTTTTTCACACAGGTTGCATTTCCTCCTGTATGTCCACACTGATAATTACAAACTTTGCACACACCATTTTCCCAATCATGTGCTTCACTTACTGATACTTCCTTATCGCAGCAGTCATATTTTTTCTGATGTATTTCTGCTGTCTGTTCCCACACTACCTTGCCGCTGTGATTTGCCAGATTTTTTTCTGTATATTCCTTGCCGCAGTTTTCGCAGACAGCACCCTTTGTACAGTTTGCTTCTCCTCCGCTGTGCACGCATGCATAACCACATACTTCACAAACGCCGTCTTTCCACTTATGACTTTCTTTTTCTAACGTTACTTTACCACAGCAATCATATTTCTTTTCATGCTCTGTCGCGGTCTGTGTCCATTTTTCTGTTCCAGTATGATTATCTGCATTTATTTCTCCATACTCAATATGGCAAATATCACAAACTGCCTTCTGCGTACAGGTTGCATTTCCACCTGTATGTTCACACTGATAATTACAAACTTTGCACACACCGTCTTTCCAAATATGGGCTTCTACATTAGTAATATCGGCACCGCAGCAATCATATTTTTTCTGATGTGTTTCTGCTGTCTGTTCCCATACTCCATTGCCGTTGTGATTTGCAGGGTTTAATGTGCCGTATTCTGCATTACATTCTGTACAGACGGCTCTCTTTTTACATGTTGCCTCTCCTCCCGCACAGTTTGCTGTTTCTACTTTTGTACATCCTGCAGTTATACATTTGCGGGTATGCGTACCATTACCGTTTGACTTCCACTCATCATATATATGTTCTGCCTCTGCTGCTGTAACAACCTCACCACATTCACATATTACAGGCGTTGTACAATCGCCATCATCTGTACCGCTATGTTTTGTTTTTGTTGTTGTTACCGTACAGCCGTCATTCTCGCACACCTTCCAATGATTAATATCGTCTTTTGTCCAGGTGGCACTAAACCTATGGCTTGTCTGTGCCGGAAATGTTTGCTGGCAGACAGAGCAGGTCGATTCCTTTGTGCAGTCGCTGTTATTTATTGTGTGGTCTGCATTTACTGTAATAGACAGATAAATGCTATATCCTTCACTATCTGTCAATGCTATTGTCTGTGTGCTATCTGCCGCAGATACAGTATAAGCACCGTCAGCGTCAGGTGTAAGTATTTTATTTCCTGCCATTACCTGTGTATAATCAGGAGAAGTCACTTTAAACTTTGCGTTCTTACAGTACACTCCATTATTTTTAATTCCGTCTACTACTGTATCTGGATTTATCGCTTCATAATAATATGTAACTGTCTGTGTATCTGATGTATACACACCCCTTTTATTGCCTGTTTGACTTAAAAAAGCATATCCTGATGGAATCTTAATATTATCAGGCACCGCATAATTCGTTCCAGGTGTACCCTGAAGTGTAATCGATTCACGTAACTTCTGCCCACTATCTTTTATCACATAATTAACAATTACTTTTCCTTTGTCTGAGGTTACAGCCACATTCTCAAAGCTATTCCTATCTACAAGAAGCATTGTAGTATATGCAGGAACATTTACAACTGAGCCAGACACTTCACCAAGCGATGTAACTCCTGCACTTTGGCCGTTAGCAATAACAACCCAGTCTGTGGCAGCTCTTGTCTGAACCGGAATTGTGATTTCTTTTGCCACATCTGAATCATTATTTAATACTGCCATAGTGCCCCATTCATCAGCTTTGGTACCTGTAAGCACATAAGCTTCCGAATCTGTTATTTCCTGACTATTCGCAAGCGGTGAAAATGCTTTTCGTATCTGCATAAGTCCTCTGTAATATGAGACTACATCTGCGTAATCTTCCGAATCCTTCCATTCAAGGCAACTGCTGCCTGTTTCTTTAACGCTGTTACACATTTCCTCTCCGCCATCCATAAACAATGTTCCCGGCGTGGCATATTTCATTGCTGCTTTCTGCTTATAGATTTTTACGGCTTTTTCATTTCTATCGCCATAAGTACCACCTGTTGTACCAATAATTTCATCATAAACTGAAGTCTTATTCTGCCTTTCTTCTTTGGTATAATTATCTCCCCAGATAACCAGATTGGTATCTTCCTCTGCCAATGATTTCTTTATATCATCGAGCCATTTATATACATGTGATGCGCCTCTGTACTTCATATTTACACAGTCAATCAAATCCAGCGAAAATCCATCCACATGATATTCCTCTGCCCAGTATTTCATGGAATTAACCATATAAATACGGTACATCTTGCGCTCTGTGGCAAACTCATTGTCATATCCTGTATTTGTTGTATATCTGCCTCCGGAATTATTTATTCTGTAAAAAAAGCCCGGAACTGACTTTTCAAGAGAATTTTCCTCTGAAGCATGCGTATAAGGCATCTCCATCACAACAGAAAATCCTGCACTATGAAGTGCCTGAATCATCTCTTTACATTCTTTTATTACAGTCTTGCAGTCCGACGGATTGGAAGCATAACTTGTCTCAGGTGCATTATAATTTAAAATCTCATATTCACTATCAGCCTCATAATCCGCAAACGGTGCAAGCTGTACTGTCGTAACACCGAGCTCTTTCAAATAATCGATACCTGATACAAGCTCTCCCGCACTATTTACTTTTGCACCCTTTTGCGTAAATGCACTATACTTTCCACCAGCCGTCATACCCGATTCAGCATCTGATGAAAAATCCCTGACACTTATCCTGTAAACAGTATTGGCTTTTGTTGAATCAACATATACGTGTCTGTCGCTATCCCAACCTTCTGGCGATATTGTAGAAGTGTCTGTAATATACGAATACTTTCCATCTTCACTGACAGCAACCGAATATGGATCCTGAATATTATATTTTTGTGTTTGATCGCTGTCCTTATGATAAGCATCTGTCGTGGTTATCGTATAATCATAATAATAGTCACCCCAATCACCTATAAGTTTTATAGTCCATATACCATTCCATTCTTTACTGCTAGACACCTTCTCTAATGTATAAGATCCTATCTTACAGGCATTACTAGCATTACCTGCACCTGCTTCATAAATATTAACTTTTACACCTGTTGCCGCAGGGGCCCATATATTAAATTCTGTTGCATCCTTTGTATATGTCACTCCAAGCTGACTACCCTTACGCGTATCCCCCCAGTTATCAACATATGTTCCATCATAGGCATATTCTTCATCCATAACTGCTGCCGCCTGGCTATATGAGCTCTCAACAATCGTAGGTATCATTTTGCTGTTATCTGCTGAAAAACCAGTCACAGCACTGCTTGAAAATACCATTCCGATAGATAATACTACCGCAGCAAGCTTTTTTAAGTTTGAATACCTCATAAACTCTTCCTCCTTTTATCGCACTTCTTGTATTTTTGACAACATTTTTACAATATTTTTAACATTATAAAACACTATAATAATTGATTCGTAAAACAATTTGTAAAACGATTATAAAAATACGTTGTATCTTACTTACATGATATTATACAATAAAAGGCATTTAAAAAAATGCCATCTGCGTGAAATGACATTTTTTCGACACGAACGATATAGAATTATAACTTTCTTTTGATTAGATACATTAGACAAAGATTCAAGACAAAACATACTAAGCTCCTTACAACAGGTAAATTCACCAGCGGTAAGGAGGTTGGACGTGCCTCCCTTTATAAAAATTATCAAACAAAAGAAGACGTTCTGCGTCAGTGGGCAGAACGTCTTAATAACGAACTTAATGATATCCGAAGAAATGATGATCCTTCCTTATCGGTTCTTTATGGTATATGACATAAAACGCAATCACACAGATAAAAACTGATAACAACGAACCGGCTGCTGTTGCAAGTCCCATCGGAAACAATGTTGTCTTAAATAGCCTTGATGTCAGATAAACTCCCGGAATACGAACCAGTACAATTGCCAGAATGTTATGTAAG
>ENA-OPXG01001247-OPXG01001247.1-human-gut-metagenome-genome-assembly--contig:-NODE-1247-length-12465-cov-2.762933_pt1 | contig 12465 bp, 7 predicted proteins | sample MGYA00241519_ERZ502030 | MGnify/ENA primary metagenome ERZ502030 (study PRJEB25962, sample SAMEA2041937) | human gut metagenome | biome: human gut; feature: human-associated habitat; material: faeces...
AATTTATGCTGCGGATATCAAAGTACTTTAATATGCTGGTGGAAGATGTATTCCATGTGGAAGATTGAGTCGGAGCAGCAATTTTTTTGATTCTCCTCGTATGCCTTGTAATTCTTTTTGCGTGTTTCTGCTACTCTCATTCTGACACAGATAGAAGATGCCATATCCAAGAAGCCCCGCCACAGAAAAAACAAATATCACCGCTAATAAAAGTTGCAGAGTCAGGCATTTCCATTTCCATTCCCATACACGCCTTCTGCTTTGATTCCGTCTGTGTCTTTTCTTTCGCCTCTTCCGCAGCGTACACTCCCTGTTGTGTTTTCTTTGAAGAAAAGGCGGACATACATGCCCGCCTTCTCCATGGTTATTTTCTCGTTTTATTTTTTAACTATCGTTTCTATGAATTCAAATTTTCTCTGCGTTTCTTTACGGTAATAATCAATCCCGTTCCGGAAAGAATTGATAGTATAAACAGCCATACACTCGGTGTGTTGTCTCCGGTTTTAGGTGCAGTCACATCCTTCTTATCAGTTCCACTCGATGGCTTGTCATCAGAGGAATTGCTATTGTTATTATCATTCTGGTTGTTATTACTGTTATCAGAGATATTTGCTTTGGTGGTAAATGTGGTGCTTGCAGAACCATCCGTCCAAAGGATTTCAACTGTATGGTTTCCTGCCGAAAGTGTATTCAGGTAGGAAGCTTTCAGTGTGATAATGGTAGAGCCTTCCTTTGCAGTGTAGTTGCTCTTGTCTATCAAATTTCCGTCCACCTTAACTCCGGTAAACTTGGAGAAGTCTCCGTTACCCCGGATGGTGATATTACCATCACTGTCATGCGTCCAACTACTGTTTGCTCCATCAATAATCTGATAGGTGTTATTCGGTGTGTCAGGATTATCGGAACCGCCCGCATCCTGTACGGTCAATGTTGCAGAATTACTCTCTACGTTTCCTGCGCTGTTTGAAACAACACACTTATACTTAAATCCGTTGCAGCTTATATTGACTGTGGATGTGGTATAGCTCGTTGCCGTTGCACCGTCAATGTTTACCCATCCTTTCCCATCATTTCTGTCTATCTGCCACTGATAGGTAAGATCTGTACCGCTTGCTGCTATGGTAAAGGACGCAGTCTCACCTACCTTCACTGTCGCATTTCCAGGCTGTGTGGTTATGCTTGGTGCAATCACATCCGGCACATCCGGTGTCTGGCTTTCCTGTTTAAAGGTAACTTCTATGGTGTGATCAGTATTCACATCACTAAAGGTGTAGCTTGTGGTTGCTGTCACTTCCGAACCATCCACCTTTACGTCCGCAATATAATATCCTTCGTTCGCCTTGATTGTATATGTAAGCTGACCTGCGGCAGATACCGTTGTCGTGCCACCGGGAGAGATTGTTCCACCGATACCTGCCGTTGCGGTAATCTTGTAGCTTGCTGTACCGCTCGGAGGCGTTATCGGCGCTGTATCCGCCGTAAAACTCCAACTTCCACGGAATACCACGGTTGTGCCGTTTAGGTTGCCGGCATCCCAGCCCGAAAAAGCCCATGTGCCGTTTTTACCATCCTTTTGTGCCTGAATGCGTGTTGTGGAGGTATATTTCTTATCCACAGCCGCTTTCGCCTGTTGCACACTCGAATAGGAGCTGCTATTTAGCGGCAGCGTTGCGCCTGTCGGGAATACAGAGCCCCAATTGTATTGCACCGTATAATTTTTTGTCACCGGCGGCTCGGGGCGTTCCTCAGACCTTTTATAAATATAACGAATCGTCATACCACTGTTCGGGACAGCATTTTCCATCCCCTCCGCTTTAACAAAAGTGTAGCCGTGCAGTTCCTGCGGCGGCTGCCAATCAACCTTTTTGCCTACCGGAACAGTAAAGGTAGTCGGCATGGTGTTTGGAACATCTGTGCCATCCTCCAGCTGATATTGGATGGTGACATTGACATAGCGCTGCTGCTCCGTATCATCATCAGCCAATACCTCGCCTGTCGCATGATCTACAATCTCAAAGCCGATGGTATCGCCGCTTTGCAGCTGGGCGTTCTCCGGAATTCGGTAGACAAGAGAGCAGTTGACAAGGCCGGAATCAAAGTCGCTGCCTGTGTATTCCAGCGCGCCCTTGGGCCAGAACTTGGATTTTTCGCTCCAGACGGGAACGGTAAAGACCTTTTCCGCCCAAACGTCTCCGCCGTCTGCCGTGACCGCCCGGCTGCCGTCAGCGTGCTGCACCCACAGGCGCAGCGTCACGGTCTGCTCCTCGGTGTCGGAGAGGTTTTGAACGATGGTGCGCAGCTCGATCTCCTGCCCCTTCATGGCCGGAGAGAAGTTGTCTTTGCCGCTCAAAAGGCGGCTCTCCCGATCCTGCTGATACCTCCAATAGCCGGAGTATTTTGGATCCCTATAAGCCTCGGGGTTTTCGGTGGGATTTTTATAGTTGCCGGTATACAGCTTCACCTCCGGGACCGCCGCATAGAGGGCGGGCGGGTCGGAGATCAGCTGGCTCATGCGCTTGGTGCCCTGAAGGGTACACACATCGCAGAACTCGTTTCTTCTATTCTCCCGCATGAGGCACTCGAAGCTGGAATTGTACACATACGAATCGTCCCTGTGCGGGCAGGAATAGGTATTACGGAAGCCCAGCATGTTCTTCCACTTTACCTGCGTAGGCTCCGCCGTGTGAGAGATATTCAGCGAGGCGCTGTAGGACGCCTCCCCCACGGGGGTCGAGCTGGTGGCGTACTCGTCGCCTAAATGAAACAGTCCGTGTCCCAGCTCATGGCGCAGGATAAACGGGGAAGAGTCGTGTTTCGCGGCTGCCAGAATATAGTGGATGCCGCTTTTAATCTCATCGTGGGAGCCGCCGAAATATTCCCCGCTGTTCGCCAGCACAACAAACTGGTTGATGTGCTCATAAACGTAATCATACTGTCTGTATTCATCGGCCTCCGGCACGGTCGTGTTGGGAATATGCGCGTCATGGATCTTTTCGATGAAGGACGTGCCTATGATGCGCTCCAAAATGTGGTTTCTCCAGCCTCCGTGGTTGACGGAGATGCCGTTTTTATTCGCCTGGAAAAACGTGCTGCTGCCGTTAAAGCCGTCCTTCGACGCCGTGCAGAGCGCATAGACATTGAAGCGGTCCGCCATGCTGCGGTACGGCTCCGTATTCAGCGTTGCCTGCCACAGCCGCTGAACATCCTTGATGAAATCCGCCTGCTGGCTTTTGGTGTAGCCCTCGGCGCAGAACAGGATCACCATGTTTTCCGTGTCGCTGCGGGGCTTTTGGATCACATACACCGGAATGGTGGCGTTGGCGTATTCTGGATCTTTCGTGTAGTAGTCGCTCATCTCCACCTGAAGATACGTCTCGGTGTCCACATCCCAATTCCCGTCGCCGGTGTCCCGCTGGGCGGGAGAAAGAGGGGTGCTGTCCGCCGGCTTGCCCGGCGCGGAACCCACATAGGGGTCAGCCGCCGTGCCGCTGCCGGAGGTCACGGCATAATACGCCGTGTCCAGATAGAACGCCGGACGGACGCCGTAGTAGCCCTTGCAGGGCGCGTCGCGCCCGATGCTCCCCTGCGTGGTCACATAGCGCATATCGTGGTTGCAGTCCGTCACCGGCGTCCGCAGCCAATAGTTCCAGCTGATGCCGTTCCGGTTCTGCCCGATGTAGTAGCCGCCGAGGTTTTCATAGACGGTATGGAGCTGCTTGACGTCCAGCAGGAACACCTTGTCGGTGATGTTTTCGTAATGCGCGCCCTCGTAGCCGTCCGCCACCGAGCCGATGTCGGTGTTGTAGGGGAGGTCGGCCCCCGGCGCGTCGATGTAGCCCGCGGTGTACTCCGGATGGGAAACGATGGAGCGCTGCGTCACCGTTTTGATGGCGGCGGCCTCGTCCGGCGTAAAGCCGTTGAGGAAGCCCGCCTTGCCGTCATACGCGCCGCCGCCCAAGATATAGCCGTCCTTGGGCGGGTTGCCGCAAAGCCATTCCACCTGTCCGGCATCGGCGTCGGAATTGAGCCACGAGCGCATATCGCTGTCGCGCCAGTGGTTGGAGCCGTATTTGCTCCGGTTGCTGCTGCGGCGGTGGGAGCCGTTGGCGGAATTCTCGCTGGTCTGCGCGTCATAGGGCATAGAGTCGCACAGTACCTTGTCCGAGAGCATCAGCGGGCCGTTTTTGTCCACGCTGACGCAGCGCCACAAGATCGGCTCGCCGTCGTAGCGGCCCAGTTGAATGTAATCGCCCAGCTGAACGCCCGTCTCCGCGCCCGCGGCCCTGACCGGCAGAGGGAGCAGGCAGAGCGTCAGGACAGCGGAAAGGAGCAGAGCCGTCACTCTGCCGCTTCGCTTGTGCTTCATGTGTTGTCTCCTTTGCGTTTGATTTGCATGGTTTTGCCTTTGAAGATATCATTTTACAGGAAACGGCAGAAAAACACAAGAAAAAATACCCAATTCCCCGTTTGTTCCCATGCCCGCCTGACGGTGAACGGCACAGACCTTGGAGCCTTTGTGTGCGCAAAGCCAGAGCGGAACAAAAATAAGCGTCAGACGGTACGCCGCCGTTGTATGTGGCGTCCGCGCCGGATCAGGAGGCCTTTCTCCCGCGGCGGTTTCTGTCGGACATTGGGGCAAAAAGAATCTATTTGTGATAATCGCTTGATTTGCGGGGAACAACAGTGTATGCTATTCTTTGATATGTGGAGGGAGGTATGGGCCATGTCGTTGAGAGATTTTCGGAAAGAATATCAAAATTTCGTTTTGCGTTATGTGCTGCCCCTGATGGGGCTGCCGCAGAGGAACCGCCCACTCATGGACACCTCGGAGCAGAAAACGAATTTAACAGGGGAGCTGCCGGTTGTTATATACGACAGTGAACGCGGCAGCTTGACCTTTACCAACAAACGCTGGCCCATTTTTGGGGTGGAGTGTGTGGAATCGGTCACAGAGGATACGAAACGTCTGGCCGAAAACCTGTGCAGAGCGTTTTTCAAAGTGTCGCCCTACCATCCGGATTCCTTTCGGGAGCGAGTGCCCTTTTATTCTCAGATCCACAGGGAAAAGATTTTTCAACTGGCTGTTCAGCGCGGCATCTGCACATGGCTGTTCGGTTCAAAAAATGACGCGGTAGAAGAACTGATGGATCTGCTGGAAAAATGGGCTGTGCAGACCTACGAGGGCAAAAAGGTCACCTTTGGATTTGTTATTTCGCCGAAAGCTGAACAGGTAAAGCTTCTCAAAAAGGATTGGTTCAAATTTCTTGGCGATGACTACGCCGCGGTTTTGACCGACTGCATTCATTCTGTCATTCAACTGGACAAGGAGTGCAACTTTGTGAAGTTTCTCTCTTTGACAGAGAACGACGGGGCGATCCCGCTGCACAAGGTCTCGTCCTATCTCCCCCTCCGTTTTTCTCAGTGCATCCACGAAAATGTCCATGATGGCGCGATTGGAATATTTCTGCTTAACAATGGTGATATCGTCCTGTCAAAGGATCGCCAGATCAAATTTGTTAAGCGGAATCTGCGGTGGCTGAATTTCAGCTTTGAGGCATTCCGCGCGGCGTCTTGCAGCAGGGGAAATATGTGGGACGGAAAACTGCTGCATGAGATCTACGCCACTATGCTGGATGTCTCCTTTGCGCACACCGGAGGGATCCTCGCGGTCGTAACGGCTCCGGAAGATCTGTGGCGTCCTGAAGCGGAGAATGGCGCTTGCGTTTTGAAAGCATACGACAATCTGCGTATTGAACCGGATGAGAAAGAACTGGGAATGCTCTCGTCAAAGGACAAAGAGATCGTAAAAATCAAGCGTCAGGTACTTAATCTGCTCATCGCCGGAAAAGCCTTTCCTGATCTTGACCGCAAGCTGCGCAGTGAATTAACGGCGATGGACGGCGCGTGTATTCTGTCCGCAGACGGCACCGCGGTCGCGTTTGGCGCGATCATACGCAGTGACCCGGAATCCTCCGGCGGCGCCAGAGGTGCAGCCTGTAGGACGCTTTCTCACTATGGTATGGCGATCAAGATCTCGACAGACGGATATGTAGAGATGTATCTTGATCGGGAGAAAGTGATGGAGATCAAGTGAGACGATGGTATGACAATGGCCGATCCCGCGCATATTATAAAAGTACTTCCTAAAAACCATAAGAGTCCGCGCAAGAGCTGCACAAGAGTTGTGCCAAAAATTTGTGTTGACTTTTGCGAAAAACTTTGGTAGAATAAACGGAAGTACAAAGTTGACATGTCGGTGTACCGAGGATGTCAGATTGCCGATAGAGAGTGGCCGGCAATGAACGGCCCTTTCTTGAAAACGGCAAGCAAGACCGGCTTTGCCGGTCGAGTGTCCAGGGCTGCGCTCTGACGCTCAAAAGAACAGCAAGGCTCGATCTCTCATGCGATTGGGAGATCGAGCCTTGCTGTTTTAATGTAAGTGCTCAATATTGTACCTTATCGTCACATGCCCCGCCAGCCCCCCTTTTGATATGCGACCCGGTTTGCCGCTCAATAAGTTCAATCGCTTACCTCCGGACAGGACAAGCGCCCGAGGGCGCTTGCTGCATGCGTTGGATTCTTTAAATGGCCTTTGTGCCAACAAGTGTATTGCCAGAATAGGCGTACACAAGAATGGAAACATTGCTATCAATATAGGTATCTTCCGTTGTATTGAACACAATGCAGTTTGTACCGTCCTTGACAACGATGGCGTATCCGTCCTCGTTGTAGCTGAGTGCATCCGTATCAATGCCCTTGCTTGTTGCGGTGCGTTTATCATAGGCGTGGAAACTGTTGAGCTCGTCGGCAGCACTTGCATCCTTGTTCAGCGCAATCAGATACTTCAGACCGTTGGAGACATTCCAAGCTTCATCCCAATTGCTCGGGATCTTAGCAACATCAGCCTCATCCCACGCTTCGCCGTCCAACGTCCGATAGGTAGCCGCAACATTCAATACCAGTTTGTAAGTATAGTCGGACGCATCGTCAATGGCGATGGAGAATTTGTCTGCCTCGGCGTTCTGGGTGACACTGATAGTCTTGCCGTTCAAACAATTGCCGACGATATACTTGTCCGCCTGCTGATAGGAAGTATTCAATTCGGCCGCCTTTTGGCTCTTGGAAGTACCTGGAGCAAAAGCGACGTCGGCAGAGTCTTTGGTAGACTTAATTACAGCATTGGTTGTGCAGTTCGTAACCGTAATCGTACCAGATTCATCAAGGCTCTCAATGTAGGCAGAGTTGCCGTACAGGAAACCGACAGAACTTGTACCGGTGATCGTACCATCGTTCGTGCAGTTGATGAAGTTCATTGTAGTGTTGACATTGAAGCACGGACCGGAACCAATGAGCACACCGGTGCAGGTGCCAGCGTTCTGAAGATTGACATTCACTGTGATATCTTTGAAGTTATAGGTTGCCGGATCGCCATTGTCCGTGTAGATTGCATTGATCACCACAAAGCCAAAGTTATTGCTGTTGGCCTTGGTCAGTTCGGATGTGCTGGTAAAGGTGAGATTTTCGAAGTCCGCGCCGTAGCTCGTGCCCCAGTCAGCGCAGGAGAGCAGACTGGTAGCCAGCTCCCCCATCGTCACATGGATATTCTTGAAAGTGGCATGTCCGGAAAGTCCAGCAACATTAAAGAGAGCAGCAAATTTTCCGGAAGTGCGGGCGCTGGAGAGTTCCTGGTTGCCGCCATCGTATACACCGGCAAATTTCGTGACCTCATCACCGGCGGCAACCGCAATATCTGCAGTCTGCTTGAAGCAATAGGGTGCGCCATTGAGCTGATCGATGGCCTTGAACTGCTTGGATGTTGCAATCAGGAACGGATCTTCCGCCGTACCGGTGCCGCCGTCAAAGAGCGCAACGACTTCATATTTGTCATCTTCGAGCTTCTTTGCCGCATAGCCTGCGGCGACAAAGTTGGTGCCTGCGCCCTCAGCGGCACAGTTGGCGGGATTGAATTTTACAAATGTGCCGCCGGTGACGGTGATCTTGGCAGTGCCCTCTGTGCGGTGCTTGTCATAGCAGTTCAGTACGAATTCGTCAGCCTTGGCTGTGTCGGGATACTTCTGCTGAATGGAATAAGCACCGCCCTTAACGGTCAATTCACCTTGATACACATACACGGCATGGATGTTGCCGACAAAGGTACCATTCTCAATGGTGAGCGTTGCACCATCCTGCACATCGACTGCATAGCAGTCATTTTCCTTGGCTTTGAGTGTGCCGTTGCCAGTAATGGTCAAATCGCCGCCGGCGCGGACGGAAAGCAGCGACCAATCATCCGCGCGCTTTTCCCACAGGTCATTTGTGTTGCTGATGGTCTTGCCATTCAAGTCGAGCTTGACAGCCTTTGTAACAATGACAGTTTCAGAGATGTCAACATCCTTCAGCAGCTTCACTTCGCCGCCTACGGCAACAGCCTCCTGCAGCGTCAGATAGTTCTTTCCGTTGATGGAAGCAGCAGCCTGAGCGGGATCGGCAGAACCACAAACGGTGCACTTGTGATCCTCCCCATAGGTATGCTCAGCCTTGCCGCTGACGACATTGTGTCCGCAGGTAGCGGCATGCCAGTGATAGGTATCGTCATAGCTCCAGGCATCCGCGTAGCTGTGGCTGTGGCTGCTGCCGCCGCCACCGCCGGAACTGGTGGTACCCTTATTCACGGTAGTGGAGGAGCCGGAGCCGGTGGTACCAATCGTGGTATCCTTGCCGCTCTTGTCGGTGACAGTGATCTTCTCATCGCCGATGTTCTTGACGTCGGTGTCCTTGGTCTTAACGGTGATGTCCTTGTCGGACTCCACTTTCTTCACGGTGCCGCTGCCGGTGACGGTGGCATCCTCAGCATGGTTCTCCACATTGCCGATGGTGGTGCCGCTACCAGCATCGACCGCGGCGCCGGAAGCATTCTCGCTCATGATGACGTTGTCGATCTTGGCGCCGTTCTTGGTCTCAACTGCGCTCTTTTCACCGTCCAGCGTCACATTGTCCGCGGAGGCGTTGTCCAGAATGACCTTGGAGTTGTCGCCGCTGACCGTGATGTCATCAATGTTCTTGCTGCCCTTAACGGTCACTTCGATGTCATTGGCAGGCACGAGCAACTTGTTCACCTCGCCGGTGACGGTCACATCGTCCGCCACAACGAGGACGATACCCTTGCCATTGGCATTGACCGTCTCGCCGGCCTTGTCCGCATAGGTGCCGATGGCGCGGTCAAGGATCGTGACGGTGGCTGCACGGGTGATGTTGTTCTGAGGAGCCAGCTGGTCGGCAGTCACGCCGCCCACAACGCCCGCCTTGATCAGAGCAGCCAGCATACCCCGGGCATAAGAGGCCACCTGCGCGCCGTCCGTGAACTGCGTCAGGTCGGGGTTTTCGATGGGCTCGATACCCAGAGCGCGGCCCAGCATGACCATGGCGCGCTCACGGGTGATGGGCGCGTTGGGGGTCACAGTGCCGTTGAGGTTGCCCTTGAGGATGCCGGCCGCCGCACAGCGGTTGATGGCATCGTAATGCCAGGCATCAGGGGTATTGTCGGAGAAGCCCGCGTCCTTGGCTGCGGGCAGCTTCAGGAGTCTTGCGAGAATTGCTGCGAAGTGGGCACAGGTGAGCTGACCGTTAGGGTTGAACTTACCGTTATTGCCCTGAATGATGCCGTGGCCGCTCCAACGTTCGATGGATGCCTCAGCCCAGTGTCCCGCGATATCGTCATAAGTTGGCTCTACCGCGCTTGCCCCTACCGTGAGCAGGCTGACTGTCATGGTAAGCGCAAGAAGAAGAGATAGCAGTTTGCGTTTCATCTTTTCTTCTTTCCTCCTAAGAATATATATTTCTGCGGCTCCCCGCAGTTGAGTACATTGGATACATATTATATCAGTGTGTCGGCTTCTCCGGCCGCCCGGCTGAGATCGCCGTACATTGGCTCAGCGGCCTGCCTGCGCAGACGGGGCAGCCGCAGCGCTGTTTTCCTGTACGGCTGCTGATGACCGATTTCCACGCATGGCCGTTTTCACACAGCCACCATGCCTTCCGGCTGCTGCCGGGCGTTACCTGCTGCGGCGTGAAACTGCCGTTAAGGGTCGGATGCCACTGCGATGCGATCACCGGCTCCTTGGTCTCCAGATCATTAAATCCCGGCAGGACCTTGCGGTTGGTGCAGTACGGGCAATCGCTCCCCTTGTTCACACGGTGGGCGATGACCGCGCAGAAGGAATGTCCCTTGTCACAGAGCCACCACACGCGGCGATTGGAATATGCGCTCACTGTCTCCGGTGTCAGCGCACCGTTCTTTTTACGATCCCACTGTTCAGCAAGCTGCGGATACAGCGAAGTGAGATCATTGAATCCGGACAGGACCTTTTGTCCCGCGCAGAACGGACACCCTGCGTTTGATGTGACGCGGCTGGCAACGCTCGCCTGCCAGCTATGTCCTTTCGGACACCTCCACCAGACCTTCCGGTGTGCTCCCGGCATGACCTGCGTCGGCAGCAGCGGGGAATTCTTCTCTGTGTCCCAGTCCGAAAGCAGATCAGGGAATTTTGCCGCCAGAGAGTTTTCCTCCGGCAGAACAGCGCGGCCCGCGCAGACGGGACAGCCCGTTCCCCGCGTGCGGATTCTAACTTCGGAACGATAGGAATGGCCTTGGGAGCATCGCCACCATACCTTTTGATGGCTTCCGTAGGTCACATCATTCGGCGTGAGCGGCGCATTGCGTTCATCGTCCCATTGTGCCAGCAGGTGAGTTTGCAAGATACAAGGATGCAGCAACAGGAAAAACTTTAGTTGAGGCAGGAAGTTATCACAGGATTGAATCAAGTCCTCTTAATCTGTTAAAGATTCCAGAAGCTATATATACAGGTATAGTTAAATCAGCATCTACTATTACATTTATGTTAATAATTGGTGGAGCTTTTCAGGTTATAACTTCTACAGGTGCACTTACTGCACTTTGCAAGAAGCTTTCTAAGACATTTTCAAAGCATAAGTATGTAGTTATACCCGTATTTTTAACTTTATTCTCTATATTTGGATTTACAATGGGTATGTCATCAGAGGTTATGATTTTTGTTCCTATTGGAATAACACTTGCACTGTTTCTTGGCCTTGACAAGGTGACAGGTACTGCCATGATAGCACTTGGCGCTGCAGTAGGTTTTACAGCAGGTATACTTAACCCATTCAATGTCGGAGTTGCACAGGATATTGCGGAATTACCATTATTCTCAGGTATGGCATACAGAATTGTTGTTCTTGTAGTGCTGCTTGCTGCAACAAGTATATATATAATATGCTATGCAAGAAAGGTGGCAGCTAATCCTGAAAAGAGCGTAATCTATGGAATTAAAGAAGATGAAGAGTATACATTTGATAATGTAACAGGAAGACAGATAGGTGTTCTTGTTGTTATGGCACTTGGTTTTGGACTGCTTATATATGGCCTTTCAAAGAAGGGCTGGTATTTTGAAGAGATGTCAGGACTTTTCATATTCATGGGTGTAATCTGTGGATTGATCAACGGATATGGACCAAGTAAGATAGCTAAAGAATTTGGCGAGGGTGCTAAGGGTATTGTAGTTGGATGTCTTATAATCGGTATTGCACGTACAGTTGAGGTTATATTAAGTGATGCTCATATTCTTGATACTATTGTATATGGAATAGTTAACCTTGTGAATTTCCTTCCAGGTTCTATAAAGGCAGTAGGTATGTTTATCTGTCAGTCACTTATCAACTGCGTGATCGTATCAGGAACAGGTCAGGCTGCAGTTACTATGCCACTAATGGTTCCTGTATCAGATCTTGTTGGTATATCAAGACAGACAGCAGTACTTGCATTCCAGTTAGGTGATGGTTTCTCTAACTCAGTACTTCCTATGTCATCATCACTTATGGGATATCTTGCAGTATCTAAGATCCCATATAGCAAGTGGCTTAAGTTTATGATGCCTCTGTTCCTTATATGGACAGCACTTGGATGTATATTTATGTTAGGCGCGTTGGTGATTGGATATTAATTAAGGTGTTATAAGAAGTGTTATGTTGTGATATGCCTTTAAAAGGTACATTATACATAGCACTTTTTATTAATATGGGATTATGTGAGAGGAGTAATTATAAAATATGGCAGATAATATAAAAAAGAAGCTAGGTGAAGTGATAGATGCACATAAGTCTGAGCTTTGCCAGATGTCAGATAAGATATTTGACCTTGCAGAGATAAGTGGTGAGGAATATAAGACCTCAGAAATGTTATGTAAGTATCTTGAAAAAGAAGGTTTTGCAGTTGAACGTGGAACCGGGCTTGAAACAGCATTCAGGGCATCTTATAAGAATGGTGAGGGTGGTCCTGTTCTTGGAATACTTGTAGAGTATGATGCTCTTGAAAAAATCGGACATGCGTTTTATTATTTTGTTATAAATTATAATATTGTATTGTAAACCATATTATTACAATCAGCC
>ENA-OPXG01001258-OPXG01001258.1-human-gut-metagenome-genome-assembly--contig:-NODE-1258-length-12358-cov-1.856864_pt1 | contig 12358 bp, 9 predicted proteins | sample MGYA00241519_ERZ502030 | MGnify/ENA primary metagenome ERZ502030 (study PRJEB25962, sample SAMEA2041937) | human gut metagenome | biome: human gut; feature: human-associated habitat; material: faeces...
AGTGCGCATCCTAAGCGGAGCGTTTTTATTTCATAGGACGCATTTTCCTATGAAACAAAAAAGAGAGCCGGGAGGCTCTCTTTTTTTGCGCTACTTCTGAATTTCCGAAAGGAAATTTAGAAGGTTCGTTTTTCCTATATTCCGCCACACAGCTCCATATCATTTTTTCCCGAAATGCTTTTTTCGAAAATTACGCCATGTCCAGAGTGCTTTATAGTACAATACAAACGCTGCTGTGGAGCGCTGCTGCATGGCAATCATTTTTTTCTGCTCTGCATTGACGCGTTCCTGATAATACGGATTGTCCGCAAAATCCGGGAACGCTTCTTTTAATTCGTTTCCCATCTTCCGGATAAAAGAAAGCGATTTATGACCCTTTCCGACCATATAGGAAAACAACGTATTAACATAAAACAGCATCGTATATTCAAAGCAGATTTCCGGTCGGTAGGTTTCAAGATAACCGAATTTCTTCGCATTTTCCAGAATGCCCCGTCCAGCCGCCATCCGATCTTCACAGCGCTCCCTGCTGATGGTATGCACCGTGGACGCTTCATGCTGGTAATAAAAATACATGACCTCCGGGATATATTCATAATGATGTGCCTGTAAAAGCACCGCGTCGCTGATCGCATTATCCTCGTAAAAAATGTGCTCTGGAAAGCGGATGCCGCTGTCCATGAAAATTTCCCGGCGATAGACCTTTACAACAAGGCTTCCGCTGTCTAAAATCAATGACCGACACTGTTTATTGCCAAGCACGCCGCTCTGCTCTGCTTTGCCGTTTTCCACACGTTTGCCGATTTTCATGCTGTGTTCATCCGTCAGGCAGTAATCACAGCCCACCATATCTGCACCGGTTTCCTCTGCACGTCCGATCAGCTTTTCGTACATCGTGGGCAAAATCCAGTCGTCACTGTCAATAAATCCGATCCACTCGCCTTTTGCAAGGGACAACCCGATATTTTTCGCGCCGCCCTGCCGCTTGTTGACTTCCGAATGCACAGCTTTGAATTTACCGGGGTACTTTTTTTCATACTCCAGCAGAATCGAAAAGGATTCGTCCGTAGAAGCATCATCCACCGTGATGACCTCGTAATCCGAAATCGTCTGCGCCGCCAGCGAATCCAGGCAGTAATTCAGTTTTCCGTCCGATGCCATGTTATAAACCGGCACGATGATACTCAGTTTCATATCATTTTCTCCGTTCTGTGCGCGCTCTATTATTTGGTCCCTTCTACGCAGATCCAGTCTTCGCCGTCCTTTGTGTGAATCCTTGTCTCTGCAAATCCGGCTTCCCGAAACAGGTTCTTAAACTGCTCCCTGGTCGGGTTGAACAGGTGGAATTTGCGGATATTATCTTTTACCTCTCTGGGCAGTCCTGGCTTTTCATAGATGTCTGCAACCAACAAAAAGGTTCCGCCGGTCTTTAATACCCTGCGCACCTCTTTTAAGTTTTCCTGGGGGTTCGGCCAGAAATAAAAGCTTTCCACGGTTACGATTTTGTCAAAGGTCTCTGCCTCGAAGGGAAGCTTTTCCACCGATCCTTCCAGAATTTCCATCTTGCCTGCCGCAACCGATTCTGCATTTGTTGCGCGGGACGTTTCCACCGATACCGGTGAATAGTCGATTCCCGTCAAATGTCCGTCCGTCACATGCTCCGCCATCCGGGACAGCGCAGCTCCGCCGCCGCAGCCGATATCCAGAATGTTATCGTTTCCCTGAATCTCCCAAAGGGAAAGCGCCCAGCCGGTCACATTGTGGTGGCTCTCATTCATGCGCTCCAGCATCTTTTTGCCATCCTCGCCCTCCGGCTTTCTCGGATTTCCGGACTCGGTAATTTCCGCCTGAGCGCGCTCTGCTTCTGTGAAATGTCTTTCTTCGAAATCATTTTCCTCCATTCCGCGGCCGTCCAGACGACAGCTTGCCAACACTTCCTCTACCCACTGTTCCGGGTAGCATGCCAAAAGCTCTTCATGCTGCATCGCATGGTACCGGATATCCGGATCCACAAAATGTCTTCTGTAGCGGTTTTCGTATTCCTCCCCCATCTTCACTGCATAAAAACAGTGAATTTTCGTTCCGGGCACATAAATATCATCTTCCAGCGGCGTCACCATATCGGAAAAGAACTGGTTGAAAATGCTCGTATTGGACACAAATGCCATGGAAGGCAGCTCCTGCGTGGCGGCACTGCACCCGAACAGCTGCAGCATTGCCTGCGCATACTCGGCACCGGCTTTTTCTTCCATTTTCTTTTTTGCCCAGACTGGAAGCTTTCCGCTGCGAAGCATTTTTCCAAGAAGAGGCGTCATCGCTTTCGCCATCGCCCAGGTTCCAAAGCTGCTGCCCTGATCCAGATCGGAGCTTCCGAGGATTCCGTGCCGGATATGGATTTTTTTGCGCTGCACCATAAGTCCCACAAAGGAGCCGCCCAAAGAACAGCCATATGCCGCAAAGAGCTGACCGCCGAGATTTTTCTGGATATAGCTTTCCAGCTTTGCCGTCTCGATCAACATGTTCGGAAAGGTCGAATCCTCCGTCTCGTCGAACCCGTCATAGGACGCGCAGAGCACATAAAAGTGCTCCTGCAGCAGAGGGATCACATGTCCGAAGTTCCGTTTCCAGTGACAGCATGTCCCCGGCAGCAGTAAAATTGCCGGCTTTGTTTCCTCGCCAAAAGAATAGATTTTCATTTCCTTTTCATCTCCCATAGGCCCATTGCAGCGCACAGATATCGCTGCCGTCTGCATACTTAGCCTTATCTAACTTTGATCTTCATTATATTCCCGGGACTTTTCAATTTCAACAGGTGCATGTATAATATTTTCACCACTAACACTTGGAGATACGCCTATGCAAACAGTATACCCCGATTATTATGCGCAGTTTCGCTGTACAGCGGACAAATGCCCCATCACCTGCTGCCAGGAATGGAAAATTTCTGTCGACGACAATACGCTAAAGCGCTGGGCAGCCTTAAATCCACCTGTGGATTCGAAACTCTTTACCTACGTTCAGGACGGTCAGCGCGTGATCGCTTTAAACAGCCGTCATGTCTGTCCGTTTCTCGAAAAAAACAAGCTCTGCCGTCTTGTCCTCGAACACGGAGAGGATGCGATTTCCGAAACGTGTCAGGTTTTCCCCCGCGAAACCCATTCCTTTGCCGATCACGATGAGGCTTCGCTCATGCCCTGCTGTCCCGCTGTGATTGACCTCTGGGCAGCGCAGGATGCTACGCCGCTTACTTTTCCGCATCCGAATATTGACAGCATACCATTTTTCATCCGTTCTGCAGTCATCGACGCCATTTTGCAGCAGACCGACCGGCTGCCGGAGCAGATTCTTTCCGCCTGTTTTTATATGATACAGGAAATCCACCGAAAAAAAAAGCCGACAAAAGACTTTGTTTCAGATTGTTTTTCTGAAAAAAGCTTTTGTCAGCTTTATGATGCCATGGACGACCTCTCGCCGGACTGCATCGACTCTGTTTTGGAGTGCAACGAACTTTTATTAGATCTTTCTGTCAACTATCAGAAAGAGCAGCTCTATCAGGAATGGCTTACCCCACTCACACAGCAGGCGGAAACGTTGTCGGAATTGCTCACGGAACCGGAAGACGAAACCTCCGATCCCTCCAAACCATACGAGGAGATCGCCAGCCGCGCCGGCATCGCACTTTCCAACCTTCTGGCACATTTACAGACAGAAGAAGAGCTCCCGGCGCAATGGCAGGCATTCCGTACTGCCTTCGCGCAATACGAGCCTCTGATGCGCAGCTACCTTGCAAACGAGGTCTATTCCGAGCTGCTTTCCTTTGAGGACACCACAAGGCATATGCTCGTGCGCCTGCAGTGGCTGATGCTGCAGTATGCCGCGCTGCGCCAGAGCCTGTTCCTCATCTGGCAGGACAGCCCGGAGGCATTTTCCTATGAAAAAGTGCGGGAAGCGCTGGTCATTATCAACCGTATGACCGGCTATGACGAAGAAGATATTTATGAATATCTGGAAAACAGCTTCGAATCCCTGCTCTGGGACTGGGGCTATTTTGCGCTGCTCGCGGGGTTTTAGAACCTGCCGGATGGCCCGGGCGGCACTTCTTTTTGCTCATTTCTTTTATTCATGACAATAGAATGCTCGCAAAGCGTGCATTCTATTGTTTATGTTACACACCAGTGCTGCACTTCTGTGCACATACGGCGCATTTTTTGCACGCCACATCCACTTAAAGCACCAGCGATCAAACTGTTTTATGCTGCGCCGCGGCTGCTGCCGCCCTTGCACGCTTCTTCAAATTCCCTTAATTTCTGCTTTGCAGCGGCGGACAGATTCTTCGGCACATCGATCTGAACCGTCACATACTGATCTCCGTGTACGGATGCGTCTTTCATCGAAACGATGCCCTTGCCTTTTAAACGAATCCTGCTGCCGGACTGCGTACCGGGTTTAATCCTGCACACAACCTTGCCGGTCAGCGTCGCAACCTCTGCTTCGCCGCCGAGCACCGCCGTCGTAAACGGGATTTTGACCGTTGTATACAGGTCAGCGCCTTTCCGTTCAAATCCAGGTTTTTCCTGTACAGTTACCTTCAAAAGCAGGTCACCGTCACCTGCCGAGTTGCTTCCGGGCATACCTTTTCCGCGCAAACGGATCGTCTTGCCGGATTCAATACCCGCCGGGATTTTAACCTGAACGGTAGATATCTTGCCATCCTGTCCCTGCAAACTGATCTTCTTTTCGCAGCCAAATGCCGCTTCGTCAAAGCTGACGCTGATCTCAGCGCGCAGATCCTCGCCTCTTTGAGAGGAGCCAAAGCCGCCGTAGCTGCCGCCGCCAAAATCGAAGCCGTCAAAACCGCCAGTGTAGCCATTGCCGGTCGAGCTGCCAAAGCCGCCGGTATAGCCGCTGCCTGCCGTGCCGCCGAAGCCCTGGCTGTAACCATCAGCTCCGCCGAATCCACTTCCAAAATGCGTCCGATAGCTCTTGCCGGACTGCTTCTGTCCGGATTTACCGTGAAACATGCCGCCGAACAAATCTCCAAACAGGTCATCCATATTTCCACCCTCAAAGTGGAACGAATGGAATCCACCATTTTGTCCATAGCTGCCCTGTGAGCCCGCGCCGGCGCTGCCTGCCCCACTTCCGTCAAACGCCGCGTGACCATACTTATCATACAGCGCTTTCTGTTTCGGATCGCTCAATACACCATACGCCTCTGTAATCTCCTGAAAGCGCTGCTGCGCCGTCGGGTCATCCTTATTCACATCTGGATGATATTTTTTTGCAAGTTTTCTATATGCTTTTTTAATCGCATCGGCATCGGCGCTTTTGGAAACGCCGAGCACTTCGTAATAATCTCTCTTTGCTGCCATTGTTGCCTCCATTCTGCAAGAGCGCAAACATCCCCGGATCACTTCCGGGGATGTCTCTTACCGGTTGTCGATCCGGTCATCATCTTTGTTCTACATGTACTATAACACTGTTTCAAAATAGTGTCAATGGAAGCCAGACAGTTCACAAAAATTTCACGCTTCTTTCAACGCGTTTAGCAGCTCTTCATAGGTTTCCAGTGCCGGAATCTGCGGATAATCTGCTTTGATCTGCTCTGTCGTGCGGAATAAAAATCCGCTCTTTCCCGCTAAAATCATGCCAAGATCGTTATAGCTGTCTCCACTTGCGACCGTTTCAAAGCCAATCGACTGCAATGCCCGCACGGTTGTCAGTTTAGAATTTTCCACCCGCATCTTATAATCCGTGATCTCGCCGTCCTCTGCTACCACGAGGGAATTGCAAAAAATTGTCGGCCAGCCGAGCTTTTTCATCAGAGGCTGTGCGAATTCCGTAAAGGTATCGCTGATAATAATCACCTGCGCAAAGCTGCGCAGTTCATCCAGAAACTCCTTTGCCCCCGGAAGAGGGTCGATAGAGGCAATCGTCTCCTGTATTTCTTTCAGTCCGAGCCCATGCTCTTTTAAAACAGAAAGGCGCCAACGCATCAGCTTATCATAATCTGGTTCGTCCCTCGTCGTTTTTTTCAGCTCCGGAATTTTGCTCGCCTCCGCAAAAGCGACCCAGATTTCCGGTACCAGAACTCCTTCCAGATCCAAGCAAATCAGTTTCATCTTTTTCCTCCATTCTGCGCATTTGCAGCATTTTTATTCTCTCTGCGATTATAACACACGGCTTTTTAATTTTACGCGGTAAATTCTCCGCAGGGAATCGTCGATCCGCTCCTCGCTCACCGTTCCATCTACAACGGCATCCAAAACGCCCTGATATGCCTCTTCAAAATTCTCCGGCATCAAAACCATGTCCGCACCGGCTTTCAATGCCATAATCGCGGCAACGTCCGATTTATAATATTCGGTAATCGCCCCCATATTCATTGCATCGGTAATAATAATCCCATGATAACCCAATTCGTTGCGCAGCACTCCCGTAATGATTTTTTCGGAAATACTCGCAGGAAGCGAATCTCCATCCGTCAGGTTCGGTGCTGTGATATGCCCTACCATAATCATATCTACACCCGCTTCTATGCCAGACTGAAACGGTAAAAATTCCTCTGCTTCCATCTCCTCCTTCGTCCGGTCCGTCTGCGCCGCGCCGGTATGAGAATCCCCTGCTGTGTCCCCGTGTCCCGGAAAATGCTTCAGACAGGCACTCACGCCGGTCTCCTGCAGCCCTGTCACCGCACGGGAAACCATCTGTGCCGCCACACCTGCATCCGATGAAAAGGCACGGTTTCCGATCACTGTATTGTCTACATTCGTCAACACATCTGCAACCGGTGCAAAATCCACATTAAAACCATAAGAAGAAAGATAACCTCCGATATTTTGATATGCATCGTATGCCGCCTGCGTATCTCCTGCCGCACCGATTTCCCCCATCGGTAGGGTCTTATCCAGTTTTAAGGCGTCCGCAACGCGCGCAACCTTTCCGCCCTCTTCATCTACGCCGAAAAACAGCGTAAACAGGCTGTAGGATGCTGTATTGGAAAGCATTTCTTTTAACTGGTTTTCCGACTGGATATTCTGTGCAAAATAAATCAGGCCGCCTACCGGATATTTTTCCAGGCTTTCTCTGGTCGCATCGCCCGCTGCCACAACCTGTGAAACTCCCGTCAACTGCTCCGGCGTCACAAAGAAAAGTCCCGCTACCTTCTGCTCCAGCGTCATTCCTGCGAGCGTATCCTCTACCATATCGTTTAATGCTTCCTCTTTTGTATAGGTGCTCTCCGTTTCTTCCGTAGATTCCGTCTCAAACAGGGCCGCGACTGCCGCCTGCGCCTGCGCGGATTCTTCTACCCGGGACGCTTCCAAAAGCTCCTGTCTGGATTCCTCCTGCGCCGCCTGATGCTGTTTTACCGCACTGCCAGCTGCGCGGATGCCCAAAAAGCAACCTATCCCAACTGCAATCAAAACCACCGCCATGACACAATAAGAAATCAGCTGATTTCTGCGTCTGCGCCTTCTTCTGTTTTCTCTGTTCGTCTTTTTTTCTGACATCTCTGATACTGTTCCTTCCAAGCTCGTTTGTCTGCAGGATTCCCTTTTAGACTAACACAAACGGAAGCGGGTATCAATCATCTTTTTGATCAATACCCGCTTCTAAAATTCGCTATCCAATGGTCTAAACCTCCGTTTCTCTGTATCGTTCCAACTCTTCGGATTTTGTACCTGCGTACAGTTTCTTCTGTTGACATCCCTCAACGACTTTTCCGTTCCATCGTGTTTCCCTGTCGTCAAACAACATCTTTTCCGCATTCAAAATCGGATTGTGTACTTGATGCAAACCATTTGCTTCGCGTTTCTTTAAAGTAATGGAATCTATAATTCCCTTTAAAGACTCCTTATGCAGTTTTTCCTGTGCTCTTTCATCCATTCTGATGTTTTCGATATCCGATCCGACAGGCTTTCTATTTCCGAATTAGAATGGAAAGCATTTGACTACTGAAAAGCTTCTGCCAGTTTCTTACATCTTCTGTCTGAAAAGAGTGAATGTTATACGGTTTCCGGTGGATTGTCCTCCTTTCTTTTTATTTTTGTTCTTTGTTTTCCTTGTTTGTAACTTCATTATATCCATCGAAAACCGTTCTGTCAATTATTTATCTGACGTTTTTTTAATTTTGTTAATTTTTTCTTTTTATTTCCAGATAATCTCTGCTTTATCTGTCTTTTTAAGTCGTTTTATCAGAATTGTCTGATTATTCGTTTCGGATTGCAGCCAGCGGGCTCAGCTTCATCGCTCGCTTTGACGGAAAATATCCTGCCGCCATGCCGATTACTACTGCAAAGATCACGGACGCCCCGGCAAGCCAAAGCGGAATATAGGACAGGCTCGACATATTTCCACTCGCCGCCACGACCTTGTTGATGATCATGGAAATCAGATAGCTGATCCCCAGGCCAACGATGCCACCCACCAGACCGATATCTGCAGCCTCCATCAGAAACATTGCCTGAATATTTCGCATATCGCAGCCCAGCACCTTCATCACACCAATTTCCTTTGTCCGTTCATAGATGGACATCATCATCGTATTGGTAATGCCGATCGCTGCAACCAGAAGAGAAATCGCACCGATTCCACCCAGCATTGCCTGAATATTGGCATACTGCTTCTGTGTGGATTCAATCCATTCAATATTACTGCTCGCTTCATAGCCAAGTGCCTGAATCTGCTCCTGCACAGCAATCATATTGTCGATGTCATCCACATTGACCTTTAATACAGAGTAAAACAAATCCTTATACGGTTTTCCGTTGGATGTCGTAGGCTGTCCCGGAATCGCCTTGTTTCGAAAAACCCGTTTCAGCGTCGCCGTGAGCGCATCCAGATTGCAATACACATTGTAGCCGTTTGCACTGTATCTGCCGTCTTCGCTTTGTTTTTCCACCCCCGCCGTCGGGATCAGGTATTTCTTTGGAGGAGTCGTCGTCGAATCTCCGTCCCTGCCTGAGCTTCCGCTATTCTGGCTCGCATAATAGGCATCCTGATCAAAGATGAAAAAGACGCTGTCTTTCATAAAATCGACTGCAAATACTCCCTTATCATAATAGGGATATTCATAGGTTCTCGGATTATAAAAATCTGCCGCAACCCGATTTCCGTAAAAAAACTGCAGCTCCTTGTCATCCAACGGCAGCTTACCGTCTCCGATTTCTATATTTAACGCCTGCAGGCCTTCCGGCGTCATTCCCTGAATGGTCATATAGTCATCCACATACTGCCCATACTTTGCCACAATATTAAGCTGCAGCACCGGGTATACATTTTCGACATGGTCCAGACTTTCAAGCAGACTTACCGCTGCATCGTCCAGACGCATCACCTTATCCTTTGAGGACGAACTTCCGGAATCCGAAGAAAATGTCACAGACCCGCCTCCGCCGATGGAGTACGTGGTATAGGAGCTGCTATCTCCCCTGCCCTCCCGCACTTCGATCGTCGTAAGACCGCCGTACTGTTCAATATCTTCCATTGTCGCCTTGTTTAAGCCAAGTCCCAGCGATACCATGACGACAATAGACGCCGTACCGATCACAACGCCAAGGATTGTCAGAAGCGTCCTCACTTTTCTTTTCCACAGATTTGCAGAGCTCATCCGCAGCAAATCAAGTATTCTCATATTCGTCTCCGTTTTGACAGCTAAGAAAACGCGAGCCAAACATTTCGTCTGGCTCTTTGTTTTTCTTTATTCATGACAATAGAATGCTCGCAGAGGGTGCATTCTATTGTTGATCATCCTTCTGATTTAAATCGAGCAAGTCCTCCTGCAGAAGCTTTGCCGCCTTTTTCTTTTTTCGAAGCTTCACGACAACGACTACAACAACAATCCCTGCAGCAACTGCTGCGATAATCCCGACAATCATGCCGATGTTTGAGGTCTTCTGCGGCTCTTCCTCCGGAATCATCATATCGGAGCCGTCATCAATCATCGGTTCCGAAACATACAGCTGCATATCAATCTCCTGACGGGTCTGGTTACCCGCATCGTCTTCATAGGTCAGCACCGCTTTTACCGATCCGTCGTCTGTCGTCGCAGCAATGCCGTTTACCATCGCATCGACATTTCCGGTGGCACCGGGCGCCAGGTTTCCGATAAACGTATCGCCGCCCTCAACGCTGTCCGCCTCAAACTTTACCTGAACGTTATACAGCGTCGTCTTACCGGTATTATAAATCTGGAACATGACATTGGACTGTTCCCCAACCATAATCGAGGTCGGATTGATTTCGGGAGTGCTCGTGTCGTACTTTGCTTCCTGCTTGACCGGTACGGAAACCTTCGCTTCGTCCGTCAGATCCGCCTTCAAATCCGTATCATATTTCATCTTGACCGTTACTACATAAGGCTTCTGAGAAAGATCCGCCTTCGCCTGCATTTCGATTTTCAGATCCTGACTGCTGCCCGCCGGCATCCGATCCACATAGATCGAGCTGGATCCGGACGTCGGGAGGAACGACGCGTAGCTGTTTGTCACCTGTCCGCTGCTCGTTTCAGTTCCACCCTCCACGGCTTCCAGATCGAACAGCACGTTGCTGACTGCAGTATCCTGGGAAGTATTTTTGACATGAATCGTCAGGGTAAAAATGCTGCCCGCATACACTTGTGCCGGATCAGTTTCAAAGCCCGTCACAATAATTCTGGGCTGGGAAATCGTCGCAAGATCAGAAGATCCGATCCGTCCGCTGCCGGGTTTGCCCTGGCAGTATACATATACCGTAATCTCTGCCGGTTTCTCGCAGCGGATTTTGTTTTTGCTGTACCATACCTTAAAGGTCAGCGGATAATAACCGGTCAGGACATCCTCTCTGGCGGTAAACGTCCAGGTCAGCTCTCTTCTGTTGAACACCGCTTCGTCATACAGCTTTGTGGCACAGCCCGGAATCTCGTTAAAGTTCTTCGTATATCCGGTGCTGTCGGGCTTAAATGGCCATTTCTGGATGTCGTTGGAAACCTCCGGCTCTACCAGAAGGTCTGTCAGCCATTCTTCACCGAGGTTGATGAGCGGCAGCACGATTTCCACACTCTGTCCATAGGAAACACTCGGCGTCGTCCAGTTGTCCGCAACCGTCAGAAATTCCGTCGTCGTTGTCACACTTCCGCTTTTACCGATCGCTGTGTCCATCTCCGCTTTCACTTTTTCCACATAGCTCCACATCGCATCGGGCGTCATGTATTCCGAATTTGCGATGTAATATTGCCCACTGTACATGATATCGTCCAGATCATCGATGATGTACTGCTCCGGATTTTCCCGTTTAATCAGACTTTCCTTGTAGTTTTTCAGCTCCACGGACGCTCTCCATCTATCATCATCCGTGATGTACTGTACCGAGTTTCCGCTTACCTCATCCGCATAAACCGGCATCGGAGTTTTGACAGCTGCTACCGCCGTCATGAAAATCAGTCCTGCTGTCAGTAATTTTTTGCACCAGCTTTTCATATGCTCGCCTCTTCCTCCCGTTTCTTTTCTTCCTTTTCCCGTTCTTCTTTGCTCTTTCCTGTCATATCGTCAATCCGGACAATTTTGCCGTCAATAATATGGAAAATACGGTCTGCAAAACTCGCCAGATGGTTGTCATGCGTAACCATCACGAGCGTCTGCTGTTTTTCGTGTACCACCTGCTGCATCAGCTCCATCACTTCTCTGGAGGTATTGGAGTCGAGGTTTCCCGTCGGTTCGTCCGCAAAAATGATCTCCGGATCAACCACGAGTGCCCTCGCCACGCCGACTCTCTGCTGTTGTCCGCCAGACATCTGAGTCGGCCGGTGATTTTTGTATTTGCCGAGCTTTACCAGATCCAGAAGCGCCGACGCTTTTTTTAACCGCTTTGCCTTATCCACACCCTGAAATGTCAATGGCAACGCCACGTTTTCCAGCGCTGTCATCGTCGAAAGCAGGTTAAAAGACTGAAAAATAAACCCGATATGCTCCCGTCTGAAACGAACCAGCTGGTTTTCTGTCTTGTTCTCAATATGTTCCCCCGCGATGACAATTTCGCCTTTTGTCGGCTTCTCCAACCCGGCGAGCATATTTAACAGCGTCGATTTGCCCGATCCGGACGTCCCGACGATGGCGCAGAATTCTCCTTTATAAATCGTGAAATCCACGCCGTTTAGGGCGCGCACTTTCGATTCGCCCACGCGGTAGATTTTATACAGATCCTTGACACAAATGACCGGTATTTTGTTATCTGCCATTTTCTGATTCCTTTCGTTTCCGCTGCTATCCCGCAGTACCGCCTCGAAAACGCTTTGCGTTTCCTCATTCCCGCAGTACCGCCTCGAAAACGCTTTGCGTTTCCTCGATCCCGCAGTACCACCTCGAAAACGCTTCGCGTTTCC
>ENA-OPXG01001266-OPXG01001266.1-human-gut-metagenome-genome-assembly--contig:-NODE-1266-length-12312-cov-2.686791_pt1 | contig 12312 bp, 9 predicted proteins | sample MGYA00241519_ERZ502030 | MGnify/ENA primary metagenome ERZ502030 (study PRJEB25962, sample SAMEA2041937) | human gut metagenome | biome: human gut; feature: human-associated habitat; material: faeces...
CTGCCCGTTACAGACAACGGACTGGTGCTGCCCTGCGGCGCGTCCGGACGCTGGAGCAAACAATAGAATGCACGCTCTGCGAGCATTCTATTGTCATGAGTAACGCAGCGTCTCTCACCCCTGCAGCATTCGAACCAATCCCAGAATCCACTTCCGATACCCCGGAATAAACCGCTCCGCCAGACTGCCCGATGTGTAGCTAATCGGCGGCTCTCCGGGGAAGAAGCAATACATTCGATACAAATAGACTGCGACCATCAGCACTACAATCACGCCCGCAGCCGTCATCAGCCCTTTCGCTTTTTTCCCAAACCCATACCGCATAACCACCAGATAAGCAGCCCATAGAATCCACAGAAGCCCCAGCGGATTCATCTGCATTCCCCTCTGAAACTGCCCTGTGATAAAAAAGAACACCGCCCGCGTCATCCCACAGCCGGGACAAGGCAGACCAAATAAAAACACGGAGGGACAGAACGCATGAAACATCGCATGCGCTGCAATATCATACAAAACAAACACGACAGCAAAGCCCCAATATGCCCCCACATCTTTGCGAATTCTACCAATAATAGCTGTTGTTTTTTTATCTTCCCTTCTCCCTGATATCTTCACCGCAGTTTTTTCTCATCCAGCCAGATTTTCTTCCCTTCCGTCCGAATCAGTCCTTCCTCCTTCATCCGTCCCAGTTCACGCATCATCGCGCTGCGATCCACAAACAGATAGTCCGCGCAGTCCGTATAGGAAAACGGCAAAGAAAAACCATCTCTGCCCTTCTGGCGGTTCAAAAACTGAAAATACGTCATCAGCTTCTGCCGCAGCGTCTTCTGCCCCAGCACATCCGCGTGCATCAGCGCACGTTTCTGGGTTCCCATCAGAATTTCCTCCAGAAGCTGCCCGCGCTTTTCATATTTTTTATAAGCCGACGACAGCTTTCTGTCGTTCAAAAAAGCGACCTGGCAGCTGGAACGCGAAATGACGTAGCATACGCCCTCCACATCCGGAAAGCATTTCCGTGTAAAACTCTCCTTCGGCTCATAATAATCCAGAATCCGTCGCTGTCCCTCCTGATTCATACTCTCCAAAAAGGCGGTTCCGCTCAGCATAACGCCCACATTGTCCGCGTCGTCGTCCTGATTCATCAGCACCTGGCGCTTTCCAAACGTCCGGATATTCAACATCCCGTCCGCTGCCAAACGCTCCTGCTGTTCTTTTGTCAAGTCCCAAAAGCCAATAAATTGTTCCATATTTTCACACCATCATGTAGTCTATTTTTGTGCAAACCACTATATTTTGTATTATATCCTATATTTGTTGCTTGTGCAACTATTTTATCAGGACTTCGGTTATATAATAATGCTTGCACTCCACAGTAGAAGAACACTGCCGGAGCATGTCAGATTTTATGTTAAATCTCGAGAAACTGTCATTTACTCCGTTTTCCGAGATTTTTGCACGAAAAAGGAGAGGGAGACTATGAAAATCATCAAGAGGAACGGCTCTGAAGCCACTTTCGATTCCGAAAAAATTGTGGCGGCCATCACAAAGGCCAACAACTCTGAGGAAGGAACCAGACTTTCTCCGGAACAGATTCACGATATTGCAGACTACGTCGAATATAAATGCAACAAGATCGGACGCGCTGTATCCGTAGAAGAAGTACAGGATATGGTAGAAAACCAGATCATGGCAACCGGCGCTTTCGACCTCGCGAAGCACTATGTCCAGTACCGCTATCAGCGCTCTCTGATCCGCAAATCCAACACCACGGATACCCGGATCCTTTCGCTGATCGAATGCAACAACGAAGAGGCCAAACAGGAAAATTCCAACAAAAACCCTACGGTCAACAGCGTACAGCGTGACTACATGGCAGGTGAGGTCAGCCGTGACTTGACCCAGCGCCTTTTACTGCCTTCCGACATCGTAGAGGCTGACCAGAAGGGACTGATCCACTTCCACGATTCCGACTACTTCGCCCAGCACATGCACAACTGCGACCTCGTAAACCTCGAGGATATGCTGCAGAACGGCACCGTCATCAGCGAAACCAAAATTGAAAAGCCCCACAGCTTTTCCACAGCCTGCAACATCGCGACCCAGATCATCGCGCAGGTGGCAAGCAACCAGTACGGCGGACAGAGTATTTCTCTCGCACACCTCGCGCCTTTCGTACAGGTTTCCCGGGAAAAGATCCGCACCGAGGTTGCCGAAGAAATGAAAATTCTCAACACCCAGGCGACTCCCGAACAGCTCAACGATATCGTGGAAACCCGTCTGCACCGTGAGATCACCAAGGGCGTACAGACCATTCAGTACCAGATCATCACCCTGATGACCACAAACGGCCAGGCACCGTTTTTGACGGTCTTCATGTATCTGAATGAGGCAAAAAATGCGCAGGAAAAAAAGGATCTCGCACTGATTATCGAAGAAACCTTAAAACAGCGCTATCAGGGCGTCAAGAACGAAGCAGGCGTATGGATTACTCCCGCGTTCCCCAAGCTGATCTATGTGCTCGAAGACGACAACGTGGAAGAGGACTCCGAATACTTCTACCTGACACAGCTCGCAGCAAAATGCACCGCAAGGCGTCTGGTTCCTGATTATATTTCTGAAAAGAAAATGAAAGAATTAAAAGAAGGCAACTGCTTCCCCGTTATGGGCTGCCGCAGCTGCCTGAGTCCCTGGAAGGATGAAAACGGCAATTACAAATTCTACGGCCGCTTCAACCAGGGTGTCGTGACCATCAACCTACCTGACGTCGCACTTTCCTCCGGCGGGGATTTCAAGAAATTCTGGGAAATTTTCGACGAGCGTCTTGATTTGTGCTATCGCGCCCTGATGCTTCGCCATAAGCGTTTAGAGGGTACTTTATCTGACGCTGCCCCGATCCTCTGGCAGTACGGTGCTCTTGCCCGTCTCAAAAAAGGCGAAACGATCGACAAGCTGCTCTACGGCGGCTACTCCACGATTTCCCTTGGCTATGCTGGTCTGTACGAATGTGTCAAATACATGACCGGCAAATCCCACACCGATCCGGAAGCGACCCCGTTCGCACTGGAAGTCATGCAGCACATGAACGATGCCTGCAACAAATGGAAACGGGAAACCAATATCGCGTTCTCCATTTACGGTTCTCCGATCGAAAGTACAACCTACAAGTTCGCCAAATGCCTGCAGAAGCGTTTCGGCATCATCGACGGCATAACGGACAAGAACTATATCACCAACAGCTACCATGTGCACGTTACCGAGCCAATCGACGCTTTTTCCAAACTGAAATTCGAGTCCCAGTTCCAGGCGCTTTCCACCGGTGGGGCGATCAGCTATGTGGAGGTTCCCGACATGCAGGACAACATCCCGGCTGTCATTCAGGTCATGCGCTTTATCTACGACAACATCATGTACGCAGAGTTAAACACCAAGAGCGACTATTGCCAGGAATGCGGTTATACCGGCGAAATTCAGATTGTTGAGGATGAACACAAAAAGCTCATTTGGAAATGTCCGAAATGTGGCTGCACCGATCAGAACAAATTAAACGTCGCAAGGCGTACCTGCGGCTACATTGGCACTCAGTTCTGGAATCAGGGACGGACGCAGGAAATTAAAGAGAGGGTGCTTCATCTATAATGAACTACGGTACAATCAAAAACTGTGATATTGCAAACGGAGAGGGCGTACGGGTTTCCCTTTTCGTCTCCGGCTGCACTCATCACTGCCATAACTGTTTCAACCCGGAAACCTGGAGCTTTTCCTACGGCTCCCCATTCGATGAACAAGCGCAAAGCAAACTGCTTACGCTGCTTTCCCCAGATTATATCGACGGACTGTCCCTGCTGGGCGGAGAACCGTTTGAACCGGATAACCAGCGGGCGCTTGTCCCTTTCCTGAAAAAAGTCCGTGCACAGTATCCCGGTAAAACAATCTGGTGCTATACCGGCTACACCCTGGAATCAGATCTTTTGTCCGAAAGCCGTGCTCGGTGCGAATGCACGGATGAGATGCTTTCCCTGCTCGATGTCCTCGTTGATGGGGAATTTATCGAGGCTCAGAAAAACATCAGCCTTGCATTCCGCGGCTCCGAAAATCAGCGCCTGATCGACGTTCCCGCAACGCTTTCTTCCGGCAGCGTGGTGTGGCACGGGCTCGTCAGCCAGAATATTTCTATGAAATATTAAAATTTCCTCAGAGCCTTTCGGCAAGTACAAAATCTTCTTGTCGGAAGGCTCTGATTCCATGTAAAAGAAAATTTCAGCAGTTACAGTTTTCCCCGCACCGTTTATGAAATCTTCGTGAAATCCAGTCTTTTCCACTTGTTTTTCACTCCCGGTGCAGTATACTTAAAAGCAGGAGGAACAACGGTTCTCCGCTTTTTAAACCACGGAAAATCCGTACTCGTTCCCGCCGGAAAGGATGTGACAGCCGATGGAGATTACAGTTGCGGATGATATCAGCGCCGAGTACCGCGGTCTGGTGCAGAGCATTCTGGACAATCCCGAATTCAAAAAGCTTCAACGGTATAAGCAGCATTTTCAGACAACCCGCTTCATGCACAGTCTGAACGTTTCTTATATCTCCTGGCTCATTGCCAGAAAGCTCGGATGGGATGCCCAAACAGCTGCCCGGGCCGGACTTCTTCATGACTTCTGTGTTTACGATTTCAAAGATAAGCTTCCCAAAGGGGAAATACAGGCCTACTATCATCCCAGAGTGGCCGCCAGCACCAGCGAAAAGCATTTCCTGATTTCCGACAAAGAGCGACAGGCGATCCTGTCCCACATGTTTCCGCTTGGACCTCTTCCCGAAAGCCGGGAGGCATGGTTAATCAGCCTTGCCGATAAACTCTGTGCCATTTCAGAGTTTTGCTGCTTCCGCATTGCTTTGGCACGCAGGCATAAGGTCGTTATCAGCTACGGCTGATCCCAACCCCTGCGAATATTCTATTTTCTCGGGCAATAGAATGATGCATGCTCTGCGAATATTCTATTGTACGAAACAACAAAACGTGCGAAACACCTTCGATCCGAAAGTGTTCCGCACGTTTTTATTCATGACAATAGAATGCCCGCAGAGCGTGCATTCTATTGTTTTCTTATTTACTGCTTCTCCGGAGCGCTGATCTTGATATGAACCTCTCTCAGCTGCTTCTCGTCTACCTCTGCAGGAGCGCCCATCATAACGTCCTGAGCATTCTTGTTCATCGGGAACGGAATAATCTCGCGAATGCTGTCTTCACCTGCAATCAGCATAACCATACGGTCTACGCCGGGAGCAATCCCTGCGTGCGGCGGTGCGCCGTAGCAAAATGCATTGTACATAGCAGGGAATTTCGCTTTCACATCTTCTTCGCCCAGTCCAACCAGCTCGAACGCTTTTACCATGATCTCAGGATCGTGGTTACGCACCGCACCGGAAGACAACTCAATTCCGTTGCAGACCAGATCGTACTGATATGCCAGAATCTCCAGCGGATCCTGATTCTCCAGCGCTTCTACGCCGCCCTGGGGCATGGAGAAAGGATTGTGGCAAAATTCCAGTTCGCCGGACTCTTCGCCGATTTCGTACATCGGGAAATCAACAACCCAACAGAACTCATAGCATTCTTTTTTCATATAGCCATCGAAGGATGTGCCAACCAGCTTGCGAATAACACCTGCAGTCTTCTGTGCTGCGCCCAGGGTACCTGCACTCAGTGCTACAAAGTCACCATTCTTTAAGCCGAGAGCTTCTATAACAGCGTCCTTCTTTTCCTGCAAGAACTTCGCAATACCGCCAGCCAGCTCACCGTTTTCATCCATCTTAAACCAGTATGCCTTCTGACCGCTGATCACTTCTACTTCTGCGCACATCTTATCGATCTGCTTTCTGGTACCCTTGAAATCAGGCGCTACGACAGCCTTTACCGTCTTGCCTGCAAAGGGTTCAAAGCCGCAGTCTGCCAGAGCTTCTGTCGCATCCTGAACCAGCAGGCTGATTCTCAGATCTGGCTTATCGGAGCCGTATTTCTCCATGGCCTCTCTGTAGGGAATCCGTTTGAAGGGAGCGGTAGAGGCTTCATGATAAATACCATACTTTGCAAAAATCGGAGGAAGAACGTCTTCCAGAACAGCAAAGACATCTTCCTGATTGGCAAATGCCATTTCCATATCCAACTGATAGAATTCACCCGGAGAACGGTCTGCTCTCGCATCCTCGTCTCTGAAACAGGGAGCAATCTGGAAATAACGGTCAAAGCCAGAAGCCATCAGCAGCTGCTTGAACTGCTGCGGAGCCTGGGGCAGCGCGTAGAACTTACCCGGATGCTTTCTGGCAGGAACCAGATAATCTCTTGCACCCTCCGGAGAAGAGCAGGTCAGGATCGGCGTTGTAATTTCCATGAAATCATGGGCAACCATTGCGGAACGAAGATCTGCTACAATCTTGCTTCTTAATACGATCTTGGATTTTACCTCCGGATTTCTGAGATCCAAATAACGGTATTTCAGTCTTGTATTTTCATCTGCTTCTTTCGAACGGTTAATCTGGAACGGAAGCTCCTGATACTGGCATTTGCCCAGTACCTTAACGGTTTCGGGAACTACTTCAATATCCCCGGTTGCCAGCTTCGGGTTCTTCGAGCTGCGCTCTCGCACGGTTCCTGTTACTTCAATGGTAGACTCTGTATTGATTGCAGAAAACCGCTCCATCAGATCTTCTGTTTCAACGACGATCTGTGTCGTTCCATAAAAATCTCTCAGGATAACAAATCCGAGGTTTTTGCTCACCTTACGGATGTTCTCAAACCATCCGACCAGAGTTACTTTTTCTCCTGCGTTTTCCAGTCTGAGCTGGCCGCAGTTGTGTGTTCTTCCCTGCATCTGTATTCTCACATCTCCTTTTGCGATATCAATCCATATGTAACAAATTATACCACCCTGCAAACAGGCACGTCAATATGTGGTGTTGGAAATTCACGCGCCATTTTATGAGTAAAAAGAGTTGCAAAGCAGTGGAAAACATCAAAGATGCGATTCATGACAATAGAATGTTTCAAGTGAACTGTGGAACAGAAAAACCCGTAGAACCGAAGTTCTACGGGTATCTTACGTTTGAGCACAATATTTAAAATTATATTTCCTATGTTCGAATTACTCGATGATGGAAACTACACGGCCGGAACCAACGGTTCTGCCGCCTTCACGATATCAGACCGATGTATTGCGGTGTGTAAATGATGATTTTTCGTGTGATTTGTGTGGAAAAATCCAGATTTTCCGTTGTGTCCGTGTGGTTTTTAGGGATTTTGTTATCATGGTGTTATCACATATCTCTTAATACTAATTTTAAAGTATATGCTCTATTATCCTCAATGCTGTAACTCTCTACTTACATTAATCAACTCTTCAATAATAGAATTTACCTCATCCATTAATGATTTATTCCATTCTTCGTTATCTGCTGGTTTAAAACTTTTAAATAAAATGCTAAAATCATCCTGACTTTTTCCATCGCCTTTTACATCTGGCGTTAATACTATTACTCTTTTTACCGGTCGCATATTTAAACGTTTTCCCCAACCACCGAATAGATATTCTGATCGTGTATTATTATAATATGCTTGCAATTGTCCTATACTTCCTCGTTGTCCATTTGCTTCAATAGAATATATTTTTCTATATTTACACTCTAGTACAATTGACCCTAAGTACCAGCCGTTCTTAATATCATATACATAAATCAAAATATCCGGTCGATTATGCATTTTAGAATATTCTTGTGTTTTGGCAACGTAAAGCGGCGATGATATATCTGTTTTTTTGTTTTCAAAAACAAGCGGTTTATCAAATATGACTTTCAATCTAACGTCATCATTTTTAAATTCAATTGATGTTCCAACATTTAAAAACGGAAACAATATTTTCCCTGAAAATACTCTTGCCCAATCTGGTTCATTCATTTCATATTGTTGCGATAATAAATGAACTACTTTAAAATAGCACCACATCTCATACAAATAGCTACTTCTTTTCCATGTATATGAAAATTCTGGATCAAATTCTACCTTAAAAGTTTCCCTTTTTAATTCTAGATACATCTGATAAAGAGTATTATAACGAGTATCCATTATAAAAGAATGTGGTATATATGGCCTCGATATTTTTCCAACTTTCAAATACCATTCTTGCGTTTTTAACAATGAAGTTATTTTCTTTAATTTTTGTGCTACATTCTTAAATTCTGAAATACTCTTTTCCCACTCATTTTTATATTGAACAGTTCTTCCAGAATCAAAATTATTAGTATAATCTCGTAACTCTACCAATAATTCCAAAAAAACATTTAACCTATTTTCATAATCAATGATGATATTCTTTAATATCCTATTATCTTGAATATCATAATTAATAACTTTAACCGGTACTTTATACGTTGCTTCCGATCCTGCTCTAGTAGCATATCTTCTTATGCTTTCTTCATCAAGTCTACAATTTTTATTATTTCCCACCTTTTTATATTCTGTTACAATTTCGCACCTTGGATTTTCAGCAATATCCATCAACGCAACAAGAAGTGACTGTGCATATTTTCTTATGACTATAAAATCATATAAAACTTTTGGTGGAACATTCCCGTATTTTTGATTACCTAAACCAATATTTCTCCGAACGATATCTTGTGCTAATCCCACCATCTCCTTTTCCAAATCATCTTTCATCATAATCCATTCATCAAGATTCATTGGTTTTGGAAGCACTTGCAATGTTCCATAATACCATTTTTCATAACAATATACTGAAATTTGAAATGTATCAACACACAAAGCATCAAAACCACTATTTACTTTGTATAAAATAAATGGTTCATGACTTGGTATTCTATAAATATGCCCCTCTGAATCATACGCAATCTTTCGATCATCAAGTGGCACTATGTCTAATGCTTCCAAATACAATTTAGCATTTTCGTCTTCCGAATCAAATAATATTTCTATTTCATCATTTTCTTCTATACTTAAAGTTACTACTTCTTTCTTCCAAACTTCTTTTTCATCGTCAAAAAATATTACTCCCTCTTGATGCGTTTCTACTGGGAAGCTTTTTATAACTTGCAATTTAAATGGCAAATTAGATACAATAGCCATATGATTCCAACTCCCTTTGTTTTTGAACTACGATCTCTCTACATAATTTAAACTCTGATAAATCCTGATATTCGTCAAAAATTTGATATATGTTTTTCGAGCTCTTATCATTTAATATTTCTCCCAACTGATTTTCCGGACCACGTACTTTAGTCAAAACTCTCTGTGCAATCTGTAAATCTATTCCAATTGCAAAAGTAAACTCGCCAATATTAGATTTTGGAAGATTCCATAAATACATATCAATATTTTTTACGATTCTCGGTCCTACACCGTATTTTGAACTTACACTATGTAACAATGTATGAATATCCCATAATAATTGATGAACACGGATCATATCCTGTTCAGAACTTGTAACAATTATTGAATTATAATCATCCATACTCCAGTTTACATTAACAAGTGATCCATATTTTTTCTTTTCCCATTCTTTTGCATAATTTAAGACATCCAATTGAATTACATTTGCTCTATCCAGAACTTTATCAGAAAAATGATATGTTGATTCATCAACATTAATAGTTCCTACAAATTTAACGTTTTCCCCTATTGTTATTTTATATGGATAATCTGCAGAATTATACAATCTTCCACTATACTGTTTATCATACAATTGTAATTCTGGATTTTTAACTGGTTGTTCCAAAAGAGACAAAAACTTACTAAAATAATGCTCAACTCTTGCTAAGTTCATTTCATCAAAACACACTATGTATATTTTATGTTCATCATTCTGTGCTCTAACCAAAAAATCTACCAATCCAGAATCTGATGCTCTATACACCATATGTACTAAATCCACATATCCAAGTAAATCTGAATCGTCATTCCAAGACGGCCTTACTGGTATAAATAGCAATCTATTTTCATCCGGATTATTTGCATTAGTATTAATTCCCAAAGCTTTGGCATAAATATCCACAATTGCTGATTTTCCTGTTCCACTCAAACCAGATAGAATAACGAGACTATTACATTTCAAAGCAGTATGAATATTTACAAAATCTTTCATATTATAGAACAACGGATCTTTCCTTTTTTGACTGTGATAATCCATAGAAGCAATAATTAATTCATCATTTTTTTCTGTAGTATCGATTTCGATAATACCTTCATTGTTCATCCGTATATTTTTTCCTGCCTCACTTATTTCTTTTTCAATTTTATCTTCTTCTATTTGAGTTCTTGTATTACTCTCTTCTATTGTCGAATTTTTCAACAACTGATCTTCAATATTAGCATAAATATTTTCTGGTAAATACAAAATTGTTGGATTCAAAGATAACTGATAAACCCAATATTCATTATAATCACTGATATTTACAATCCCTATTTTTTCACAATCAAAAATAATTCCTCCCTGCGTGTTTTGTCTATAATCTAAAATATGTCCTATTGCATACATTGATCCATCTTCCTCCATCCATATAACAAATGAAGGGATAAATGCGTCTGTATAATAACCATATGTACTTCCTACACTTTTTTTATTTCTTAAAGTATCAATAAATTCTTCTTTATTTTCGTACTCTCTAAATAATTTCCAATTTCTATCATTCGCCCACTCAATTACTTCTTTATTATCCTTAGAACAAAATACGGGAATAGCATAATACTTTGTATCGCTTTCAAATTTAGGTGGTTTACTTACTAAATTTGTTTTTCTGCTTAGCATATTAGCATGTCCACCTTCATTAACTTTATAAGAATAGATAAATAACTTATCCTCTACTTCCTGTTTAAAATTTTCAATTCTACTTTCCTCTGTAGAATATTCATCATCATTGATTGCATAATCATCTTCAAACGAACTAATAAATCCGGACACAAATGTTGGACTTTCTTGTGGTAATAAAAGTGATTTTACTCTATACTGAATATAAGAACCTTTATTTATAAAAACATTATCTCTTCCATCAGCCTCGTCTTCATCAGCTAAAACTCCAATATATTCTCTATTTTGCATATCCATTACTAACACCTCCAACTTTTTCTATCAATGATTTAATATTACTTTTTAAAACAATTTTATCACACGGTAACCTCTTCATTTTCATTACTTCCGAATAACTAAAGTCTGTTTCTATAATCCATATCTCTTTGTACTTATCTCGTTTAATAGATTCTTCGTATGCATCTGACCATTTATATAATTGTTCAACATTATAAAATGGAAATTTATCTTTATTTATATCCTTCTTAGAAAAACATAACACTTTCGGTGCTCTTTTAAACACTTCTTGATAATTTATATTCTCCTGCTTACACAAGTCGAGTTCATACTCTAATCTTCTAATATTTTCTTTTAAGCTACCTATTTCATCTTCCAATTTTGCGTTTTCGTATGTTTTTTCCTCAACTTGTCTTCCTAATTTTCCTTTTTCCTTTTGCAATCGCAAGATTTCCTTCTGATAGTCTTCTCCTTCAATTCTTAAACCTTGAATCGTATTCTGTAATTTTTTATTTTTTATTTGTAACTGTTGTACTTCTTTTTCATAATCCTCATCTTTTTCTTTTCCAATATCTTCTGGCTTATTTTTTCCTTCTATAATTAATTCTTTTTTCTTTTTTTCCGTTTTCTTTAAACTTATTTGTTCTATTTTTTGTTCTATTACATCACGTTCATCTTTATCTCTCAACCATTTTTTTGCCAAATCAACAATCGCATCATCTATTTCCGTTTCATTTAATGCATCTAAAAAAATACTACTCTGATATTTTCCCTTTTTTTTCCTTTCTAACGCTGCACATATTAATGCTTCAGGTGCCATCCATACATTTTTGGTAAAACCTTGTACTGTAAATCCTTTTGTCACCGCTTTTTTTATAATCATCTGAAGTATATTTGTATCCAATAATTTTATTATATTTTTCGAAAAATCAATCTCTCCCATACTTCCTCCTAAGTAAAATAACGTTCATAAATATATTTACTATTATACTTCAAATTCTATTAAGAATAAAGTCAAACTAACCACTGTTCATCTATATTTCTCTTCTAAAAAAACTGCAATACTTTGTTTTTCAAAATACTGCAGCTTTTTTTCGAAATATTACCTACATTATCAGGTATCGGTCATCTATATTATTAACTAATTGCATCATTAAAATATTACTGCTATAAAAATATGGGGGTTACCATAACGGTAGGCGGTTAGTCCTTCAACAGAGGGACTGTGACC
>ENA-OPXG01001271-OPXG01001271.1-human-gut-metagenome-genome-assembly--contig:-NODE-1271-length-12259-cov-2.780973_pt1 | contig 12259 bp, 12 predicted proteins | sample MGYA00241519_ERZ502030 | MGnify/ENA primary metagenome ERZ502030 (study PRJEB25962, sample SAMEA2041937) | human gut metagenome | biome: human gut; feature: human-associated habitat; material: faeces...
CCGCTTCCGTCGGAAGTGTCGGAGCCGGATCCGGTTCCGCCGCACCGAGATCCGCTGCGGGGACGAGAGTGTTCAAGCCGTTTAATTCCCCCGGAACTGCTCTTTCTGCAACCGGTTCTCAATACTTCCGCATGGGCCTGATAAACACTGCCGCCAACCAGAGAGGCATCGTCGGCAGGACAGCCGGAGTGGTGAGCGGCGTTATCGAAAAGACCGTGGCCGAAAGAAACTACATGAAGTCAATCGCGGCAAGTTCTTCCGGCAAGGGACAGTTGGGACCGAAACCTGCAACTCTGAGGAATTTCGTCAATTCTCCCGAAAAACATATCAACCAAGACCTGAAGCCTTTCGTCTCCGACGGATTCAAGGCCAAGGAAGTTTCCAAAGAACCGAACACAGAGACAAACAGCGAAATTAAGGACAAAAAGGGTAAAGATGAAAAATAGAATCTCATTATTCCAAGGAGCAAAGCCCCTTTTCTTGGCAGCCTTTCTTTCAGGCGTGTTGGCAGGATGCGGAACGACGCCTCCGCCGCTTCCCTCCGGAGAAAGAGTGCCCATCAATCACTATGAGGGACAGTGGACTCCTGCGGACGACTTGTCGGCCAAACACGAGACACCGCAGGAGAAGGCAAAAAGAATAAAACAGGAGCGCCTTGCACTAATCCGACAGCAAAAGGAAATTGCGGCGAAGAAAGCCGAAGAAGCTCGGGAAGCCGCACGTAAACTTGAAGAGGAAAAGGCTAAGGCGGTTTCCGAGACTCAGGAGGAAACAAAACCTGAAGTTTTTCCGGTTAAAGAAAGCTCCATTAAGGAGACTGTGACGCCGATTACCAAGGAAGAAGCCAAGGCTGAGTCCGTAAAGAAAGTGAGCCCAGCTGCGGAAGAGTCCAAAGGCGTCAAAGCAGAGAAGACAAAACCCGTTTCTCAGAAGAAAAAGGTTTCGGCCTCCAAGTCAGCCGCTTCATCTCGGGCGAATAATTCTGCAAGCGCAGGCACTAAGTCCGCTCAGTCGAAAGAGAAGCGAAAGCCTGCGGCAGGCAAAGAAAAAGGGAATACTCAGTCCTTTAATCTCTGGCCCGTTTATCAGGCCCCGGCTTCTCCGGTTCTCCTGAAACATTCTCCGCTTCCCGTAAATCCTCACGTTGCCAAATAGGAGACAGCAATGTTTTTCGGAAAAAGAAAGAAGGCCGGAGATCTACCCGAGACAAAGCGGGAGCAGCCGACAAATTCTCTTGGCAAACGCAACATGAGCGAACGGGCCGATGCAGGTTTTTCCTTTGAGTCGGCAAGAATCTGCCTGCTGGAGAAAAGCGCAAGAAACGGCTGGCGGTGTGCCGGATTGTTCGGCCTCACAACGCTTCTTTGCGTTGCGGCCATCTTCAAGATGCTTCCCCTAAAAGAGCGAGTTCCCTACATTGTGGAAGTGGAAAAGACCACAGGCACGGCTCAGGTGCTTCAGCCCGTGGGAGAAGAACGAGCCGTTCCGCACAGCGAGCTGATGGACAAACACTTCATCTCGAAATACATCCGCTGCAGAGAGGGCTACGACAACCGAACGGTCGCAGGAGACTTTGAAATCGTCAAATATCTCTCCATGCCGGACGTTTTTGAGCCTTACCTTCAGCAATTCAAGCGGAAGAATCCTGCCAATCCTGACGAAAAGTACGGTGAAAAATCCGGTGTGAGGATCGAACTCACAAGCATCTCGGTCAATCAGGCAACGGATTCCGCAACCGTGCGGTACATCCGGCGTGTGGTTTCCAACGTGACGAACCGTCCTGTTGAAACGTCTTATTGGATCGCAACCATAGGGTTCGAGTATTTCCCGGATTACAAACGAAGCGAAAAAGAGCTTCTCGAAAACCCGCTCGGCTTCAAGATCACGTCCTTCAGAACGGATCAGGAATTTAACAGCAAGGGCTTGGCCGTGCAGCCGAATGTACCTTCCCCTGCAACGGACCCTGCGGCGGGACTCCGCCCCAACCAGATCATCGTGATTGATCCGAACAACAAAGAGGAAACGGGGAAATACCTTCCGGAAAGCATCCGTGAAGAAGTCGAAAAAAGCACCGGGATCAAACCGAAAGAATAACCAAGAGGGAAAAAGAAAATGAGAAAAACACAACTGCTCAAATCCCTTTCGGCGTGTCTCCTGCTGTCTGTTCTTTGCGCTCAGCCTGCTTTGGCGCTTCAGCAGACAAGAGACAGTCACGCCGACTCAAGGATCAAATACGCAACGTACAGATCGGACGAAGTATTTCCTGTTCTTACCAAGGAAGGGTTCGTTACGACCATCAGCTTTGAGAAAGACGAAGAAGTGACTTCCTACGGTTCCGGCTACTCAAGTGCATGGGAGACGGCCACCAGCGAAAATCAGTTTTTCTTAAAGCCCAAGACTCTGGACGGAGAAACCAATTTCGTCATTGTGACCAACAAGCGCGTCTATTCGTTTGAGGTGCGCTATGCCAAGAAAGGCGAAAGTCCGACTTTCAGAATGATTTTCCGGTATCCGGACACGGCGGCAAAACTTGCCAAAGAAAAGAAGGAAAAAGAAAAGCTTGAACAGGAGCTTGCGGCAGGCGGCATCAACACCAATGCCGTCAGTCCTCGGGAAGAAGCCGATTGGCTTACCGAAGAACAGATGGAAGCACTGCGTGAAGACGGAATATTCAATGCTTCCTACAAGGCCCGAAGCAAGGGCGATAACGGAAATACCGATCCCTACAATTGGAAGTATTCCATGAATTTCGGATCCAACCCCGGCTCAAAAGACATTGCGCCTGAGGCCGTCTATGACGACGGACGCTTCACGGTGATCCGGCTCCCCGAGTACGCGGAAATTCCCAACGTCTATCAGGTTCTTCCGAGCAAAGACGGCAAGGGCGAAGAAACCATGCTCAAGACCCGCGTCGATCCCGACACTCATTCCTTAATCGTTGAAAAAACAGCCAGGGAGTTCAGGCTGAGAAACGGGGATGCTGTTGTCGGTATCTACAACGAAGGTTTCGGTGAAAAAGTCCTGACCACCAAGTCCGGTACGACGATTAAAAACATGAAGCGCACTTGGACCAAAGAGGCCAACCACCTGTAAGGGGAAAAAGATGAACCAGAACGAAAACAATACTTCCGCCGAAGAAGTAAAAAGCCTCCCCGCCGCCGGTCCGAACGTTTCCGCAACCGGTTCGGGACTCGGACGCAAACTGACGCTGGCTCTGATCTTTTTGATCACGGTGTGCCTGCTTGCGTGGGGCGCCTTTAAAGCCGTCAGCCTGCTGCTTCCCAAACATTCGCAGGAAACCAAGGTTGAGGACGGAAGAAGATTCACGTCGCCTGAAGAATACAAATCCACAGGAAGAACCCGGATCGAACCGAACAGGGTGGTCGTGATTCGGGAAGCAAACGGAGAAAAGAAAGTCGTTTCCATTCCCAACATCCCGGCTCCCGCGGTTGAAGCCACGCCCGCACCTCAGGTTCATGTCGAAAACACGCCTCGGGAAGGTGTGCTGATGCCGGACGGAACTTTTGTACCGGATGCTCCGAAGCAAACCGCAGAAAGCAAACCCGTTTTCGAGACGATGCCGCCGGAAGTGGCTGCGGCCATCTCGGGCGGCATCGACAACTCGATGGAGGCGGCCAAGCCTGCCTTGGCAGCCTCAACAGCCGAGGAAGAGCGGAATCTGCATGATGCGGCTTCCGATCTTGTTCCTGTGACAACGAGCGACATTGAAAAAGAAGGAAGCCAAGCGGTTCCTTCAGGAGCACTCACATCTCCGCTTATGGGGATGCTCGCCAAAGGAAACAAGAGCAGAAAAACGTCGGATAAAGCGAAAGCAAACGCAAGAGAGTATGCGGATTCCGACAACAATCTGAATGAAAAACTCATGCCCGCAAAGATTGAAGCAGGCACTGCCGGCCGCATTCACAACCGCTACCTCACGCTTGCAAAGGGCACTTTCATCAACTGCATCCTTGAAACCAAAGTCGATACGACCGTCCCCGGCATGACAAGCTGCCGCATCCCCGAAAACATCTATTCGATGGACGGACGCACCGTGCTCGTTGAAGCAGGTTCCCGAATGTTCGGAGAATATCGCGGCGCATTGGCTCAGGGCCAAGACAGAGTGTTTGTCCTCTGGACACAGATCCACACGCCCTACGGCGTAGTGGTTGATTTGGATTCTCCGGGCGCCGATCCGCTCGGCGGGGCAGGCCACACCGGAGAAGTGGATTTCCATTGGTGGAGAAGATTCGGCAACGCGCTGCTTTTCAGCCTGATCGACGATTCGTTTAACTTTGCGACGATGAAGGCGAGTGAAAGAAGCGACGGCGTGAGCTACTACACGACTTCTCAGGACTCTATGAGCGAGCTGATTAAGGAAGCCATGAAGCAGACAGGTCAGATTCCGCCCACGATCCGCATCAACCAAGGATCGAGAATCGGCATCTTCACAGCCAGAAATATCGACATGAGTTCCGTCTACGAACTCAAACAAAAGCAGTAAGGACGAAAGGAGTGTGCGCCGTGACAGGAAGAGTCGATTTTTCCGCCCTTTCCGAGTTTCGTAAAAAGGTTGAAAAACACCTTGAAGAAACTTCAGCCCAAACGGATGAACTCAATCCGCAATCGGCGCACCGTGCCTTGAATCCGGGATCTCCGTTTCAGCCGACTCCGGACGGAAACGCACTCCCGAAAGACCTGAGCAAAGACGCTACAGCAAGGTTTTACCTCAGAGTCCTGGAAAAGGAACTAACTGAAGACGGAGTGACTGAAATCGCTTTCAACAATCCCGCGTCACAAACTATTTTTGTTGAAAAATACGGTCGCTGGGAGGAACGGCCCTTCAGAGTGACGCCGAGAGAAAACGAAAAGGGTGTCCGCAGAATGGCTGAAGGCGAAAGAGCACTGCCGCAGGAAGTCCAGACCCAGGCAAATTACGATTTCATCAACTCGCTCAGTATTGCCGTTGCTCAGTTCAACAGCACGGACATTAAAGAGTCTTCGCCGATTCTGTCGGCCACTTTGCCCGACGGAGAGCGTGTTCAGTTTGTGCGGCCTCCCGCCTGTATGAAGGACACGATTTCCATGACGATAAGACGCCCGTCGATGGAAGTGAGAACGCCTGAGTCTTATGAAGAAAGCGGCTTCTACGACGAACTGCACGAAGTAAGTACGGTTCGTGCCGGATCTGAAGAACTGTTGGATTTGTACGGGCGGTTTTTTGACGAAAAGCTCAAGCCGGAAGAACTCAGACAAGTCCGTTCCGATTTTATGCGGCGCTGCGTCGAATTGGGACGCACCGTTGTAATCGCCGGTTCCACGGGTTCCGGCAAAACGACTTACATGAAAGCGCTGATGCAGTACATACCGAAGACGGACCGAATCATCACGATTGAAGACTGCCCCGAGCTTGTGTATGGTCTTCCGAACCATAAAAATCAGGTCAATCTGCTGTATCCGTCAGAGGCAACTGCCGAGAGTCCCGTCAACGCCACCAAGCTGATGAAATCCTGCCTCCGAATGAAACCGGACAGAATTCTTCTGGCCGAGCTTCGCGGCGGCGAGACCTACGATTGGGTCAATTCCGTCCTGTCGGGACACTCAGGCTCGATTACGAGTTGTCATGCCGCAAATGCTTTGGCCGTTTTCGATTATCTGGCGATGAAGATCAGAGAAAACCCGGTCGGGCGATCCGTACCGAACGTCACGGAATTGATCAAAAGCGTTATTGATGTGATCGTTCACATCCAGAACAACAAAGGCAAACGATACATTACCGAGGTTTACTTTCGGGAATTCCAAGAAAGCAGAACCTAATCATGAGAACAATTATCCCCGAGGAAGAAGTAAAACAATTCATCATTCTTTTTGTGAATCGGCACGACAGATTTCCGACGACAAGAGAAATCAGAGACCACTTCGGTAGCGGCGGTCTCAACCGGTACTCCGAAATCTCCAAGGAGGTTAAGGAGCGGTACTTTGTTCAGGCCGAACAGTTCAAAAACGAAACGCACAAAGAGTGCCATCAAATCAAACTGCTCCTGGAACTTATTGAAGAAAAACTCACCAAATTGCAAATGCTCAAAAGCTGAGTTTCTTCTTAGAAACCTCACTTCCCGATTTACGTGAGCCGATCCGGAATCGCCCCGCTTTGCTGATAACCTTCCCTCAAGCAGGTAATTCTTCCTGAAAACTGCCCGTTAATCATTAGGGCGGTATTTAACCGGTTTTACCATGATCTCCTTTGAGGAGGTGGGCTAAATGACTGATAGAAGTGTTGCAACGGTTGCGGCATCCGAAGCTGTTGCCGGAATCAGAGGAATGAGCAGGCTTTTGGAGCTATATAAAGGCAGCGACCTTGCCCGCTTATACGAGATCCAAACAAAGCAAAAGAAACGCCTGATCATCGGAGCACAACCCTTAATTCCTCCCGGTCCTGAGGCTATGATGAATATGCAGCTTCAGTTGTTTGAAGGTACTGAAGGAGCAAAAAAATTTATAAGAGATACTTTGCTCATCGGCTGGTGGTTCACAAGAACGGTCGCAGTCTTCGACGGGGATATGCTCGGAGAATTGATGGAGACGGATTCAAAAGATTTATATGTCTCCATCTCGCAGTTTAGGAAGTTTTTGGGCAATCCCGTTCTTATACCTTTTGAGAAGCCATACGAAATTGACGACACCGAGATTTTCGGGTGCATCGTAGGCTTTTTTGAAGCCTCGGATAATGAAAAGGAATCTTCATTCTTGTTGTTTCCGATCCAACGGCAAAAATCCGGCGGAAAGGTCTCCTTCCCCATCATTGCCCCAAATTTCAATATTGCTTCCGATAATGAACTTTCCATCAGCTTTCCCAAGATAATCGAAACGGCTGAAAAGGAAGGACAACAGCTTGGGTTTGAGCGGTACAAACATGAACTCTTTTCCAAAATAGCGTACCTGCTAACTGAAACTCCCGACGTTGAAAGTTGTATGTCTGAGTCTGCTCCGTCCATTGTTCGGCGTCGAAAAAAGCCTGATACGATCTTTGCACCGGAAAAGCCGAAATTTATGATGCTCGGAAAAGAATTCGGAGATGCAATAAGGCAATACAAGGCCTATTTGTCGTCGTCTTCCGAACCCAGAGGTACGGTGAAACCGCACATCCGGCGTGCTCATTGGCATACGTATCTTTCAGGCAAAGGCCGTGAAAAGCGAATACTAAAATGGGTGCTTCCGATCCTGGTCAAGTCCGCCGATCTTTCGGCCAAGTAAACGGGAAAACCCTGTTCGTTGGAAAGAAAATGACTGATAAAGACACTGCTGCAACTGTTGCTTCCGAAGCCGTTCGCGCTATCAGAGGAATGAATGCACTCCTGAAGGACTACTCGGGAACAGCGTTGGCGCATCTCTACGAACTTCAGGAGACTGAAACTATTCGCCTGATTGTGGGCGCACAGCCTTTGATTCCTCCAATGCCTGACGGTTTATTGAAATTTAAAACCTCAAGCATTAAAGAGTACAAGAAATTTTTCTTCGCCTCTGTCTTGGCAGCCTGGTGGTTCACGCGAACTGTAGCGGTGTTTGATAAGGAGATGGTCGAGGAGCTTCTGACAACGGATCAAGCCGATTTGCAAATCAGCGTGTCACAGTTTGCGAGATTTTTGGGAAATCCTGTACTTATTCCGTTTGAAAAGCCTTATCACGATGACGGGGCGGATATTCTTGGTTGTATTGTCGGCTTTGCAACCGATGATCCGATAGGCTTTAACGGACTTAACAGTTTCGTTTTCTTACCCGTGTTTATGGATCCGGAAACGGAGCTTCCCAACTTTGCAGTGGGTCTTGCAAGATTCAACACGCGGGACAAAAAACAGGCGCTTCCTCTGCGGGATTTGATCGGCAGTGTTGCCGAGGCTCAGTACGACGGCGGTATTCCCGGGTTCTCGCTTTATCGAAAGGAATTAACGTCTAAATTGGCGTATCTGTTGACGGAGACGCCGGATGTGAATCGCTGTATGTCGGTTTCCGCGCCGGCAATCAAAAGGCCGAGAAGAAGGCCCGAGACAATCTTTCCGCCGGAGCGTCCCCGTTTCATGCCTCTCGGGGAGGAGTTCGGCAATCTGATCCGGCAGTACCGGGAAAGAGAAGTTACAAGCGGGCATACCATACACGGCACCGTCCGACCTCACATCAGAAGAGCGCATTGGCACACCTTTCTTATGGGTGCAGGACGCGAGAAAAGAATTCTTAAGTGGCTCCCGCCGACGTTTGTTAAATCGGCGGAATTATCGGAAGGATAGACTGTTCGGAGCTGCGGCTGCCGAGACCCACGACTTTACGTCCGAGACGGGTTCTGCTCCTAAAGCAGACGCCGATATGCCCGCGGTGGCCGCAAGAAAAGTGTATCACCTGTCCGTGTAAGACAAATAGCACGAATCGGACTGACGTTGCTCGCCATCATAGCCAAGGCAAGGGGATCGAGGACAGGAATGCCTGTCAAAAGTGTTTTATTCTTAAGAGATAAATCAAACCCAAGGAAAACACATCTATGTCTTTTACAAAAAAACAATCCGATCCGGAAACACTTGATTTTCCGTTTCCGTCAACACCTGAGCAGTTTAAGGCATACCTGAAGGATAGGCAGTCCAAATTAGACGCCATGATGCGCAAACGAGAGTTAGCAAAACATTCTCTCATGCCTACAACAAAGGTAGAGAAGGCAGGAAAAGAATTACAGAACTGCGAAATTCTTAAAACAGATGCGGCGCGAGTATCAGAACCGATACCATTTCTTTTTGGTAAAAAGGCTTCTGAGCTTCTTGGAGCTTTTGAGGATATAAAAAAATCGTCGGTTATATCAACGTTTAAATTAACACATATCGTTGATGTTGAAAAATTAGAAATCATAATCAAAAACTCTGAAAAACAAACTTTTTAATTTTGAAAAGGAAGGATATTTAAATGAAACACTTACCTAAAAGTACACCTACGGAAATATTGAATGACCCATACGGATTTACTTACAAAGAAATGTCGGAAGTAATTGGAGAGGATAAAGCAAGAGCCTTATATACGGAATTGTATAAACAGCCATTTCACAAAGAAAATCTATCAATATCAACAAAAAAAGTCTATAAAAGTAGCGATACTGAAAAGTATGTTTATGAATTGAAAGACAACAGGTATATCGAAACGGTTTTTATTAAACGGCGAGATGGTGGGACTGTTTGCGTAAGTACGCAAGTTGGTTGTTCTGTTGGCTGTATTTTTTGTGAGTCCGGACGCAATGGTTTTGTTCGTAATCTAACACCGTCTGAAATTGTGCAGCAGGTCATATTGATACGTCAAAAAGTAAATCGTATCGTTTTTATGGGAATGGGAGAACCTTTATTCAATTACGACAACTTGATTGCAGCAATCCATATTCTTCGAGATAGAAATGGACTTAACTTTCCAACCGACGGCATTACCGTATCAACAGTTGGTCCAGTTAATCAATTAAAAAAATTGCGCGAAGAACATCTAAAAATTCAGTTGACAATATCTTTACATGCAGCAACACAGGCTGCGAGAAACTGTATCATTCCTCATATGCACATGTACGCTATTGAAGATGTTGTTAAGCAAGCATTGTCCTATTCTCAAAGGCATAATCGAAAAGTGGTATTTGCGTATTTGCTTTTACCAGGTATAAATGACCGTTCCTCAGATATAAGGCAACTTGCAAAATGGTTTAAGGGCAAAAATGTTATGATTAACGTGCTGCAATACAACCCGACGAGTAATTCAAAAATTAGAGCACCACAAAAACAAGAAATGGTTGCGTTCAAACATCAATTAGAGCAAACAGGACTTGAAGTTACCATGAGAGTTTCTCATGGTAGAGAGATTAAAGCAGCTTGTGGACAGTTAGCTAATACATATAATAAAGCCAAAAAACAACAAAAATAATTTAATTAAAAGAGCCAGACGCACAGACGCAGAGCCGATAATATGCAGTTTGAAATACTGCTGTTATCGGCTCTTTTTTGATTTTAATTTGTGCCCCCAATAACCATATTGGAGCAAAATCAGAACTGTTGCTTGTCGTTCTTTGATTTCCGCAGCAGCTTTGAAAAATCAAAGCCGCCGTTTCTTTTTATTTTATCTGAAAAATTTGAAGAATTGTTCCTTAAATATAAAGAGCCTCTAGCCTTAAAGTATGAGCAACTAATTTTCAAAGATGATTATGGCGACCTGGACGAAAGTTTGGTTCTTGGAGAATACAAAAACTTTCTTTCAAGGAAAACTTGCAATCTTTTTTTAGCCGAAGGCTGCGACATTTACTTCAGAAGTGAAGGGCGCAAAACAAGTAATATTTCTCTGAACCTAAAAGATTTAACTCTTCGAAAGAGGGTTGCAAAAGTTTTTTCAGCCAAAGAACTCTCACCTTGTCTTGATGATCTTTCTCAAAAACTGCTTGCCAAGGTTAAAAAATACCGGGCCAGCGCTCAATACAAGAAAGCTCATAAAGCAGACGTTTCCTTTGAAGACTTGTCCCCCTATGATTACGAAAAACAAGTCGCTCAATCGCTTTCTGAAATGGGTTGGAAAACGCAAGTCACCAAAGCAAGCGGAGATCAGGGTTGCGATGTTCTTGCGGTAAAAGGCGGGGCAAGAGTAGCCATTCAATGCAAGTATTATTCAAAACCGATAGGAAACAAGGCCGTGCAGGAGATAAATGCGGCAAAGTCCTACTATGACGCGAATTTTGCCGCAGTCGTCTCCAATCAAAGTTACACGCCGGCTGCCAAACTGCTGGCAACGAAACTCCAAGTTGCTCTTCTGCACCACTCTCAACTAAACGGCCTTCTCAAAGAATGCCAAGCTTTGAAAAGAGGGTCGCAATCCTGACGGGATCGCAGGATCCGATCCCGTTAAGAAGCTTTCTGTTCTTTTTCTTTGTCGAGTTTCGGATACTGAGGAATGTTCAAGCCTCTCATTCCGTAATTAAGCCAATTATTCGGAAGTCGGGGCAGCGCCCACTCATAAAATTGATCCGCAAAACTAAGCAGCTTTTGCGCTGCTAAGTTGGAGATCGTATCGTTATCGGGAATCCCGTTTCCGAAGAGAAGGAATTCAGGATCGTCCATCGGAAGAGTTCGTCTTAAGAACAGTTTTAAAATTTCAATCCACTGCGGCCCGGAGGAATAAATCATCCTCGCGTGAAATTCGATTGACTGCATACGGATTGTTAGGCAGAAATTCAGCCAATCGGACAGATCGTTTTCTTTGTATTTGAAACGGGTGTCGCTCCAACCTGCCGCCAGATCGTCTCTGATCTTCTGCATGGCAGCCAAATCACTTTCTTCCCAAAAATCTTTTATCTGAGGAACAAACTGCCGGGCTGTCGCCTCTTCAACGGCTTGATAGAGGTAATCGCTCTTTCTGTAAAAATCACCGAGGAAACCGGGAGAGCGGTTGGTGAAATTTTTTAAGTATTGCTCAATCCTCATACGAAGAGGATTCAGCATTGTCATCGAGCAATAAAGAGCTTCAACGGTCAAAGAGAAGGCCCAGAGATATTCCTGTGGCTTTGCCTTGGATTCGGATGTAAAACGGATAAGACCCAAATATGCCGGAGCGAGCCCGGGTTTCATTTTTCTGAAGTATTCACGCAGAAAATAAGAATTCCATTCATTCAAAAACGGGAAATCTTTTCTTCTTTTCATGAAGTCCAAAACAATCTGATCAGGCGCTTTTTCTTTGAAATTGTCTTCGTTTTCTTCGATCAGGAGATTGATCCAATCCACGGAGGGAAGGGCGTTTTGGCCGAGACCGGACACGCCGGCGGATTTCTTACCTCCTTCGGTCGGAGAATCCGGCTCGGTCGGATCGGAATATATTTCGCTTTTTTGCATAGTTTGAGTCAATAATATTTGTACTAATTTTAGTTATTGCAGTGGAAATCATAGTAAAAACAGTGATATTTTTTGAAACACAAATATTTGTTTAATACGATTGTTATTAACAACAATAAAAAAAATTATAAAAATTGTTATCCGTATAAGTCGTATTTTGTATTATCTTACATAACTATTTGATTATAAATGTTAAAGATTTAAATACCTCTTAAATAAAACCCTTACATTTATTCATCTTGATAGCTGGTTGCGGATCCGAAATTTATAATTGGTTATTTGTAAGCTATTTAAATTCAGAATTTAATTGAATAAAACAACAATAAAACTCAACTTGAAATTTCAAGAGGGAATACTATGCCCGCCGCCGCAACGCA
>ENA-OPXG01001278-OPXG01001278.1-human-gut-metagenome-genome-assembly--contig:-NODE-1278-length-12221-cov-1.878760_pt1 | contig 12221 bp, 9 predicted proteins | sample MGYA00241519_ERZ502030 | MGnify/ENA primary metagenome ERZ502030 (study PRJEB25962, sample SAMEA2041937) | human gut metagenome | biome: human gut; feature: human-associated habitat; material: faeces...
TTTTTCACAAGGTATTTCCGCATATCCAGTGCGCAGGCAAACAGGATGATAGCGCCCTTGATGAGGTATTGCAGATCCTGCGGCACACCCACCATGGTCAGACCCACGAAGATCAAGCGCAGCATCACAACGCCGATAACGATACCTCTGATCTTACCAATGCCGCCCACGAAGGACACGCCGCCGATGACGCAGGCCGCGATGGCGTCCAACTCATAGTTCAGGCCGGTGTTGGCCGTGTTGGAGCCGATACGTGCGCCCTCGATGAAGCCGGTAAAACCATACATAGCGCCGGCCAGGGCGAAAACGCCCACCGTCACGCCGAACACATTGACGCCGGAAACTCTGGCAGCTTCCTCATTGGAGCCCAGAGCAAACATGTTCTTGCCAAAGGTGGTCTTGTTCCAGACGAACCACATGACCGCCGTCAGCACGATGGCGAACAGCACATAGTTGGGAATGGGCGTACCGCCGATGCTGAACAGGCTGCCCTTGACAAAGCCGGTGTAGGACGGGTCCAGATTGGAGATAGCCATACCCTTGTTATTGCCCTGCTGGACATACAAAAGCAGTACGGTGTAGAGGATCAGCTGTGTGCCCAGAGTCACGATGAAAGGATGCAGCTTGAATTTTGCCACGAAGAAGCCGTTGAAGCAGCCGATTGCCGCGCCGATGAGCATGGCAAGCACAATGACCACGGGAATGGGCAGAGTACCGATCTGCGGCCACATCTTGTTGGCCATGTTAGCTGCGTTCTGCAGCAGAGATGCAGAGATACAGGCGGTGATACCCACGGCACGGCCTGCGGACAGGTCGGTACCGGTCAGCACGATACAGCCGCCGATGCCCAATGCGGCAGGCAGATAGGCCGCCGTCTGGGAGAGGATGTTGATGAGTGATGCGGGTTTGATGAAGTTGGGGTTCTTGATGGCGATGTAAACGACCGCAATGGCCATGATGATGAGCAATGCGTTATTTAAAAGGATGTCTCCCACCCGCTGGGCCGTCCACGGCTGCCGGACACGGGCTTCCTTTTCCTGTACGTTCGTTTCTTGATTCACAGTGCGCTCCTCCTTACACATATTTGGCTGCCAGCGTCAGGATCTCCTCCTGGCTGGTGTTCCGGGCATCCACCTCGCCGGCCAGAACACCGCCGGACATGACCAGAATACGGTCACAAATGCCCAACAGCTCCGGCATTTCGGAGGACACCATGATGACACCCTTCCCCTCCTTGGCAAGGTCGAGGATCAGCTGGTAGATCTCGTATTTCGCGCCCACGTCGATACCGCGGGTCGGCTCGTCCAGCAGCAGGACCTCAGGCTTGGTCAGAAGCCAGCGGCCGATGATGACCTTCTGCTGGTTTCCGCCGGAGAGCGAGCGGATCTGTGTGGATTGACTGGGCGTTTTGATGTGCATGGCCTGGATCGCCCAGTCGGCATCTTCTTTCATTTTCTTTTCGCTGAGGCAGAAACCGCCTGCCAGATAGCTTTTCAGGTTAGAAATGACGGTGTTTTCCTTGATGTCACGGATCCCGAAGATACCCGTGGCCCGGCGTTCCTCCGTCAGCAGGGCGAAGCCGTTTTTAATGGCTTCCCGGGGGGTCTTGTTCTTGATCTCCTTACCGTGGAGGCGGATGGTGCCGCTCTCCTTGGTCATGGCGCCGAACAGATTCTCCAGCACCTCCGTGCGTCCGGAGCCGTCCAGTCCGGCGATACCCAGCACCTCACCCTTGCGCAGCTGGAAGCTGGCGTCCTTCAGGCGGGTGTATTTGCCCGCCAGATGCTCCACTTCCAGGATCACCTCGCCGGGCTTATTGTCCTTGGGCGGGAAACGGTTGGTCAGTTCGCGGCCCACCATCAGCTTGATGATTTCCTCCATGGTCAGGTCCTTGGCGTGGCGCGTTGCCACCCACTGACCGTCACGCATGATGGTGACCTCGTCACTGATGCGGAGGATCTCGTCCATCTTGTGGCTGATGTAAATGATGCCGCAGCCCCGCTCCTTCAGCATATTGATGATGCGGAACAGGTGCTCGACCTCCGCCTCCGTCAGAGAGGAGGTAGGCTCATCGAACACGATGATCTTCGCGTTGTAGCTGACCGCCTTGGCGATCTCCACCATCTGCCGCTGGGAAACGGGCAGGGTGGACATGATGGCCTTGGGGTCCACATGGACATCCAGCTCCTCAAAGATCTCCCGGGTGCGCTTGCGCATGACAGACTCGCTGACCATGAGACCCGCCACCTTGGGATAGCGGCCCAGCCACAGGTTATCCATGACGCTGCGGGTCAGGGCCTGGTTCAGTTCCTGATGGACCATGGCCACGCCGTTTTCCAGCGCCTCTTTTGAACTTTTGAAATCAACTTCCTTACCGTCCAGAACGATGGTACCTGCATTCTTGGCATAAATGCCGAACAGACATTTCATCAGGGTGGACTTTCCTGCGCCGTTCTCACCCATCAGGGCGTGGACGGTGCCGGGCCGGACGGTAAGGGAAACGCCATCCAGCGCCTTGACACCAGGGAATTCCTTTGTGATATTCCGCATTTCCAGCAATGCCGGCTGCTCCATATTGCGTTTACCTCCTATCTGCGTGATTCCCGCGGCAGACCCCTTGCGGCACGTTCCGTCCGTCTCGGGGTTCGTTCCACTGCGGGTTGAAAAGCGGCCCGAACCGGAACCGCTTGAATTGTAAAGCGGGGCTGTCGAATCGACAGCCCCGCTTATCCTTACTGTTTAATGGGGCGAGAGAAGCGATGGTCTGGCTTATTCGCCGGTGTAGGTGGCGTAAGGCACACGGATCTTGGCAACGCCCTCGTCCACGTTGAAGGAAGAGGTGTTGTCCATCAGCTCGCCGCCGCCCTGAACGCTGCTAACCAGGTTCAGAATGGTGGAAGCCATGCCCTCGGCATCCTGCTTGATGGTGCCGGTCATCTTGCCCTCGTTGATGAGCTGCTTGGCAGAATCGGTAGCGTCAACGCCGAACACGGGGATGGTCTTGCCGTCGCCAGTGTTATAGCCAACGCCCTGCAGAGCAGAGACAGCGCCCTCGGCCATGCCGTCGTTGTTGCAGATGATCAGCTCGACCATGTTGCCGTTAGCCTCGGAATACTCGGGGAGGATGGTGGCCATGTAGTCATTAGCAGCCTGAGCGGACCACTTGCCGCCCTGGTCGACCAGATACTTATCGGTAGCGGAAGCGTTGTAGTAAGCCAGCTCGGGCTTGCCAGCGGCAGTCAGGACAGCGTTAGCGTCCTCCACGCCGAACTGAGTACGGGCCTCAGCCTCAGCGTTGCCTTCCTGGCCCTTGAACATCACGTAGGAAATGACGCCGTCGCCGTTCAGGTCCACGGTGTCATAGTTCTCCAGCAGATACTCGCCGACCATCTGGCCCTGCATGTGACCGGCCTCGGGAGCGTTGGTGCCGACGAAGGCGCACTTCTCATAGCTGTTCACAACATCGTCAGAAACCTCGCGGTTGAAGAAGATGATGGGGATACCGGCGGTCTTAGCGGCCTCAACAGCGTTCTGAGCGGCATCGGGAGAGGAAGTCTCAACGATGTTGACGATCAGCAGGTTGGCGCCGTTGGAGATGGCGGTGTTGATCTGGTCGGTCTGCTGGGCCTGGTTGCTGCCACCGTCATAGTTGGTGTAGTTCACGCCCATAGCCTTGAGCTGCTCATCCATAGAGCTGCGGACGCTGGAGATGTACACGTCAGAGTAGTCATAGTAGAACACACCCACGTTCAGCGCGGCGGTCTCCGTGTTCTCAGTGCCAGAGGTAGAGGGCTGCTCCGTGGTCTTGCTGCCGCAGCCGGCCAGCAGGCCCAGCATCATGACAGCAGACAGGAGAATTGCAAGTGTCTTTTTCATCTTAGTTCCTCCTCAAGATCATTGATCATCCGTTCAAGGCGGCCAGGCCGCCTCGCCGTTATGATGCTATTGTATCGGCTCCCCCCTGAAAAAGCGATAGAAAAAACTTCGCTGATATAGGAAAAAACTCATGGACTTCTTGGTATTTTCATGGAATTTTCGGCGTAATCGATTGCGGCAATTGTAAAAAATCCCAATCAACATGTTTCGACACGGGCGTTTCCAAGCCCGCAGGCCTATACCCCACTCCCGCAAATGAAGAAACAGCCGCCTTCATTGAGAAAACGGCTGCTTAACATATTGAAAAAGCTCTTTCTGCCCGCTGCGGAAAGCTCACTGCTCTATTGACAGGCTCTCAGGTATTGTCCCGGCTGATAGGTTCCCGGACCAGCAGCCGCAGCAGCGCCTTGCCGTTGAAGGGAACCAGTGGATAGAGATACCCTTTCCCAACTAAAGGCTTTGTGGTGCACAGCAGGACGAAGATCCCCACCACGCCCAGACAAAACCCCCAGACATCAAAGGCCGCCGTCACCAACAGCAGCGCCACCCGCAGCAGTTTGAAGGCGTAGCCCAACTCGTAGCTGGGCTGGGCGAACCCCGCCACGGACACGAAGGCCATATACACCAGCACCTCCGGCCCCAGCCATCCGGCCTGCACGGCAAAATCCCCCAGAACCAAGGCTCCCAGCATGGAAAAGGAATTGGAAAGACTGTCCGGTGTGTTCAGGGACGCCAGCTTTAATACGTCGATGAGAAATTCCACCACCAGAAGTTGACTCAGCAGGCTCAAAGACACCGGCTCCGGGGAAGACAGGAAGTTCAGCCACCCCGGCAAACGGTTCGGTTCGCTGACCATGAGATACCACGCCGGGGTAATAAATAAAGAAAGGAGAAATACCGTTACCCGCAGGACCCGGAGATAGGTGCCAACCAGCGGCGGGAAGTAATAGTCGTTGGATTCCTGTGTGAAATCGAAAAAGCCGGTGGGCAGGATCATCACAGAGGGGGAATTGTCCACCATGAGGACGATGCTGCCCTCCATGATGCTGGCCGCCGCCGCGTCGGGCCGTTCTGTATAGCGCACTTTCGGAAACGGATTATACCACTGCTTAGGCCGAATAGCCTCCGCCAGACTCTCCTGCGCCATGGTGAGGGATCGGACGTCCAGTCCCAGCAGCTTGCCCCGGAGCTTCCGCAGCAGGTCCTGATCCACCTTGTCATCCAGATAGCAGAGGACCGCGTCATTATGGGTGCGGGAACCAACCTTGTGCCCCTCCATAGTGAGGTGCGGGTCCCGGATGCGGCGGCGCAGCAGCGCCATATTGGGCACCACTGCCTCTACAAAGCCGTCGTGGCTGCCCCGGAGCACCTTGCCGTCCGGCGGCTCGTGTACGCTCCGGCTGGGGTAGCCCTTGGCGTCCATCAGCGCCACCCCCGCCAGTCCCTCCACCGCCAGCAGGGATTTTCCCAAAAATACGGAGGTCACGGCGTCGGATATGTCAAAGGTGACGTTGGATTCTGAAAAGGTAATATACCGATCCAGAAAGTCCTGCATTTCGGTGAGGCCCACCACGTTTTCCGGCTTCAGTGTCAGCCAGAAAGCCCCCATCCGCTCAAGGATGCTGTCGCTGCCAAAGCCGTCCACCACCCACAGCCGGGCCCGCCGTCCGCCGATCAGGTAATCCCGGCTCACCATGTCGCAGCTGCGGCCCACGCCTAAAAGGCCGTCCAGCACCCGGACGTTTTCCCGGTAATCATTCGAGATTTTTTCCATGCGATCCCTCCGTTTCTGGAGGTAGTATGTGCCGGGAATCAAATTTTATGGCAAAAAAGGAACAGACCCGCAAAGGTCTGTTCCTTTTACATTTTATAATGTTATGCTTTCTTCGGACGGACGGCCCGGAAAATCAGGCCAATAACCAGCCCCAGGATCGCGGGGCAGATCCAGCCCAGGCCGATGGTGGCAAAGGGCAGCGCCTTGCCCACAGTGTCGACCAAGCCATTCACATGGAGCACCGCACGGAGATGATCCGGCAGCGTCCGCAGCAGATCGTAGAAAGCCGCCACCAGAGTCAGGCCGGTGACCCAGGCGTACACAGCCCGGTCATGGTCAAAGAAGTGGCCCAGCAGCGCCAGCAGGATCAAGGTGATGGCCAGGGGATACAGGAACATCAGCACCGGCACAGCGTAGGTGATGATGGCGGTCAGGCCCACGTTGGCCAGCAGGAAGGAAATGCCCGTGAACACGAACACCCAATTCCGATAGGACAGGCCCTTGGGGAACATCCCCACGAAGGTCTCCGCGCAGCTGGTGATAAGGCCCACCGCCGTTGTCAGGCAGGCCAGCGTCACGGTGGCAGCCAACACCAACAAGCCCGCCTTGCCCAGATAGTGCTGGGCGATCTGTGCCAGCGCCGTGCCGCCGTTGGGAGCGGCTTCCAGCGCGCCCCGGCTCCAGACGCCCATCAGCGTCACCAGCAGATAGATCACGCCCATCAGCAGGCAGCTAAGAATACCGGAGCGGACGGTGGTCATGGCCACGGATTCCGCCTTTTCCACACCCAAACCCTGGATCACCTGCACTACCACGATACCGAAGGCAAGGCTTGCCAGGGCGTCCATGGTGTTATAGCCCTCCAGAAAGCCGGTGAAGAAGGGCTGTGCGGCATAAGCCCCCTGAGGCTCCACCGCGCCGATGCTGGTGGTGGGATGCAGGATCGTCACGAACACCATAATCGCCAGGAACACCAGGAAGCAGGGAGTCAGGACCTTGCCCACATAAGTGAGGATCTTGCCCGGCCGCAGAGAAAGGACCAACGTCACAGCGAAAAACAGCAGAGAGAACAGCAGCAGGTAGAGCCAGCTTTTGTCATCGTGGGGCAGAATCTGCTCCAGACCCACGGTGAAGGAAGTCGTTGCGCACCGGGGAATGGCGAAAAACGGCCCGATGGTCAGATAAAGGGCGCAGGTAAAAAAGAACGCATAGGGACGGCTCACCTTATGACTGAGGTCAAAAAGGCCGTTGCTGCGGCTGATGCCCAAGGCAGCCACGCCCAGCAGAGGCAGGCCCACGCCGGTGATCAGGAAGCCAAGAACGGCCGCCCACATGTTCCGTCCGGCCACCTGTCCCATATAAACCGGGAAAATCAGGTTTCCTGCGCCGAAGAACATGCCGAACAGCATACTGGCCACATAGATGTATTCTTTAAAACTCAGTTTTTGCTTCATGGATCGATTTCTCCTCCTCGTGTTTCTTCCCTTAGAACACTGTAACCCCTAAAACAGCTCTGCCGGTCAGGAAGTTTCTTTGCCGCCTTCCATCCGACAGCAATCGATTTATTATAGCATCCGAATAACTGAAAGGCAACTGAAAACACATATTTTAATATATTTCAACGGACTGCTTGCGCTTCTTTGATTCATATGCTATTATAAGTTAGATCTATCTAACTTCTGTAAAGGAGTATTCTATGCGTTTTTCCACTTCTGCTTTCGCGCCCGCCTGCACATCCCCCAACCACTGCGAAGCCGATCCTCTGCGCCTCTATCCGGACGCCTCCGGCGGTGAAGCCGCCGTGACCCGGTACCGGGTATTCCCCGGTATGGAGTTGGACTACCGGGATGTTCATGCCCGTGCCTGCCGGGAACTGCGGGATGGTTCCGGGGAACGGCTGGAGATCCATCACTGTCTGGAGGGGCGGGTGGAATACCGGCAAAACGGCCGCTATTTCTATCTGTCTCCGGGAGATCTGGCGGTAGCCCGCACATCTTCCCTGCCTCCTGACAGCCGCTTCCCCACCGGTCATTACCACGGAATCACCGTCACCATTGATCCCGCTGCCGCGCCGGAGTGCCTTTCCTGTATTCTCAGCGATGTGGAAGTGCGGCCGGCCACCCTGATGGAAAAGCTGTGCCCTGGCAGGACGGTTTTCACCGCCCGGTCCTCCCGGCGGGTAAAGCACGTGTTTTCTGAGTTGTACGCCGTCCCGGAGGACATCCGCAAGGGATATTTAAAGGTAAAGCTTCTGGAGCTCCTCCTGTTTCTCAGCACCCTGTCCCCGGAGGACGGGCAGACCCCTCACGGCTGCACCAGCGCACAGGTCACTCTGGCGGAGCAGGTCAAGACCTGCCTGTTGGCGGAACCAGACCGGACCTTGACCCTCAAAACCTTATCCCAGCAGTTCAACGTCTCCGAGGCGCAGATCAAGAGCAGCTTCGCCAGGGTCTACGGCATGTCTCCGGCAGCCTACGCCCGCTCGCAGCGGATGCACGGCGCGGCAGCGCTACTACGGGAAACCGACCGGACGGTGCTGGACATCGCCTGTCAGTTCGGCTATGACAATGCCAGCAAATTTGCCAGGGCCTTCCGGGATGTGATCGGCGTTTCTCCCCGGGAGTACCGGGCCGGTGCGGAATATGACAGCTGCGCGCCCCGATTGGGCGAAAAACCGGTTTCCCTCTCGGATGCTGACGCGGAAAGGCGGATTTGACCATAATCATACAGGAGCGGAAGTCTGACATGGACTTCCGCGTCTTCTGTTCAGGATTATTTTGCCACATTCACTGTTTTGGAGCCGTACCCGACGTTTTGGAGCGGCTCCAAGCTTTTGATAAGATACAGTCACAGGGGTCAAGCTTCACTTTTCCTCCCCCAGCAGTTAAGGTTATCTAACCGCAATCATCACCGCACAGGCGGACGCTTCTCACACCGGCGTGCCGCTTGTGCCGTGAGAACCGCCGTTAGCAGTCCGAGCAAGCAAGGAGGTCACGGTATGTCTGAGGAAAATCTGGTGCGGCAATGCGCACCGACTCTGGCCGGGATCAAAACCGGCACCATCTTCCCCGCGCCGTTCACCTCTCTGGCAGAGCTGACGGCGGAGATCCGGGAGTTGAATCGAATTCTGGTCCCAAAGGGCCTGCGGCTGCTGCCTCTGCGCTATCAGGACCACACCGCGCTGCTGTACCTCTACCGTCCCGCTGAGCTGCGGGTGGACCTGAAGGACCAGTTGGCGGAAGCACTGCTGGCAGATGCCGGGTATTCCGGTAAAAGCAGTGAGCAGTGCGTGGCCTATCTGGCCAAGCGCTTCCGCTCCGGGGGCGAATTTCCCCATGAGGTTGGACTATTCCTCAGCTATCCGCCTCAGGATGTGCGGGGTTTCATCGAAAATCACGCCGTCAATTACAAGTGCGCCGGTCTCTGGAAGGTTTACGGTGACGAGGCGCTGGCCCGGCGGCTGTTTGATAAGTTCCGCAAATGCACCGATATCTACTGCGCCCTCTGGCGTGCCGGTTCCGGCATTGACCAGTTGGCCGTCGCAGTCTGATATACCAACGGTCAATGACCGATCCCGCAAGAAAGGAGATTTTTACGATGAAGAAAACCGCAGTGATTTATTGGAGCGGCACCGGCAACACCAAGCAGATGGCGGAGGCCGTTCTGGAGGGCATGAAGAGTGCCGGAGCCGATGCCGCCCTGTTAGAAGCCGCACAGGTGGACGCTTCCACCTTCAGCGGCGTGGATGCCGTGGCCTTCGGATGCCCCGCTATGGGTTCTGAGGTACTGGAGGAAATGGAGTTTGAGCCCATGTTCTCCGCCTGCAAGAGCCATTTAAGCGGCAAGAAGGTAGCTCTGTTCGGTTCCTACGGCTGGGGCGACGGCGAATGGATGCGGTCCTGGGAAAAGGACTGTGATGACGCCGGAATCAACTTGGTCTGTGAGAGCATCATCTGTCAGGAAGCCCCTGACGGCGATACACTGGAAGCCTGCCGCGCCATGGGCAAGCTGCTGGCAGAATAAGCCCCTTCAACACACCTCTATTTTTATATCTTTCCTTATTTCCTAATCTTTCCTGAAACCTTATCTTCCTATCTTTATCTTTCCTATCTTTCCTTTTTCCCCGCCGGAGATCCGCAGGTCTCCGCTGCACTCCGGACCGGATGGGGCCGGTCCGGAGTGCAAATGCCATTTTGTCTTAATCAAAAACAGGCCGGGACTGCTGACAGCGTCCCGGTCTGTTCCCGCTCTGTTGTCTCATATTTACTATGCCGGTTCAAAGTATAGCTGATATTTGCACAAAACAGTTTTTGCTGACCCAGCCGATTTTCTGCGGTTTTTCCAAAAATAATTTTCCCCGTTGACAGGGGCGTTCAACAGTGCTACGCTATGCCCATCGAAAACGGAACCGGAACACCGGTGACAGAAAGGAGACGCACCAGCATGATCGTAACTCGCTTTGGTATGATGATGTGCATGATGGACATGGGGATGATGACCATGCCCAAGCCTTTGTGCGCCTCCGCGAAAAACCTCTCCTGTGTGTAACAGTTATGCTGTTCAGAAGGGCGGAAAGCGGCGACGCTTTCCGCCCTCTTTATTTTCAGCAGCAACGAAAGAAGGATATTATGATCAAGCTGGAACATATCAGCAAGACCTTTGGAGATACCGGCGATGGAGTCCACGCCGTTAAGGACGTCTCCCTTGAGATCGGAGACGGCGAGATCTTCGGCATTATCGGCTTCTCCGGTGCGGGAAAGTCCACGCTGGTCCGCTGCATCAACCTTTTAGAACGGCCCACCAGCGGCAGCATCACCGTCAACGGTCAGAAGCTGACGTGGATGGAAAAGCAGGCGGACGGCAAGTCCTGTATGCGTACCGTCTCCCCCCAAGAGCTGCGGCAGGCCCGGAAAAAAATCAGCATGATCTTCCAGGGCTTCAACCTGCTGATGCAGCGTACCTGTCTGAAAAATGTCTGCTTCCCCATGGAGCTTTCCGGTGTACCCAAGGCCCAGGCTGAGAAAAAGGCGCTGGAACTGCTGGAAGAGGTGGGCATCACCGATGCGGAAAAGCGGATGAAAAACTACCCGCACCAGCTGTCCGGCGGTATGCGCCAGCGTGTGGTCATTGCCATTGCGCTCTCCTGCGACCCCGACCTGCTCATCTGTGATGAGCCCACCACCGCGCTGGATGTGACCATTCAGGCCAAAATTCTGGAGCTGATCCGCCGCATCCAAAAGGAGCGCGGCATCTCGGTCATCTATATCACCCACGACCTTGGCGTTGTGGCAAAGGTGGCAGATTATGTGGATGTGATGTACGCCGGCAAGATCGTGGAGACCGGCACTATCGACGAGATCTTCTACGACCCCAAGCACCCCTACACATGGGGTCTGCTGTCGGCTATGCCCGACCTTGACACCGCTGATGACCGTCTGTATACCATTCCCGGCTCGCCGCCGAACCTGCTGCACGAGAAGCCCGGCGATGCCTTTGCACCCCGCAACCGCTTTGCGCTGAACATCGACGATGAGATCGACCCGCCCATGTTCAAGATCAGCGATACCCACTATGCGGCAACATGGCTGCTGGACCCCCGTGCCCCCAAGGTGGAGATGCCGCCGGAGCTCAAGGAGCGCATTGCCCGCATGAAAGCAGAAGCAAAAAAGATCGAGGAGGCGGAATAAATGGCAGCACAGAGCACGACCCCGCTGCTGAAGGTCGAGGGGCTGAAGCAGTATTTCCGCGTCAATAAGAATTTCACGGTCAAGGCGGTGGACGATGTCAGTTTTGAGATCTACCCCGGCGAGACCTACGGTCTGGTGGGCGAGTCCGGCTCGGGCAAATCCACCATCGGACGCAGCATCATCCGCCTGTACGACCCCACTGCGGGCAAGATCACCTTTGACGGGCAGGATATCAGCGGCCGTCTGACCCATGCGCAGAACAACACCCTGCGCACCCAGATGCAGATGATTTTCCAGGACCCCATGGCGTCCCTGAACCCCCGCAAGAAGGTGGAGGACATCATCGGCGAGGGATTGGACATCCACCACATGTACAAGACCCGCGAAGAGCGCCGCGAAAAGGTGGAGAAAATTCTGGCCAAGGTGGGCCTTGCGCCCGAACATGCCGAGCGCTATCCCCACCAGTTCTCCGGCGGTCAGCGCCAGCGCGTGGGCATTGCCCGCGCCCTCATCATGAACCCCAAGCTCATTATTGCGGATGAGTGCATCTCGGCACTGGATGTGTCCATTCAGGCACAGGTGGTCAACCTGATGAAGGATATCCAGCAGGAGACCGGCACGGCGTATCTGTTCATCGCCCACGACCTGTCCATGGTCAAGTACATCTCCGACCGCATCGGTGTGCTGCATCTGGGCCACCTGCTGGAAACGGGCACCACCGAGGAGATCTTTGAGCACCCCATCCACCCCTACACCCGGAGCCTGCTGTCGGCTATCCCGCTGCCGAACCCGGTGGTGGAAAAACGCCGCGTGGCTGAGACCTACGACTACGCCACTTCCGGCATCGACTACACCCAGGGCACCAACCACCATGTCAGCGGCAG
>ENA-OPXG01001286-OPXG01001286.1-human-gut-metagenome-genome-assembly--contig:-NODE-1286-length-12189-cov-1.427312_pt1 | contig 12189 bp, 10 predicted proteins | sample MGYA00241519_ERZ502030 | MGnify/ENA primary metagenome ERZ502030 (study PRJEB25962, sample SAMEA2041937) | human gut metagenome | biome: human gut; feature: human-associated habitat; material: faeces...
AAAGGATTTAGTATGATTTTTAAACTTTTGGTACTCTAGTTTTGCAATTTTTCAGCCTGATCCTGAGTTCCCCGCGCAAGCGGGGATGAACCGAACGAATTGATGTGATTATCGACACGATGACAGAGTTCCCCGCGGAAGCGGGGATGAACCGAAAATGAAGCGTGATATCGAGGCAGCCACTATGAGATCCCCGCGCAAGCGGGGATGAACCGTCAGGAGATTTCATCGCGCAATACCAACCCATGAGTTCCCCGCGCAAGCGGGGCTGATTCGGACTTACACTATATGAAGGTAATGTTGGAGAGTTTTTCGCTCGAGAGAAATTAATGTCAGAAGCTTAGAAATTACCGAGCTTTTCGGGGCTGAAGAGTGGGTAAATTCTTAGATTTTTCCCTTTTTAATTCAGAGCGATCCAATTGAGCTTTTCAAAAGGTAAAGTTTTCTTGCGCACATTTAATTAGCAAGCTAAGTAACTCTTCTTTAGTTTTAGTTTGGGTCATTCCCTTGTAAATCCTCAAAATAAATCAAATCCAACCCCTTAACTTCATACTTTGTCTATATTAGATAGATTGTCTTGTTCCCTAAAAGGTGCAGCCCATGGAAATGGACTTAACAACTAGAATTATCGCCATTGTTGTTCTCATTCTTTTCAGCGGCTATTTCTCTATGGCAGAGATTTCGCTAGCTGCGTCCCCTAAAGTTAAATTACATCAAGCATTGGATGCGGGGGACAAACGAGCTCAAAAAGTACTTGATCTTCAAGTTAAACCGGGCCCGTTCTTTTCGGTGATTCAAATTGGCCTAAATGCTATTGCCATCTTGGGCGGTATTATCGGCGAGACACTTTTTTCCCCGTTCTTTGAGAAGCTGTTCCTTTATTTCTGTTCTCCTGAGCTGGCTTCTTCCTTGGGATTCTTCTGCTCGTTCTTTACGATTACGATGATTTTCGTGCTGTTTGCAGACTTGATTCCTAAACGTATCGGATTAAATAAGCCAGTGCCTCTGGCCTTGATGCTCATCGGTTCGATGATGTTTTTAATCTGGCTATTTAAACCGTTTGTTTGGCTGTTAACAGAGATAAGCAACGGCATCCTTAAACTCATGGGATTGCCGACAAAGAACGAAACAACGATTACCAGCGAGGATATTCTGGCTACCGTCGGCGCCGGAACCGAAGCCGGACTGTTGGACAGCAGCGAGCAAGAAGCGATTGAAAACGTTATGTCTCTGGAAGACCGCTTAGTCACGAGTGCAATGACGCCTCGCGACTCCGTTACGTATTTCAAAATCAGCGATACCTTTGAGAAGATTCGCCCATTAATCGAAAGCAACCCGCACAGCAAGTATCTTGTTTGTGATTCGACAATTGACCGAGTATTAGGTTATGTCGACTCCAAGAACTTACTTTGCAAAGCTCTGGAAAATGACAAGTTCTCTTTGAAGGAGAAAGGACTGGTTAAAACCATCCCGATGATCCCCGACTCTCTTTCGTTATCCGAAGCTTTGGATACATTTAAAAAGCAGGGCAGGGACTTTGCAGCAGTTGTCAATGAATATGCCTTAACGGTCGGCATCATTACTTTGGGCGATGTCATGAGTACAGTGATGGGCAGTCTCGTCCAAACCGAGGAGAACTCATACATTGTCCAGCGTGATGACGGAACCTGGCTGCTGGACGGTTCAACCCCGATTGAAGATGTAGAGCGAACCTTTGAAATCGAAAAGATGCCGGATGAAGAAACTTATGAAACCATTGCCGGCTTCATGATGTATATGCTCCGCAAGATTCCGAAATTAACTGATAAGGTTGAATATGCGGGCTATCGATTCGAAGTGATCGATATGGAAATGAATCGAATCGACCAGATATTGGTGACAAAACTGCCAATAACCAAGGAAGATCCCGATTAGTTTTAGTTGAAAGCGGTTGAGCTGAAAGGTTCAGCCGCTTTGTTCTAGAAGTTGGGTTCAAAAATTCCGTAAACAACAACGCCGACGATCAGCGCAGCCAAAATGGCGATGAGCCATGTAAAAAAAGTCGTTTTCGGCGGACGTTCGATTTTGTCTAATTCGGCATTGCATTCGGGACAGTGCGTAGCGATGAGGCGGCCTTCTTTGAATTCAGCTTTAGGCAGGATAGGTTTTCCACAGTGCGGACATTTTACGCGAAGATCAACACTGGCTCCGCTGCTGCCGGAACTATGGAGTGCCTGCGAACGATGAAACAGGCGAATAGCGAAGGGCTGGTCTTCAATTAAATTAAATTCAACAACATCCTTTAAAACAGGCAAATAACCTGTTTCTAACTGGTCGGATACAAAGGTATAGATGTTGCCGTGCCCGCAGTTAATTTTTCCTGCATTCCCGTCATCAAGGACTTCCGTTATGACACCCTTTAATATGGGGGTTTTCGGGTCTAACGCATTTGTCATTTTTAGTCTAAATTCCCTTTATTTATTTAAGCAAATTAACCTAAAAATTCGCTAAAAAACGGACAATTCACTCAAACTGAGGAAAGGTAAAGTTTAGTTCATGATCTAGTAATCACCCACGTTTCGAAACTTCAAACCATGGTGTAAAACGGATTAATCCGCCCGAAGTTAGGTAAACTTAAGCCTTTATTAATAAAAATACCAAGCCGGCTGATCCCATGGAAATAACATTTGGCGTGTTGATATTTTGTATCGTCGCTTTCTTCGTTGCAGGATTTATTGATTCGATTGCAGGCGGTGCCGGGTTTGTTACGGCTCCTTCTCTGCTGCTGATCGGTATGCCTCCTCATATGGCGCTCGGAACAGGAAAGCTTGCGACAAGTATCGGCTCGGTTGTTGCGCTCTGGACTTTTTGGCGAAGCAATCTCATTTTGAAGAAGATTGTCCCGGTCGGCGTTCTTTCGGCGATGGCAGGAGCTTCCTTTGGTGCTTTCTGCGCGCTTCAGATTGACGGCGCAACCATGGGCAAGGTCATTGTGATCATGCTGCCGCTCGGAATTCTGTTTACGGTCCTCACCGGCGGCTTCAAACTCACAGAAGGCGAACTTCCCAAAGATCATTTCTGGCTTCGCGTTGTTCTCATCGGTGTATTAATTGGTTTTTACGAAGGATTTTTCGGTCCCGGCGCCGGAACGTTCTTTTTGATTGCACTGCATGTGTTTCTAAAGATCGGCATGGTTCAATCTTCGGGTACTGCCAAGGCCTTTAATATCGCGGCCAACTTTGCTGCATTCCTGACTTTTGCTTCCGGAGCGGCGGTTTGCTATGAGATCGCCATTCCCTGCGCTATTGCCAGCATGTTGGGCAATAGAGTAGGGGCTTACTACGCCATCAAGATCGGCGGAAAATTTGTCCGCAATATTCTCTATATTGTTTTGGTTATTTTGATGGTCTCGCTGATCTACAAATTCTTTATTGCAGGGTAAGTTCCGACTTTTAGGTAATAGGTAAAAACTCTTCACGCTGCCGCGCAGCGTTTACGGAGCAACCACTAGTGACGAAGTACGAATGGTGGGTTAAAGTAAAGAAACCTGGTTGAAAACCAATCATGTCCGAAGCAATCTTGCTGCGGCTCAACCGTTCCTGACAACTTGATATCGCTAAGAAAAAAATGCAGGTTATTGAGAGAAAAGAAAATTTTAGCGGTAGTCGTCTTTGGGTTTCGGCGACAGGCTCTGCCTTTATGGACGGCTTTGTCCTGACATCCCAAGGCTTTATTTTTCTTCTTGCTCAAAGCGTTTTTCAGTTCACAGCGCTGGAACTCGGACTTGTAGCAACAGCCTATGTATTGGGAAGCTTTATCGGCTCCATGGGATTTGGCAAAATCGCCGACGTTTACGGAAGGGCGGTTCTCTTCCGAACGGTTCCTTGGTTTGTGGCTGTTTTATCGATTGCTCAATTCATGAGTTTCGGTTCTCTGAGCTGGTTTATTTCAAGATTTTTGTTTGGCTTGGCGATTGGAGGTGACTCCCCGATTGCACAAGCTATGCTGTCTGAGAACTCTCCCAAAGTACTTCGTGCTAAACGCCTTGTGTTTTTGATGACAGCCTGGTTCATCGGTGCGATAGCCGCGGCTGTTTGTGCTTATCTGACGGTAAAAGCAGATCTTCCATGGGAAGCTTTTGCTGCGATTCCCTGCATCATCGGACTGATCTTAGGAGCCGCACGATTTAACGCACCGGAGTCTGTTCAATGGCTGAGAAGCAAAGGGCGCAATGAGGAGGCCGAGCTGAGCCGTGTTCGTTTGGGAATTGAGCTTGAGGAAATAAAACCAGAGGTCAAAGCCGTTGACCAGACAGCTTTATTTAAGCCGAGAAACCTTAAAAACCTGACTTATCTTTCTGTGTTTTGGATTTGCCAGGCGATTCCAGTAACGGTGCTTCTGATGTTCGGACCCGTCCTCATCGGAGCCTTAGGGACATCGAGCTTTGATACCGATGTCGGACAGCTGGTTTTAACGGATTCGTTTTTTCTTATAGGGAGCTTGGCAGCCATAAAGATTGTTCCGCAGTTTGCACGGAGACCCGTGACATTGTGGACTTTTGGAATCATGGCGCTGTCCCTGGCACTGCTTTCACCCGGCAGTGTCCTTTCCGATTTCGTTGTCTGCCTGCTTCTTTCGGTCTATGCCTTGAGTTATGGGGTCCAGAGCGTTCTGGATTACGTATACCCGGCTGAACTGTTTCCAACGTCCGTTCGTTCTACCGCGCTCGGCATACTCGGAAGTATTTCGAGGGTCGGTGTTTTTGTGGTAACGCTCGGTTTTCCAATGGCTTTTCAAGGATTAGGGGTTCAGGCCGTTCTTCTTATCGGAGCGGCCATCTGCATGCTTGGATTTATTGTTTCATGGATCTGGGCTCCCGAACCATCCCATCATTAATCGATACAACTTACTAATGCTAAGGGAAGATACTTAGGATTGTTGCATTAATAAAACAGTCTAATCAGACTGTTTGATCCTATAATTCTCCCAACAGTCTAGTTAGACTGTTTTGATCAACGAGCATTTCTCTTTGGTAAACACTATGTTCAAAACATCGATTCTTTTTACTGCATTACTTTCTGCGGCTGCCTTTGCTTCTGTCTCTGCCGCTCCTGCTCAGACAGAAGGCACCGGCATCGGCAAACACGGCGAGATCAAACTCGCTGTGACATTTGACAACGGTAAGATTCAGGACATTAAGGTTCTGGAAGATCACGAAAACAAGGTCTTGGCTGCTAAAGTCTTTACAGACCTTAAAGATGCCGTTATCGCAAATAATTCCGTTAAAGTCGACGGTATTGCCGGCGCAACTTTCTCTTCTAAAGGTTTCTTAAACGCCGTCAGCGATGCAGCAAAGAAAGCCGGTGTGAAACTTTCTGACCAGGCCAAGAAGGCTAAAAAAGCTGATGCTGCCATGCCGGCCGTTCAGAATTATGACGTAGTGGTTATCGGTGCCGGCGGTGCAGGTTTTGCCGCAGCCGTCGAAGCCAAGAGCAAAGGTGCTAACGTTGTTCTTATCGAAAAAATGCCGACCGTCGGCGGAAACTCTCTGATTTCCGGTGCTGAAATGAACGTTCCTAATTCTTGGGTTCAGAACAAACTCAACATTAAGGACGACACGCCCGCCAGAATGGCTGCCGATACACTCAAAGGCGGCGACTTCAAGGGTGACCCTGAAATCGTCGGCGTCATGACAGTCAACGCTTTACCGACAGCTGAATGGCTCAGAGACACCGTCGGTGTCAACTTCGAAAAAGACAATGTCTTCCAGTTCGGCGGTCACTCCAGAAAGAGAGCTCTGATTCCGGAAGGCCATACCGGTACAGAAGTCATCACTAAGTTCTCTGCTCTTGCCGACAAGATGGGCATTCCTGTTATTACCAACATGAAAGCCGAAGAACTGGTTAAAGACAAAGACGGCCGCGTTGTTGCTGTTAAAGCAGTTTCCGGTGACAAGGAATACACCTTCAACGCTAAAGGCGGCGTGGTTTTAGCTACCGGCGGTTTCGGCGCCAATGCTCAGATGGTTAAGAAGTACAACCCGAACATCGACGAACGCTTCAAGACAACCGACGCTCCCGGAACAACCGGCGAAGCGCTTTACATGGCAGAGAAGGCCGGCGGCCAGCTCGTCAACATGGGTTACATTCAGACTTATCCGATCTGCGACCCGATTTCCGGAGTGATCGAACTGATTGCCGACGCACGTTTTGACGGCGCCATTTTGGTCAACCAGGAAGGCAAGCGTTTCGTTGAAGAACTGGAACGTCGTGACGTGATTTCCAACGCCATCCTTAAGCAGCCCGGCGCTTACTGCTATGTTCTGTGGAATGACAACATCGGTAAGATTTCCAATACTGTGAAGATTCACGATACGGAATATCAGGCTTTCACAAAACAAGGCATCATGCACACTTCCGACACACTGAAGGGTGCAGCCGACTTCTTCCACATTCCTTACGCCAACCTCAAGGCTACAGTTGATCGCGTCAACCAGATGGCTAAAGACGGCGGCAAGGACCTAGACTTCCACAACCGCGGCGGTCTGAAAGATTTGTCGACCGGCAAGTACTACATCATCAAGGCTGTTCCTTCGATTCACCATACGATGGGCGGCGTCCGCATCAATCCGAAGGCTGAAGCACTCGATAAGAACGGTAAACCCGTTCCCGGTCTTTATGCTGCCGGCGAAGTTACGGGCTGCACTCATGGTACGAACCGTTTAGGCGGCAATGCCTACACCGACATTATGGTCTTCGGCCGTATTGCAGGTGAACAGGCTGCACAAGCGGCCAAGGCTACGAAATAAAAAATTGAGGCCGGCATTGCTGCCGGCCCCATGCCTACAAGCGATCTTCGGGTCGCTTTTTTATTGGATTTCACTGAGCCGAGCCATTCTGATCTGGTTGCGAATCCAGGAAGAGCCGCCTAAAACTTTAAGTTTTTCTTTGTCTTCTTCCGTCAGCAGAATCGTTGTGCGAATTAACGGCTTGTCGTCTAAGCTCGGACGACCTCTTTTAGCCAGAGCCCACTGGAGATCCAAAGTGCTTTCCAAGTCGCCTTTATTCTCATTTTCTTTGTTCAGGAAAGAGGCAAGTTTGAGAATGTCGGGCTGAAGAGAAGCCAAAGCATCTTTGAAGTTTTCTCTTTCCTTTGTAGTGAAGGATTCGCAGTCGATCGGGAAAATTTCTTTTTCAGTCACTTTGGCAGAGCCGAAGCAGCCGGCTTTGCTGAAAAAGTAAGCGTAGTAAGCGCGGTCATCACCGATGAAGTCGGTGTCATTGCGGCGAAGTTCGACACGGACATCAACACTGTTCTTCTTTAATGTAATCGTCATTTCGTTTCTCCTGACAATCAATTGAATTTCGATATGCACATAATAATATTGTCCATATAAAAATAAAATAGATATGTACTTAATAAATGAAACTAATTGTAAATTCATCCTTATTTTTTCTTTGTAAACGAAATTCGGACTTTTGATGTCCGGCTTTTCTGAGGTTCAGAAAAACTTTCACACGCAATACGCTTTGTTTTAGAAGGATTTTTTCTCAGGCTCGACTAGAATGACGCCTTCAAATAAGGATGGCAAGAAATGAATGGTCAGTTATTAGCAGCGGCTCCGATGGAAGGTTTAACGACGGCAGTATTTCGTCGTTTGCACCATCAGTACTTCGGAGGAACTGATCTTTACTACATCCCTTTCATTACGCCAACCGTTGAACCTAAATTCACGGACCGACATCTCAAGGAGCTTTCTCCTGAAGTAAATTCCGGTATTCCGGTGGTTCCTCAGCTTTTGAGCAACCGTCCTGCTGATTTCATCTGGGCCGCTAAAGCTCTTCAGGATTTGGGCTATAAGGAAGTCAACCTTAACCTCGGCTGCCCTTCCGGCACCGTTGTAGCCAAAGGAAAAGGTTCAGGTTTTTTAAGAGATCTTTACGCATTGGAACGTTTCCTGGATGAAATTTTCAGTGCCGGGATTACGGTACCAATCTCTATCAAAACAAGACTCGGATGGGCGAACACGGAAGAGTTCGGAGACATTCTCAATTTATATAAAAAATATCCGCTTTCTCTTTTGATTGTTCACATGCGTCTAAAGACCGATCAATACAAAGGAGAAGTTAGGAAGGAAGCGCTTCTTGAGCATCTCGATGAAATCCCGTTTCCGTTGGGTGTAAACGGCGACATGATCACGACGTCCGACATGACAGATTTCTCCCAGATGTTCCGAGAGCCCAAGATGCTGATGGTCGGGCGTTCGCTAATGGCCGATCCGGCACTCTTCCGTAAATATAAAGGAGGTCCGGCTGCCGCCCTCGAAGAAATTAAAAATTTCACGACCGCCCTTTTCGATGCTTATACGGAAGCCTTCCAGAACCGTCGAAATGCCATGATGCGCATGAAAGAGTTTTGGTTCTTCCAGGCCAATCTTTTTGAAGAAAATCCAAAGGCTTTTAAAAACATCTTTAAGAGTAAAACCGAAGAAGATTTCCTGGCTGCCGTTGAAGAAATTGAAGCGGGCCGTCTGTTGACTGACGCCCGCTTCGGATGGAAAAAGCCTTTATAAACAGCTGCTACGCCGGTCGCTTCGAAGATTTTTGGCGGATATAGAAAGCCATCAGATTCAAAGCGAATACTGTCATCAGAAGAACCAGAGCTGTTGCACACTGAATCGGCACCGCTTTATCCGGATTCATGCCGGTCGTGGCCAACACATAGATGTGATACGGCAACGACATTACCGCGGCGAACGGAGAATTCGGCAAGTTGGTCGTCGATACTACGGCTGCTGTAAACATGATGGCGCTCGTTTCTCCGGCTGCTCTGGCCAATCCCAAGATGGCGCCGGTCAAAATTCCCGGAAGTGCGGCCGGAAGAACTGTACGAAGAACAGTCTGAGTTTTGCTGGCGCCCAATGCAAGAGAGCTGTTCGGTATTTGAGAAAGTGTTTCTCGGACGGTATTGATGACGATCGGAAGCGTGAGAACTGCTAAAGTCAGGATCCCGGCAATCGCACTGACGCCTAAACCGCAAACGGTGACAAAGAAAGCTAATCCGAACAAACCGAAAACAATGGACGGAACGCCGGCAAGATTGGCGACGGCCAAAGTGATGAGCTTTTTAAGCGGACCTTCTTTTGCGTATTCATTGAGCCAGACGGCGCAGACAATTCCGAGAGGCAGTGCAACAGCCATAGCCCCGATGGACAGAATCGCAGTGCCGATGATGCAAGGCAGAATCCCGCCCTCTTCCATCATTTTTTCCGGAAAGGAAGAAAGAAATGAAGGAGAAAGCGTTCCGGCTCCGTGGTAACAAATGTAGCCAAGCGAAGCGAGAAATAAGGCGACCACGATCCAAGCACCGGTCTTAATCATAAAAAGACCAGCATACTCTTTAAATGTTCTTCGATCTCGTAAGGTTATGGATAGATTCATTGAAGTTCCTGTGTTAGTTCGAGGCTTTTAATTTGTATTTCTGAGAAACCAGGAACGCCGCCAGATTGCACAGAAAGGTAAAGAAAAACAGTACGATGCCGATGGCAAACAAAGCATGGTAGTGAGAGCTTCCGAATGGCGACTCAGCCATTTCAGCAACAATGGATGCCGGCATCGGTCTGACCGGATCAAACAAACTTTCGGGAATGAGTGCCGCACCGCCTGCTACCATCAAAACAACCATGGTTTCTCCGATCACGCGGCTCAATCCCAGCATTACTCCGGTCGCAATTCCGGAAAAAGCAGCCGGGACCGTGACGGTGGTCAGTGTTTCCCAATGCGTGGCGCCGAGTGCCAGAGACGACTCTTTTAGGCTTCTGGGAACTGAGCGAAGAGCGTCTTCGGAAATGGTACAGATCGTCGGAACGGCCATGAGCGCCAGCAAAATGGCGGCATTCAATACATTCAGTCCGGTCGGAGCTCCGAAATAATCCTGCAGGAAAGGTGCCAAAACAGTCATGCCGACAAAGCCGATCACAACGGAAGGCATTGCAGCCAAAAGTTCGATGAACGGTTTAAAAATGGACCGTAATCTTGACGAAGCAATTTCAGATAAGTAGACAGCGCAGAGGATCCCGAGAGGTATGGCCATTACGGCGGCGAGCAGCGTGACCGAGACAGATCCGATGATTAAAGGAAATATTCCGAAAGACGGAGGATCTTCCGTCGGGTACCAGTCGTGACCGGTCAGAAAATGTTTGAGCGATATTGTCTCGAGGACCGGCATCCCCTCTTTAAACAAGAACCAGACGATTCCGGCGAGGCCGGCAAGAGTAAGAAGAGCTAAAAATAAAAGAGATTTTTCAAAAATGAAATCCTTGATGGTTCGCTTCACTAGAAGACTCCGAGATTTCAATCACCTTTGCGGCTCCGGCTATTCAGTGCCGGTCACAGCGAAAATGACGGAAACGGTTGGAAAGCTTACTTCGATCTTCAAGCTTTCTGTCAGAGAGATCTGAAATTAACGTTTGGCAGGCGGAATAAAACCGACTTCTTTGATCAGGCTTCGGCCTTCTTCAGACAGGCAGAAGTCCGTTACTTTTTTTACGGCCCCTTGCGGCTGATGATTTGTGTAGAGATAAAGATCGCGTGAGAGCGGCCATTTGCCGTTTTTTGCGGTCTCGGGTGTTGCCTTAATCCCGTTGATTTCAACCGCCTTGATGATCGGGACTACGTAACCGAGGCCGACATATCCGATCGCGTTTGGATTCCTAGAGACGGTTTGAACTACGGTCCCGTTGGAGCTTTGCAGAAGTGCTCTCGGGCTGACGCGCTGATTTTTCATGACCAGAGATTCCCAGGTTTCAAAAGTTCCCGAAGATGTATCTCTGGATACCAAGACAATCGGAGCATCCGGTCCGCCGACCTCTTTCCAGTTCTTGATTTCACCCTTGTAGATTTTTCTCAAGTCGTCCAAAGAGAGATTCTTGAGGGAGTTTTTAGGATTGACGATCGGAACAATTGCGTCAACCGCTACCGGAATTTCAAAGGGTTTTACGCCCTTTTCTTCAGCCGCCTTCATTTCTTTATCTTTAATTTTTCTGGAGCTCATGGCGATTTGTGTCAGCTGCTCATTCAGAGCCTTGATTCCGTTGCCGGAGCCGCCTCCGGAGAGTTCGATGACAACCGAAGGATCTTTTTGCATGAGGTGCTCAGAGATTTTTTGCATGACCGGCAAGACGGTTGTTGAACCGGAAACCGTCACGTTTTCTTTTGCCATGGAAGAAGCGGAAACAGCCATGGCAGACAAAGCAAGTAAGGAAATTAAATAATTTTTTCTCATAAATTCTCCTATGTTTTATTAACAAGTTTTTTTGTTCCAAGAAAGAAATTGTTTTTCCTCAAGGAACACGGCGAATACTAGAAGTAAAAAATGACAAGAAAATTACAGTTCTGAGAAATTTTTATGACAATAAATCAAAGAGTAAGTTGTCATTAAATTGACATATTCCTGACATTTAGTTGTCATAAAAGCAAAATACAATTTTCGCGAATTTGAAAATGAATCAGGAATGTTGAAAAAGTAAATATGCAAGTAAATAATGAATTTACAAAATTGAGCGCTTCTAATTTGAATTTCTTTTACGGCTCAAAACAGGTATTAAAAAATATTTCTCTCTCTTTCAACAAAAAAGAAATCACCGCCTTAATCGGACCGTCAGGCTGCGGGAAAAGTACTTTTCTGCGCACCTTGAATCGAATGAATGATTTAATTGAAGGTGCGCGTCTTGAAGGATCTATCAAATTCGGTGATGAAGAAATCAACCATCCGCATTGCGATGTGGTTGAACTGAGACGAAGAATCGGAATGGTTTTTCAGAGACCGACGCCGTTTGCTAAAAGCATTTTCGAAAATGTGGTCTATGGTCTGAAAGTTTCCGGCGTTACAAACAAATCGCTTTTGATGGAAAAGGCGGAAGAAAGTCTTCGAAGAGCCGCTCTATGGGACGAAGTCAAGGATCGCCTCAAGGACTCTGCCCTTTCTCTTTCCGGCGGTCAGCAGCAAAGATTATGTATTGCTCGGGCCTTGGCCGTAGAACCCGAAGTGCTGCTGATGGATGAACCGGCGAGTGCGTTAGATCCGATTGCGACAGAAAAACTCGAACATGGCATGGAGGAACTCAAGAAGGATCTTTGCATCATCATCGTCACCCATAACATGCAGCAGGCCATGCGAATTTCGGACAATACAGCTTTCTTCTACATGGGT
>ENA-OPXG01001288-OPXG01001288.1-human-gut-metagenome-genome-assembly--contig:-NODE-1288-length-12183-cov-2.349769_pt1 | contig 12183 bp, 10 predicted proteins | sample MGYA00241519_ERZ502030 | MGnify/ENA primary metagenome ERZ502030 (study PRJEB25962, sample SAMEA2041937) | human gut metagenome | biome: human gut; feature: human-associated habitat; material: faeces...
GCCTTCGGCCTGCGCCGCCTGCCGAGGGCCTATCAGAATATCGGCACGCCGGAGCCGTTCTACACCTTCCATGTCACGATGGGCTTCGTGCCGCTCTCCCGCCTGCGCGAGCAGGCAAAGAAGCATAACGCCTCCATCACGGAGTACCTCTCCGCCGTGCTCATCCACGTCATTCTGGAAAAGCAGAAGCGCGAGAGACCCTACCGTGAGCGCCCCGTGGCGCTGGCGGTGCCGATCAATCTGCGCGCATGGTTCCCGAGCGAGACGCTGCGCAACTTCATCACCACCATCCGCCCGTATATCGACCCGGCGCTCGGCGACTACACCTTCCCCGAGATCGTCTCGCAGGTGCGCCATTTTATGAAGCTGCACATCAACCGGCAGGAGCTGCAGGCGGCGTTTACCGGCAATGTCCGCTTTACGGAGAATTGACAGAATGCAGGGAAGGTACACTGGAATGGGTGGACAAAGAAAAGGTATTGTCACTTCCGACATGGGAGGGAGATCATCTGTTTTTAGAACGTCTGCTGTCGGATGATCCGCAATTTTTTTCACTGAAAGTTGTGTATGAAGGAGAACATCTTGCTAAATGGACATTTTATTGATATGAGAAAAAAGAAGGTACAACGGATACTGTGGTAACTATTAAACAAAAATAAAAACTCCGGATTGGCTTCAAGGTATGAAGCTGCCCCGGAGTTTTTGTTTTTGCAGGATTATTTCTTAGGTGTAACGATTAACATTCACATTTCCAGAAAAATGCGCTGTACGGCGGAAGTTCACTGCCTCCACCAAAATCATGTGTATTACCTGTGATCAGGTCAACGGCAGTGCCACAGCCTGCGTCAAAATGAGCGGTATATGGTACGTTGTCGGCATTAATTGCAACCAGTACACGTTCGGAATCTGTTTTTCGTTCAAAAATGCACTGGCGGTTCGTCAGCACAACACTGCGGAATGCGCCATAATTGAGGGCATTGGAGTGTTTTTTAGCTTCTGCAAGCTTTGCGATCCACTCTGTCAGCCCGTTTGTCTGAGGCCCATCGAAGCATGCACGCAGTGCAGGATCTCCCTGGCTTTTCTCTCCCTTTGCGCCCCATTCACTTCCATAATAAACGCAGGGGATTCCGGGCATACCAAACATCAGCGCATAAATAAGCGGCAGATGCTTTTCATTGGTAAGGATGCTTGCCACTCGCGTCACATCATGGTTGTCCACAAAGCTAAGCAGATGCTTTCCTTTATAAAGGGTCCAGTTTTCCGGGCCGAACTGGCGCAGCAGAGAGTGGACAATTTCAAACATATTCATACTGTTGAAGCTGGAATACAGTCCCTTATAGCATTCATAGTTGGTGGCAGAATGCAGCATGGAATCATTCATCAACCGGTTGTAATCCCCATGCAGCATTTCTCCGACGAGAAAGAAATCCGGCTTTAAGCTGTCGCAGAAGCTTCTCAAACGGCGGACGAAATTTTCGTCCAGACAATAAGCGACATCCAGCCGCAGACCGTCAATGTCAAACTCGTCAACCCAGCCTCTTACGCTTTCCAGGAGATACTGGACAACCTCCTCGTTCTGTAAATTCAGCTTGACAAGATCGTAATTGCCTTCCCAGCCCTCGTACCACAGACCGTCATTGTAATTGGAGTTGCCGCCAAGATTGATATGAAACCAGTTTAAATAGGGGGAATTTTCCCTGTTTTTCAAAACATCCTGAAATGCCCAGAAGCCGCGTCCTGCATGATTGAACACGCCATCCAGCACAACCCGGATGCCTTCGCTGTGAAGCTTATCGCAAACCTGCTTAAAGTCTTCATTCGAACCGAGGCGGCAATCGATTTTACGATAGTCCCTTGTATTGTACCCATGGGTATCCGATTCAAAGACCGGTGAAAAATAAATCGCATTTGCCCCCAGCTTTTTGATATGATCTGTCCAGTCCAGCACCTTCAAAATCCGATGTGTCTCCACCCCGTCATTTTCAAACGGTGCTCCGACAAAACCAAGGGGATAAATCTGATAAAATACACTTTCATATGCCCACATAGTAAATTCCTCTTTCCTGCCAGTATATTTGCTGACCTGTCTATTTTACCATTTTCCTCCGGACTGCTCAATATCAGAATCCTGCACTTTTCCAATAGAATCAATCAATCCCTGATGTTTTTAAAAAATGATTCGTTAATATGACATCGATCCCCATATCAAAGAAGGCTTTTGCTTCTTCTGCATCATCCGACCAAAATAAATTACAGATCATCCCCTTTGCATGAGCCTTGTCGATCATGCTCCGGGTCAGAAATAATTTGCAGAATTGTACCCGGCTGCACTGATACCGAATGGCATTTTCCACAATGCTGTAATTCATATGTCCCTCCAGACAGCATCTTTTGATATCCGGCGCCATTTTCAATGCCGTTTCCAAAACATCCTTCTCCCCGGTAATATAAACCATGTCTCTGCATTGGTATTTATCCAGCAGCTGCAGGATTTTTTGAAAGGTATTCTCATCATAAGCCGGAATTTCTCTGTCTTCCAGATCCTTCAGCACCATCGGCTCCGGCTCCCTAAGAGGCATCGGCAGCGGCTTATTTTCTGTATATATTTCCATCAGCTCCTGTCCTCTTCCCTCCATGATCCGATTTTTAAGAACCGAAGCGCCAATGGATTTGATATGAATATTCATAACTACCTTACCGGCAAACTGCCGCAGCACCTCTTCAAATAAAGGAATACGTACTCCTTCATATTCCGAATGAAATTTCTTTCCTGCATCCAGGTTTTTCATCTGTTCCCATGTCATATCACAGATTGTGCCTTTGCCGTCTGTCGTCCTGTCTACCGACGGATCATGACACACTGCCAGCTGTCCATCCGCCGTCGGCCATAAATCAAATTCTATCTCATCCGCTCCTAATGCCACCGCAGCCGCAAATGCCGGCAGTGTATTTTCCGGCGCAACGGCATTAAATCCTCTGTGTGAGCAAAATTTTCTTTTTGACATTTTATCCATTTCCTTTCTTTTTTCAGGAAGCATTTTTTAATTTAGGATCCAATCTATCTCTCAGCCAGTCTCCGATCAGGGAAATATCTAAGATCAGTACCACTATGATAATACTGGGCAGTACCGCCAGCCACCAATGCGTCAGCATATAATCTCTGCCCAGACTGACCATCACGCCAAGAGATGTGCCGGGAGGCTCTATTCCAAGTCCCAAAAAAGACAAGGTGCTTTCGAGCAAAATAAATCCCCCCAGCTCCATGGTAGTCTGCACGATCAGGGGCGATGCAATATTTACCAGAATATGCTCAAACACAATTCTTACTCCGCTTGCCCCCATAGAACGGCTCGCTTCGATAAACTTCGCATTTTTCAGCTGAAAAATCTGGCTTCTTACCAGACGGCAATAGGAAGACCATCCTGTGATTGCCATAACGAGAATTGTCGTAACCGGCTTTGCCCCCAGAATACAAGCAAAAATAATACCGATAAATGTGGTTGGTATAGATAAACGTACATCTGTAAAGAAAGACAATACCGCGTCTATCCATTTTCCGCCCAGTCCGGAAAGAATCCCCAATGCAGTTCCAGTTACCGTCGCAATGATCATGCCGGTAAAGGAAATCATGATGGTGGATCTTGTGGCATAAAGCAATCTGATCGCAACATCTCTGCCCAGATTATCCGTTCCAAATAAATAGGGGGATGTGGGATCCTTAAATTTTGGCATTTTTAATCTTTGTGTAAGATCACTTGCCCCCAGATCGATCGGTGCAATCACCGGTGCAAGCAGCGCCGTTATAACGATTACTGCCAGTGTCACCATTAAAAAAATTATCATCGGTGGAATGATCCATCTTTTTCTACCGAGCTTTCTGTTCCGCATACTTATCCTCATTTCTGTATTTTATCTGAAATCCTTTAATGATCGCGTATTCGCGGATCCAGCAAACCATAAGAAAGGTCTACCAAAAGATTCACAAATGTTACGGAAGCCGATATCACCAGAACGCCAAATACTACCACAGGAAAATCTCGCTGCTGTGCACTGGAAACAATTAAGGTTCCGATCCCGGGCCACGCGAATACCGTTTCCACAACAACAGATCCTCCGATCATAGCACTTAACTGTGCTCCCAAAATCGTAATGACCGGGATCAGCGCATTCCTGAGGCCATGCTTTAAGACCACCTTCCATTCCCGCATGCCCTTTGCTCTGGCACAATCCAAATGCTCCTGTCCGATCACATCCAGAAGCGAGCTGCGGGTAAGTCTTGCAACATTGGCAATGGGACCTACTGACAACGCGATTACCGGCATGAGAAAGTGCTGTGGAGTTCCGATACCGCCGCTTGGCAAAATTCTGAGTTTCAGAGAAAAAATAAAGATCAACAGGATTCCCAATATAAAATTAGGCAGAGTACTGCCTACCACCGCACTGCTCATGGTGATCCGGTCTAACAGGGTATTGTGCTTCACCGCTGCCAGAACTCCCAAGGGGATTCCGATCACAATGGTAAGTCCCAATACAATGCTTCCCAATGAAATTGTCGGAATCATACGCTCTGCGAAGAGATCGGAAACAGAACGTGCATAGTAATAGCTCATTCCGGTATCCCCCGTAAAGAGCCCGACAAATGATTTTATGTACTGCTGCCACAGCGGCATATCCAGTCCCAGATTTGTCCGCAGGATTTCTTTTGCAGAATCACTGGCTCCGGCCAATGTCAGCCATTCAATCGGATCTCCCGTTACTCTGGTAAGGAAAAAAACCAGAGTGTAAACTGCCCATATCGTCAGTACCGCCTTTCCTACACGCAATATAATATAACGTTTCATTGCTTTCCTCCATCCGTGTATAAATGACAGGCAACCTGATGTCCATCTGCCGTTTCTGCCATCTGCGGTCTGATCTCTTTACAAATAGCAAGTGCCTTTTTACAACGCGCGCAGAACGGACATCCAGAGGGCAAATCCATGGGACTGGGGATCTCTCCCTCCAGTACTTTGCATTGATCCTGTTCTCTGGGATCCGGTATCGGTACTGCCTGCATAAGGGCCTGGGTGTAGGGATGAAGCGGATGCTCAAACAGATCTTCTTTCTCCGCCAGTTCTACTGCCTGCCCGAGATACATTACAAGCACTCTGTCACTGATATGGCTTATAACGCTCATGTCATGTGAAACAAAAACATAGGTCAGCTTCTTTTTCTCCTGCAGATCCTTCAAAAGGTTTAATATCTGTGCCTGAATAGAAACATCCAACGCAGAAACTGGTTCGTCACACAATAAAAGCTGCGGATCCGTCACCAAAGCTCTGGCAATGGCAATCCTCTGTCTCTGTCCTCCTGAAAATTCATGGGGATATTTTTTCAGAGAGTCTCTGGATAATCCCACCTGCTCCAACAAAGGGAGGATTCTCGATTTCTTTTCCTCTGCACTCATCCGCTCATGGATCCGTAACGGCTCTTCCAGAATTCGCTGAATGCTCATGCGGGGATCCAGAGATGCATAGGGATCCTGAAATACCATCTGCATATTTTTTCTAACCAAAGGAGGCATATGTCTGTGTATTTTTTTGTCCCCGAACTGCACATAACCGCCAGTCGCTTCCTCCAACCCCATCAGCATGCGGATCAGGGTTGTTTTTCCACACCCTGATTCCCCGATGATCCCCAGTGTTTCGCCCTGATACAGGGTAAAGGAAACATGATTCACGGCATGTACCATTCCAATTTCTTTTGGAAGCAGTGCTCCTCTTTTTACCGGATATTCTTTACATAGATCAACGACTTCTAATATTTTCGCTTTCACAAGGCACCCCCTCCAGGCCCGCATTTTTCTTTTTCCTGCTGCTGCGGAGTATAGAAGCATTTGTATAAATGTCCGTTTTCCCCCTGCATACCCGGCTCTTTCTCATGGCATACCTCCTGTGCATAGCTGCAGCGGCTGCAAAACCGACAGTACTGTACCGGTACTTTCATCTTTGGAACCTGACCAGGGATTGTATACAGCTTTTCTTTTCTCTCTTTTATGCTGGGAATTGCTGCCAGAAGCCCTCTGGTGTAAGGGTGGCATGGATTTTCGAACAGTTCTGTACATTTTCCTTCTTCTACTACTGCACCGCCATACATTACCAGCATACGGTCACAGACAGCGGCCACTACTCCCATATTATGGGTTATCAGTATGACTGCTATTCCCAGCTGATCCCGCAGCTCCTTCAGCAGGGAAAGGATCTGGGCCTGGATCGTCACATCCAACGCCGTTGTCGGTTCGTCTGCGATCAGTACCTTCGGGTTACATGCCAATGCAATGGCGATCATAACTCTTTGCTGCATACCTCCGGACAATTCGTGAGGATATTGTTGGATCCTCACCTCCGGTGAAGGGATTTTTACCTGCTTTAACAAAAAAACAGCTTTTTCATAGGCTTCTTTTTTAGAGATTTTTTCATGTATGCGTATGATCTCTACGATCTGATCTCCTATCGTGTACACCGGATCCAATGCGGAGAGGGGATTCTGAAAGATCATGGAAATTTCTTTTCCTCTTATCCGGCAAAGCTCTTTTTCCTTCATCTGAAACAGATCCTTCCCCAGATAAATGGCCTGTCCGCCCTCCCTTTTGGAGGAAACAGGATCCAGCAATCCCATCAAGCTGCGCACAACCGTGCTTTTTCCACATCCGGATTCTCCTACGATTCCGACAATTTCACCAGGATAAATATCAAGATCCACTCCATCCACTGCCGGAATTACGTTTTGTCCCGAGTAGTAATAGCTTTTTAACCCTTTTATTTTCAGAATAGCTTCCAAATAACTATACTTCCTTTCAAAATCTGCTTCCCCGCAGATATCTGCCGGGGAGCAGCCCTGTCATTATTCTGTAACTTTCAGATCCCCTGCACGGAACGGCATGATCTGGTTTTCACAATATGTCATATCCCATTCCAGACCATCTCTGATACCATACAAATCTTCTGCCTGATACAAATAAGTGCCTGGGCAGTAGGTATCGAATACTTCCATCAGGGTTCTTGCTGCCTGCCGCTGTTCTTCCAGATCCTTGCTGTCGATCAGTGTATTTCCTGCTGCCACAAATTCCTCTGTAGGTGTCCAGCTTCCTGTTTCCGGGTTTGCCGGTCCGGAGCCTGTTCCAAACAGGAGCCATAATGCACCAAGGGGATTATCAAACCGGGAAGCAGAGGACCATGCCCGGATGTCTGCACTGAAGGAGAATTTGTCTGTAAATACGACTTCTGCTTTTACGCCGATATCCGCAAGCATGCTGACAATGGCCTCACCTGCCTGATTGCCGTTTGTATAATAACCGTCCGCCATTTCGATGGAAATAACCTCTTCCCCGTCATATCCGGATTCTTTTACTAATTCACGAGCTTTTTCCGGATCATACTGTACACCGGGATAGTCCTCAATATATAAATCTCCATAGCTTTCAAACTGATGCCCATTCGGAACCTTTGCATATCCGGACCAAAGGGTATCTACCAGTGTCTGGCGGTCTATTGCCATCGTCAATGCCTGTCTGAATTTCTGATTTGACATAATGCTGTCTTCATTTCTGGTATTAAATGCGTATATATGGATATTTTTAATGGAGGTTCCCACCACGCTCACACCGGAGGTTCCATTGATCGTATCTACCGCATCAGAAGGCACATCATTGATAATATCTACTTCCCCTGTGATCAAAGCGGTCATACGGGCAGATGCTTCCGGATAAGAAATAAATTCTATACTCTTTGCAGCAGGCTTATCTCCCCAGAAGCCGTCGTAACGCTCCAACACATATTTTTCAGGAGAGTACTGTGTCAGCTTATACGGGCCGGTACCGATGGGAGCAGTCTGAAAGGCTTCATCTCCGATTTCTTCAATATAATCCTTCGGTACAATGCTTGCTCCCCAGATAGAGCCCAGTCTCTGTTCAAACGCAGCATCCGGTTTTTTCAGCTTGAACTGTACCGTAAGATCATCTATCTTTTCGACGGAATCCAGTGTTTCATATAATACTGCAATGGTTCCATCTCCATAGCCGCTTAAAATTCGATCAAATGTAAATTTCACATCCTCTGCATCACATACCTCGCCGTTCTGGAAGGTAACATTTTCCCGGATTTTTACATTTAATGTTGTATCATCCTGCCATTCCCAGCTATCTGCCAGCTGTCCGGTGATATTTCCTTCTTTATCCGTGAAAAGCAGGGTATCAAAAATATTATAAAAAAGCTTAATGCTGGCAATACCGATGGATCTGTCCGGATCTAACTGTGTCGGCAAAGCAGCAAGACCAATTTTCAAAACATCCAATTCTGTTTCTTTTGCTGCAGCTTCTGCTGTATCCTCCTGTGAAGACGCAGTCTGCTCAGCAGTCGTCTGAGTCGCCTCTTTCTTATTTGCGGTATTTGCAGCAGTGCCGCAGCCACCAAGCGTAAGCATCATTGCCATTACTCCGGCAATCAACCGAGTCCTTTTTTTCATACATTCTCCTTCTTGTTGTGTTTTCTATTCTCTTTCCTGCAGTTCTAAGTTTTGTGTGCACATCATCAAAAGAACTGTTAACATCTTATGTCTCTTTTCTATTTGTCACCATCAGGAATGCGTAAATCGTTTGTAAAAGTTCTGCATATAAAAAATGCAGGATTTCCTTTCCGGAAAATCCTGCAAATCAGAAAAGCATTTTATGAAATTATCCAATTTGGAAAACTGCCGCTCTGTACTTCTATTACTGTGCGTTGCCCTGTTCCAATGCCAACCCAATCAATCGATCCGCCTGATCTGCCATGAACAGCGGGATATTCAGCACATCATCGTCCAGTTTCAGATTGTCCAATGAGAAACGGATGCGAAGCTTGACCTTATCAGGGAACAGTTCCTTGAACTTCTTCATACTCTTGCTGGTTGTGTTGGCTTCGGATTTGACCTCCACGGGGAAGATGTCGTTCTCCCGCTGAACGAGGAAATCCACCTCGTAAGGTGGGTTGTTCTGGCTCCAATAACGGGGCATGACTTCAAACTGAGTAATTAAAGTCTGCAACACAAAGTTTTCGGTTAATGCGCCTTTGAATTCAGTAAATAGGCGGTTCCCTTCGCCAAAGGCAGTGGGAGCCAACTGTGCCAGACGGCGGAGCAGTCCCACATCTACCAAATAAATCTTGAAAGCAGACAAGTCATCGTAAGCTGCAATCGGCAAGCCGGGAGCTGAGCTGCGATAAATTTTATGCACCAGACGGGCATCCACCAGCCATTGCAAAGCATCCTCGTACTCACGGGCTCGTGCACCTTCCTTGACCACTTTATAGATAAACTTTTTGTTCTCTCTTGCCAGTTGAGAAGGAATGGATTTCCAGATCATTGAGATTTTCGGGAACTCGCTGAGGTTAGGATGTTTTGCAAAATCACGCTCATAGGCTCCGATGATTCCGGACAATGCTTCCTGCATGGCAGAAACATCCCGTGCCTCCGTCCACATTAATACCGGCTCCGGCATACCACCGGTGACATAGTACATCTTCAGCTTCTCATACAGCGGATTAAAGAAGGCGTCAGGGATAGGTTCAAGGGTATCCACCTGTTCCAGATACTGCGCCAGATTTTCATCACCGTTGGCAAGTAGAAACTCAGCGAAGGTCATTGGGTCAATCTGCATGAAGTTGACCTTGCCTACTGGAAAAGAGGAAGGCTTCGCCAAGGCGATACCTAACAGAGAACCGGCGCAGGCAACATGGTACTGCGGTGCGTTCTCGCAGAAATATTTCATGGAGTTAATGACTTTCGGGCAGTCCTGTACCTCGTCAAAGATGATGAGGGTCTTTTCTGGCAATATCTTTTGACCGCTTGCCAACATAAGGTTTTGTAGAATCCGGTCCACATCCTTGGTTGTTTCAAAAAATTGTTTATATTCTTCGTTTTCGTCGAAGTTAAAGTAGGCTGTATTTTCATAACAGCGTCTGCCGAACTCTTTCAGAATCCAAGTCTTACCCACCTGACGTACGCCCTTCAAGATTAAAGGCTTGCGGTAGGGAGAATTCTTCCAGTCCAGCAACTTTTTTAAGATAAATCGTTCCATAGAATCACCCCTCACATTTTTATTGGAGTTTTATGCTTTATAATCACACTTTTATTATATGCGAAATCTATGAAAATTACAACCGAAATCACAAAATCATTAAAATTTAATGCTTATCAATCACACTTTTATATGAGATAGTGAAAAATTTTTCTACAATAAAGGCTGACCGCAGCCTCAACATTAGTTATATTACATCTTATCATTCCTGTTCCATTCCGGATAGGATAAAATCAGTATCACTATAATCAGTATAGTTATTATCAGTATTGTTACATTGTGCTTTTGACAGTTCTTGAATTGTCAAAAGCACAATTCTGAGACTTCCATAAACACAATTCAAGAATTGTCCCATCAAAGAAATAAGGCTGACCTGTTACAGTCAGCCCTAAGTAAAAAGTCTATATTCTGTTAGCAAAAAATCAGTTCTGCATTAACGATTTCCTCCGCCTGTGCTTTTAGACTACTCATGTGATGCACCCAAGCAAGCTGTTGGGTTGACTTATCCGGAGCCGGATTTTTCTCCAGAAGTTCAGTCATTATCTGTTCCACTCTACGGTAAGCAGTTTCGTCAATTTCCCATAAATGCGGAAATAATGTCTCTGTTAGAATCATGTCATCTAAGAGTATTGGATTATTTTCTGCAAGAAAAACTCTGCGCATTCTACCGTACTTCCCAAGTGGTTTATCGCTTATATAGCTCAACCGAATATCAGGGATGAGATAATCACCACAACGGGTATAAGTCAAATTCTGTGTCATAGCAACTCCTCCAATCATTTTTTCTTTCACTTTCATTGTAATGGATGCTCCCCTAAAAGTGAAGTTTGTAGACTGGTCGTTTCAAGCGCAGCATATATCTTCTGATAAACCTTTCGTGACGGTCTGCGATTGCCTTCTTCGATTTTATAATAGTAGCTTGGTACAATCCCTATCCATTCTGCAAAAGTCTTCTGTGACAGCCCCAGAGCCGTTCTAACGCTTTTTAGCGCTTCGGTATAGGGTGTGGCAAGGAAACGAGTGAAATCATCATAGAGCAAAGATGCTTCGATTTTCAAAACATCTGCCAGTTTGACAGCTACATCATAAGGGATGGGATGCTTTCCGTTTTCATACATCACAATAGTCGCTGGCACAATATTCAGCTTTTCTGCCAACTGCCTTGTTGTCATCTGCTTTCTCTGACGATAGTATCTGAGATTATCACCCGGTAGGTTGGTCTTTGGCTTTTTTTCGAAAGGTATCGTCAAATGGTTTAAAGGTAAAGAAATGGCTTTGGCGATGGGACTGGAAATGGCTATCGCCCGTATCGGTGTTGCAGCAGCCGTACTGATCTCTCCGGCAATCGCCAATATGGGAGGTGTAAAAGATGTGTCCCGCTCTGTTTTATTCTGTGTCATCCTATTGCTCATCGGTTTTATTGCTTTCTGTGTCTATTTTGTCATGGACAAAAAACTGGAAAAACAAATGGGAGAAAGTGGAGAAGAACCGGAAGAACCCTTCCAAATCAAGGACCTGGGATTGATTTTTTCCAGTAAAGTATTCTGGATCGTCGCCTTACTGTGCGTGTTATATTATTCCGCGATTTTCCCATTCCAGAAATATGCCATCAATATGTTGCAATGTAATCTGGATTTTACAGCCGAAAAAGCAGGTATGATCTTTTCTGTATTTCCCTTAGGAGCGGCAGCCATTACACCGCTATTAGGTAACTTCCTGGATCGTAAAGGGAAAGGTGCTTCGATGTTAATCTACGGAGCTTTTCTGATGATTATCTGTCATCTGGCTTTTGCCCTGGCCTTACCGGCTTTAAAAGGCAGTATTGCCGGGCCGATCGTCGCTTTCACCTCTATCGTGCTGTTAGGAATTTCTTTCTCTCTGGTACCGGCTGCGTTATGGCCCAGTGTTCCCAAATTGGTAGACAACCGTCTATTGGGTTCTGCTTATGCCGTGATATTCTGGATTCAGAATATCGGTTTATTCGCTTTCCCGATGATCATCGGGAAAGTATTGGCAGCAGTAAACCCCGGTATCGAAGATCCGTTGCAATATAACTACACCGTTCCGATGCTGATTTTCGCCAGCCTCGGCGT
>ENA-OPXG01001294-OPXG01001294.1-human-gut-metagenome-genome-assembly--contig:-NODE-1294-length-12126-cov-2.596057_pt1 | contig 12126 bp, 10 predicted proteins | sample MGYA00241519_ERZ502030 | MGnify/ENA primary metagenome ERZ502030 (study PRJEB25962, sample SAMEA2041937) | human gut metagenome | biome: human gut; feature: human-associated habitat; material: faeces...
GCTCGGAACCTACAGATGGAGTGACTTTTCTGGAAGTTGTGTTTCCAAATAATCTTAACAGACGCAGTGCCTGTGTATCGATTGCCTGCATGGAACGAAGCAGCGGTGTCTTCTGATCCAGTGCTTCACCTTTATAAGAACAGAATGCTGTTGGGATACAAAGCGTTGCACCTGCTGCGTCATGTCTCACAAAAGCGTAAGAAGTACAATCCCATGCTGTATATCCTCTTGCCTCAAAAGTCGCACGCAGACCACCGGACGGGAAAGAAGATGCATCCGGTTCACCTTTGATCAATTCTTTGCCGGAGAAACTCATCAGTACTTTTCCCTGCTCATTCGGAGCTGAAATAAATGAATCATGCTTCTCTGCAGTTACACCTGTCAGCGGCTGAAACCAGTGACAATAATGAGTAGCACCTTTCTCAATAGCCCATTCCTTCATCTCATGTGCAATGATATCTGCTGTTGCAAGATCCAGATCTGTTCCCTCTTTGATGGTCTCCTGCAATTTCTGATATACTTTTTTCGGAAGTCTTTCCTTCATCACAGTATCATTGAATACATATTCGCCAAAAATATCAACGACTTTGAAATATTCACTCATCTTCTTGATTCCTCTCTTTTCTCAAATTTTTACAGTCCCCTGAGTATATACTGATCTGCTTCCTTCTTCATTTTTCTATGTATCCGGAGCAATTCTGCCATATCCTAGCAAATATTTGATTAACCGATCAAGGTTATCTCTTTATAGCAGAAAAGGGTATTCCACCTTTTGTTGGAACACCCTTGTTCAGCATGTATTCATGTCTTGCAATTAACATAGTACAAATTTCTGAAAATTGCAAGAGGTCGAAAACATTTTTGTCCATTTCAACAATTCTGAGTTGTAAAAAGTTACATTTTCGTGATTTTTTACAAATTCTCAGGCTTTGTCAATAGAACCGAAAATTTCCATTTTCTCTTTTACTTTTGCTTTGATTGCTTCAAAACCAGGAGCAAGTAATTTTCTAGGATCGAATCCCTTACCTGCCAGGTCTTTGCCCTCTTCGATATATTTTCTTGTAGCTTCAGCAAATACAAGCTGACACTCTGTATTTACGTTGATTTTTGCAACACCGAGAGAGATTGCTTTCTTGATCATATCATCCGGAATACCTGTACCACCGTGAAGAACTAATGGCATATCACCGGTCTTCTGCTGGATCGCATCCAGAGTCTCAAAGCTTAATCCTGGCCAGTTAGCTGGGTACTTACCGTGGATATTACCGATACCAGCAGCAAGCATAGTTACACCAAGATCTGCGATTGCTTTACATTCATCAGGATCGGCACATTCTCCCATACCGACTACACCATCCTCTTCGCCACCGATAGAACCTACCTCAGCTTCAAGTGATAATCCTTTTTCTTTGCAGATAGCTACTAATTCTTTAGTCTTTTCAATATTCTCATCAATAGGATAGTGTGAACCGTCAAACATGATAGATGAGAAACCGGCATCAATACAGTCAAAGCAAGCTTCATATGTTCCATGATCAAGATGAAGTGCTACAGGAACTGTAATCTTAAGATCATCTATCATTGCGCTTACCATGCTTGCAACAGTCTTAAAACCAGTCATATATTTACCAGCACCACATGAAACACCAAGTATAACAGGTGAATTCATCTCCTGTGCTGTAAGAAGGATAGACTTTGTCCATTCAAGGTTGTTTATGTTGAACTGGCCTACGGCGTACTTGCCCTCCTCCGGCAGCTCGATATCCAGCTTAGCGCATTCCTTGACGAAAAAATTATGCGGAATTTGCAGCAGTACGCCTGCGCCATCGCCGGAATTCATATCTGCGCCCTGACCGCCGCGGTGGGCCATATTATGCAGTACCACCAGCGCTTGCCGCAGAATCTTATTGGATTTTTTGCCGTTGATATTGGCCACTACGCCAACGCCGCAGGCGTCGTGCTCAAACCAAGGGTCGTACAGCCCCTGCTTGGCAGGCAGCGAAGTATTCATAATCATTTCCCCTCTCAAAATCAAAAAAACTAATCACAGTATAACTGTAATCTTAATTATAATAGAGCTGTTAAGCTATTGCAAATTGTATACATGTATATTTTAATATGCGCACTCTATGCGTTATTGACATAAAATTACACATACCAAAAGAGCAGAACGCATAAAATTCCTTACCCGTTCTGCTCAACTAATCATTTGCTCACAGCACAGCCGCATTAACCTGCCACAACCCCCCGCTTCCCTGCCTGCACTCGCCTCCCAGCGTTATCACGCAGCCAATACCCAGCTGTAACCCCTGTTCTGCCGCATACCCCGGCAGCAGCTCAAAACACTTACTCAACCTGTTCGCGCTAAATGTTTCCTGACAAATCATAACAGGATACAGCGCTCCTTGCGCCTGCACAAGCAGGCTGATTTCCTTATTATTGGAATCGCGGTAAAAGCGAAAAGCAGGCAGCTCGCCCCAAAGCAGATAGCTTTCCCGCAGCGCGCTGACCACATAATTTTCGTACAGATTCTTAAAATATACGCTCTGCAAAAGCGACGCCCCGTCATGCAGCTGCAATAAATACGCCGCTGCGCCAGCCTCACGAAAATACACCTTAGGCGCCTTCACCAAACGCTTGCCCTCTACACGTTCCACCGGCTGCAAAAAGTACACCAGCCCCGTGCCCGCTAAAAACTGCAGCCACTGCTTGGCCGTCGGCGCGGTAATACCCACGTTATTAGCCAGAATAGTATAATTCACCACGCAGCCCGTCATGCTGGCCACGGCGCACAAAAAACGGTAAAACTTCATACCGTCGCTAACTGTCGTCTGTTCCATAATATCCTGCTGCAAAACGCGCCGCACCCAGGCGGAATAAGCGGCCTGTTCCCCCAAGATAGCGGATACAATAGCCCGTTGCTTAGCAGCGCCGGGCAATCCTTGCAAATATTCCTCCTGCGGCACAAAGGGCTTACGCGCAGCCGAAGCCGCATCCTGCAAAGGCAGCTCCACAAAAGCAGCACGGCCTGCGTTCGTCTGCGCAGCCAGCTTTTCCAAATAATAACTCTGCGAACAGCTGGCCAAAATCTTCCCTAAAATAAGCTTCTCAGATAACAGCGCTGGCAGCAAATCCGGAACATACTGTAAATTTGCCAGATAAACAGGCAAGCGCAGGCCTTCAGCAAAAAGCTGCGGATTTTGCTGCGCCTGCAAGCGCAGGTTGGGCAAGGATAAATCCACCGTCGTATAATCCTGCGTCAAAGAAGACAAAAGCTCCTTTTGCCGCTCACCGCCGCAGGTGCGCAGAATAACCAAGTTATTATTCAGTTGTAGATTGCAGATAGCTTCTTGTAAATTAGTCATGATTTCCTTTCTTTACGGAGCAAACTTACAGCTCGCGTTCATCTTTCTACTGTACAGCATATAAACATGGTAAAATTAAAGCATCTCAGGCTTCTTGTTTGCCTTAGCATACCAGACGCCTTCATGCGCCTAGAGGACGGCGCAGACCGTCCTTTTTTGATTTCTAAAGCACGATTAACCGTAAATATTACGCAAAATTAACATATTAATTTTACGTTGAATTTCTCAGCATACTAATATATAATAAAATCATTAAAAGGAGTGATTTTATGCCTAACATTAAACCTATTTCTGATTTACGCAATTATAATGAAGTCTTACGCGACGTTACAGCCGGCTCGCCGGTATTTTTAACGAAGAATGGCCGCGGCAAATATGCCATCGTTGATATTCTTGACTATGAAAAAGCTAAAGCTACTCTGCGCCTAGCAAATGAACTGGCACAAGGAAAAAAATCAGGTGAAAAAAACGGCTGGCTTTCTGCCGACGAAGTAAAAGTATGTGTTCAGGAAAGGTTCCATGGAAAATAAAATACACTATTCACCCGAAGCTTTACAGGATTTAAGCGATATTGGCGATTATATTTCTATGAGCTTAGGCAATCCACAAGCTGCTTTGAAAACATTAAACTCTATTCTTAAAGATATTGACCTACTAGCCGCAAATCCCAAACTCGGAGCACCTTTATCATCTATAACAGAGCTAATAAGCGATTATCGATTTTTACTGGTCAATAAGTATATGGTATTTTACCGCGAAAGCAATAATAAGATATTCATCGACCGCATACTGTACAGCAGAAGAAATTATTTAAGTGTATTGCTGGACCAATAGCTATCAGCGTGAAAATTATAGGAAACTCCTTGATATAGCTCTCCACAGCGGTTACAATACGAATGTGGGAATCGCCCACATATTCAGAAGGAAGGTGAACTACCCATGCAGCTGCCACAAGAACTTTTGACGCTGATTCAGCACGGTGAAAACAATACCGTAGAATTTAAAAAATCCACTACGGAGATAACAAAAGATGTGTATGACTCCGTCTGCTCTTTCTCCAACCGGGATGGCGGCCATATCTTCCTTGGGGTGAAGGACAATGGCACGATCCTCGGCATACAGCCGGACTGCATCGATCAGTTGAAAAAGAATTTTATCACATCTATCAATAACGAAAACAAAATGTATCCCCCACTCTATCTCACTCCAATTGAGTATGAACATGACGGGAAGCATATCCTATATATCCGTGTGCCAGTCAGCTCCACAGTATGTCGGTGTAACGGGCGAATCTATGACCGCAACCATGAGGCGGATATCGATATCACAAACCATGCGGATGAAGTGTATCGGCTCTATGCCCGTAAAAATAGCTCTTATTTTGTAAACAAAGTAACCCATTTCGGAATTGACTCGCTTCGCTCGGATCTGATGGAACGAGCCAGAAAAATGACCCGGGTAAGAGGGGAAAACCACCCGTGGAGATCCATGTCAGATGAAGAATTGCTCCGCAGCGCCGGCCTGATCCTTACTGATGATTTTACTCAGCAAGAGGGGATTACTCTGGCAGCCATTCTTCTCTTTGGTAAAGACAGCACTATTATGTCTGTACTGCCGCAGCACAAAACAGATGCTATCTTTCGTGTACAGAATGTTGACCGTTATGACGACCGTGACGTTGTAATCACGAATCTGATTGAAAGCTACGACCGTCTCTTCTCCTTTGGAGAAAAGCATCTGAACGATACATTTCACCTGGAGGGAATACAGAGCGTGAGCGCGAGAAACCATATCCTGCGCGAGATTGTCTCGAATCTCCTTATGCACCGCGATTTTTCAAGCGGATATGTGGCGAAGCTGGTCATAGAAAAAGATAAATTGTATACTGAAAACGCTAATCTATCCCACGGTTACGGAGTCCTAAACCTTGCAACATTTGACCCATTTCAGAAGAATCCTCCAATTTCCAGAGTGTTCCGGGAAATTGGCCTTGCTGATGAACTGGGCTCTGGAATGCGCAACACCTACAAATATACAAGAATGTATTCTGGAGAAGATCCTGAATTTATTGAAGGGGATGTTTTCCGTATTATCGTGCCACTTCCGGAGATTGCGACAGCAACTGTGGGACCAACTTCGTCCTCAACTACCGAAGTTAGTACCGAAGTCACTACCGAAGCTGAAATTAAACTTTCTTCAGAAAAACTTCATAATCTTCTGGATTATTGCTCAACGCCAAGAACACGGGCTGAGATGCAGCTTTTCTGTGAAATCAAAACAGAAAAGTATTTCAGGGAAAAAATCTTGCAGCCAATGCTTGCTACTGGTATGATTAAACGTACCATCCCTGATAAACCAAGAAGCTCAAAGCAAAAATATATCAAAGCGTGAGTTGTCTCACAGACACAAAGAAACCTTTCTGCAGGAGTAAACATCTTCTCCGGTGATTGATACTGAGGATTACGCCTACCGCTTAGAGGTAAGGATAAAGTGATAAATCCGGCAAAACAATAAAAAGACTTTCTTTAGAACAAGTAAAAGCTATCAACGTATAGCCCACGGCACAACTTCATATTGAATGCCAGAGGACGGCTCAGGCCGTCCTTTTTTGTTTACCGCCAGTGCTTGCCTTAGCCCCCCTTTGCATGATATAATTTATTTGAAAATTACATAGGTAGGGCGATACCTGACGGTATCTATTTAGCAGTATCTACGTTCTGTTTTTGCAGAGCGCCGGTACTGCTTTTTTGTTTTACTGGCATGCAGCCGCTTATGTATTTTCAAATCCAATATTTTAATAATAGGAGATGAAAGTATGCCCAACGAATTTGTTAAGCCGGAATATCTCGACGCTATTGCGCGCCTGCGTCTTATCGACGATTTCTTTATGCGCAAGGCCTTTGAAAACAATATTCCTGCCGCTGAGCTTCTCTTGCGTATCATCCTGCAAGATGATAAAATTAAAGTGGTAAAAGCCTTAAGTCAATATGTTGTCAGTAACCTTTACGGACATTCCGCGCAGCTGGACTTACTTGCCCAAGATGCGTCAGGAAAGTACTTCAACGTAGAAGTGCAAAGCGCCAGCGAAGGAGCTTCGCCTGAGCGCGCCCGTTACTATGGCGGCGTTGTCGATACCGCTCATTTTCCCAAAGGTACCGATTACCATAAGCTCTTTGAAACCTATGTAATCTTTATTACCCAGGACGATATCTTAGGCGAAGGACGGCCTATTTACCACATCGAGCGTAAAATTGAAGAAAGCGGAGCTAATTTTAACGACGGCTCCCACATTATCTATGTCAACGGCAATTGCCGTTATGACCAAACAGCGCTAAGCATGCTGATGCATGTTAATGGTAAAATAAAAATACAGAATTTGGCCAACTGAAAATGCAGGTTTTGGTCACCTACATTTTGTAGGTTTTGGCCAATTGCCAAAAAATAGAAAAATCCATTGCAGACATACTTTTAACCATTTATCCTTATTGTTGTACTACCAATACAAACGATAAGGAGGAAAAGGAGTATGATTACAATGGATCAGATACATCGTATCAGATATTTGTTTTTTCGGCAAGGAAAAAATCTAGCCGAGATTGCAACCATACTTGGTGTGGACTGGAGAACAGTCCGAAAATATGTAGATAAGGAAGACTTTAATGAGCGTATTCCTGTGGCCCAAGGCAATAAGCCTAAGGTCTCAAAGCTTGACCCTTACAAGCCATTAATAGACAAATGGCTTGCTGGTGACAGCAATAAGAAACGGAAGCAGCAACATACTGCTACACGCATCTTCAATCGCTTGCAAGAAGAGGTCGAAGGATTTGACTGTGGCAAGAGAACTGTAACCCGTTATGTTGCCGAAAAGAAAAACCTACTTAAACAGGATACCCCAAATGGATTTCTTCCCTTGCTCCATAAGCCTGGTGAAGCACAGGCTGACTTTGGCACAGCGGATTTTTATGAGGGTGAAACGCTCTACAGGGATGCGAAATACCTCGTACTTAGCTTTCCTCATAGCAACGGAGCCTATTTGCAACTCAACTATGGTGAGAATCTTGAATGCCTATTAGAAGGTCTTGTGGCTATGTTTGAGCATATAGGCGGTGTGCCTAGAGAAATCTGGTTTGACAATACCAAAACCATTGTGAGCAAGCTTATTCATGGCGGTGGCAGAAAGATTACTGAAAGATTCCAGCGGTTCTGCGAGCACTACCGCTTTGAACCCAAATTCATGAACCCTGCTTCTGGTTGGGAAAAGGGTAACGTTGAAAACAAAGTGGGTTACCTAAGACGCAACCTGCTTGTACCAGTGCCACATTTTAATACCCTAGCAGAGGGAAATAAGCAATTACTTGAACAATGTTACCTTGATATGAATCGTCCACATTATAACGATGCTAATGGTAGAACAATTAAGGAAATTATTGCCGAAGATAAAACAGCGCTAATTCCTTTGCCAGCAGTACCCTTTGATACTGCCAGATATATTAGTGTAGTCACAGATAAATATGGGAGATTTACATTGGAAAATGGCAAGTACAAGTACTCTGTATCCCCGGATTACTGTGCAACTACAGTTAACCTAAAGATTACTTCAAATATGGTATATGTAATGGACCAAGATATGCACGATATTCTTTGCCACCGGCGGCTGTATGGCGCTAACGGCGAAAGCATGGATTGGGTGCCCTATCTGAAGTATATATCCCAAAAGCCAAGATCCCTGCGTAATAGCGGTATTTATGAAATGATGCCCTTGTCTATGCAGGAGTATATGGATAGATGTGAAACTAGCGAGCGTGGAAATACCCTAAAGGTGCTTGCTAAGCTCACAGAACAAAGCGGATTTGAAAGTGCTTTACGCACTGTAGATGAAGCTATTCGCTTGAATGTAAATGACCCTGACAGCCTGCAAAATCTATACCGCCGTGTTTACAGCGATATACCTTTGCTTGCTCCTCTAGAATCTTTGAATTACTCAGTAGCGCATAAGTCCATACCTTTCAGAAACGAAGTCCCTGATTTGAATGCTTTGATGAAGAAAGGAAGTGTGGATAATGGCTGATAACAAGGAACTTAGGGAAGCACTGCTAAAGTGTTGCAAACGGTTAAGGCTCTCAAGCAATCTGGCAGATAAAGCCTTTGCGCAAGAAGGTGAAACCAACCAAGAATATTTACTTAACCTGCTTAAATCTGAAATTGAATACAGGGACAATCTGAGAATTACCAAGTATATGAATGCTGCTGCATTTCCTACGCTCTATACAAAAGAGCAATACAAAACTGAGGAAATAGTTTTTCCCGACGGAGTAACTTTCCAAAGTCTGCTTGGTCTAGACTTTTACCACAAAGGCAAGAATGTTGTGATGTATGGCAGCACTGGAACCGGCAAAACCATGTTATCTATATTAATAGGTATTTCAGCATGCAAGAAGGGCCTCCCAGTGAGGTTCTACCGTACAGCGGGCCTGATTAACCAGCTTGTAGAACACAAGACAAAAGGTACACTTACTGCATTTAAAAAGAAGCTCAATACTGCGGAAATTATTATTTTGGATGAGTTTGGCTATGTTCCTTATGATAGAACTGGCAGCCAACTGTTATTTGATTACCTTTCTGAAATCCATGAGTACAAGTCGGTAATACTAAACACCAATCTTGAGTTTTCCCAATGGGTTAACATCTTGTATGACCAAAGGATGACTACAGCATTGATTGGTAGGTTGACTCACCATGTAGAGCTGATTTTGTTCCCTGGTGAGAACAACAGGCTCAAAGAGTCCAGCATTAATGCAGCATTCACTAGAGTAAGTGCTCAGAAAGCAGGTAGATAGAGATATTTATAAAGAAAAATATGTCTGCCATGGATTTATCCACCCTAAAACGGGTGGGTAAATGCTTGGCCAAAACCTACAAAATGTAGTTGGCCAAATTATGGATTTTTATTCGGCCAAAACCTACAAAAAGGTCTTGCCAAAAACATGATGCACGATTTTTTCTGCACCAGATCCAGCGATATGCATTATAAACAATTGCAAGAACGTGTGAAATATTTGAAGGAAACCGAGGAAGGAGTGCAAACTATGTGCAAAATTATCAATGATTTAGTAGAATCCGGCAGTGCATTTGCCAGAGGTAAAAGCGAAGGCAGAAACGAAATAGCTAAAAATTTAAAAAAGCTAGGAGAAATGAGTGATGAAGCTATAGCCAAGGCTACTAATCTCACCTTAGAGCAGATTCAAGCAATCCGCGTATAGCCCACGGCACAACTTCATATTTAATGCCAGAGGACGGCGCAGGCCGTCCTTTTTATTGCACTGTTCTATGCAAATATGCCAAAAGCGTATCTCTTAAATCCTCCCGACACATGACGCACTCCACCATAGTCTCCAAATATCCATGCTTATCGCCTACATCGCAGCAACGACAAATAAAATCACAAGCGCACATCCTTCCCGGTCGTTTCACCATCTCCAGCATTCTCAATCAGCGCAATGATCTCATCCACCGCTTTTCCGCTTGCTCTAACAGCGGCCAGAAGCCGCTTCCAGTCCTCTTTATCCATCTCTGCTCTGAGTTCCTTTAGTTCATCTATCTTTTCCCACTCTGCTTCTCTTACTACATCTTGCCAAATATCAGCATATTCCATTCGTAATTTTGACACATTTGAACGAGCATATATAAATATTAAGAAAAATACTGCTACTATAATCCATATAAAAAATATATTATATAGAAATTCTTCCGTCCCAAAATTCAAAACATATGCCTTATATACTGCCAAAACCAAACTTGCCAAAAGAGGAATATAATAATGTGGAGATATAGAACAGAAAGTACCCTTATATTGATTAGCCATTTTATTGATACGACTATCGAACAATGGATGTAATCTCTCCCATTGAATATCAACATCTTTTAGAACTATGTTAATATATGTAGCTATTTTACATGAAGCTTTCCAATATGACTGATTAACAAAATATATCAAAATTACAAATAACATTGGAATAAATTGAAAATATGGCGAAGAAATTTCCCACGAAAATGTTGAAATCAATGGATATATTGCTACCATATTTCTTAAGTTATCGTTATAAGATTTATTTATAGCCATTATTTCTTCTCGCAACGTAAAAAATTCTTTTTCTCTTGTATTTAAATAATTTTCTTTAGTGGATTTTTCGATATTTTCTTCAAAATTCATCAATCACTGATCCTCCCCTCATCAGGCAGCTCAAACTGGAGGTTGACATCCCCGTTGCCTTCGATAAAGCATATTGTGTAACATTCTTATTCTGGCAAATTGCCCTTAGTTTGGCAAGCATAGCTTTATAGTCATCATCAGGGTTGTACATATATATTTCTCTCCTGTTTCATTAAATCATTTGTATTTATCCTTCCATTTATATATACAAATTCGACACGGAAAAGTAACGCGTGTATCTAAAAAAGTACAATATTGTGTGATATTTTATATGTGCTATTTCGTAGACGCTTTCTTTTCTCATCCAAAGTACACAACCTTAACCGCTCCAAATACAAGCCCCCACACTCTTTACGGATTACAAAGATGATATACAATATCGTCATAGATGGATTATTTCATTATGTAATCCAGCCGACTCTCACTGTTTGATACCGGTTCCAAATCGGCTGCCGTTATTAGTAATGTTGTGTTCATTTTGCTCTTTTTCTTTCCTTCTGGCAAATACTCATTTCGGATCTGTATTTATATCATCATGGGATGTTTTGCTCTCACTCTCCACACCTGCAGCATCATAAAGATCATGCTTTATCTTAGTAGAGCTGACTTCTGGTGTTCTAGACAAATATACCACCTCTACCCCTTCTTCTTTTAAAAAATCAAACTTACCTTTCCAGTCATCTCCCATGACAAAGGTATTCACATGATACTCATGCATATCAGATCTTTTTTGCTGCCAATTCGTCTCTGGGATGACCAGATCCACATAGCGGATTGCTTCCAGAAGCTGTTTTCTCTGCTCATAAGTGAAATATGTCTTCTTGTGCTTCTCATTCCAATTGAACTCATCCGATGACAATACAACAATCAGATAATCTCCCAATGCCTTTGCTCTTCTGAGCAAATTAATATGTCCGTAATGTAATAAATCGAAAGTTCCGTAAGTAATAACTCTTTTCATGCTTGTATCCCTCACCTTTTCAATTACTGAATCCTCAAAGCCGTCCACTAAAGACTTCCCGGGGATTTCATTTTTCAGATTTCTATTCAAAAGCGCCTTGACTGCGTCAACAGGCTTAACACCATTATTCACAATATCGTTAACAGTAAAAACAATTGGCATTTCCACTTGGTATTTCTCGGCAAGTTCCATTGCGGCTGGAATTGCATTGATTCCTTCCACAACCATTCCAACTTTTTGTATTGCCTCATTGACTGGAACGCCTTGCCCTATCATTCTGCCACATCGATTATTTCGACTGTGTTCGCTAGTGCAGGTGACAATCATATCCCCCATTCCAGCTAGTCCGCTAAAAGTCATCGGATTACAGCCAATAGCTCCGCCCAAAATGGAGAGTTCAGATAAACCTCTCGTAATAAGGGCCGCTCTTGCATTATCTCCAAAACCAAGCCCGGACGAAATACCGGTTGCCAATGCAATTATATTTTTCAATGCGCCACACAACTCAATACCGTTGCGGATTTTGTTCTGTGAGCGACACCTGCACGCGATTTTAGCGACACCCTTTCGCGCTAAGAGCGTCACTAGTC
>ENA-OPXG01001303-OPXG01001303.1-human-gut-metagenome-genome-assembly--contig:-NODE-1303-length-12060-cov-1.641150_pt1 | contig 12060 bp, 10 predicted proteins | sample MGYA00241519_ERZ502030 | MGnify/ENA primary metagenome ERZ502030 (study PRJEB25962, sample SAMEA2041937) | human gut metagenome | biome: human gut; feature: human-associated habitat; material: faeces...
TCATATATGCTGTCGTCCGTACGTTAAGAATGTGTGTTAAACAACAATTTCTATGATAATTTAGTTCCACAATTACTACAGAACTTGGCACCATTTACAGGTGTTCCACAATTCGGGCAGAACTTGTATGTACCAGCTGCTGTTGATGTTGCCTGGCTGTTACCGTTATTGATATTATTCATCATCTGCTGTCCCATAGCCATACCCATCTGCACACTCATCATATCTCCAGCGATGTTATTTCCACCTTTACCTATATTATCTGCCATAGCCATCTGACCATATTTACCCATGTCAGCTACCATTGATTGCGATGCTGCTTTGTTCTGCATCTTGGTAATCTCTTCTGGATATGAGAAGCTGGCTATATTAAAATCTGTTATTTCTATTCCAAGCTTACTTATCTGCATATCAAGATCTTCCTTTATTCCTGATGCAATATCATAAGCATTAGCCTGAAGATTGAACATATCCTTGCCTTCCTTAGATATCCACTTCATAAGAAGCTGGTCTAACACAGCAACAACTCGCTCTTTGACATCTTCAACTGTATACATCTGCTTAATACCAGCAACTTTATCTATAAGACATACATAATCTGACACCTTAAATGCAAAGTTACCAAATGCTCTTATAGGCATACCACCTGGAAGTCCTGAATATGGAATAGATATTGGATTCTTAGTACCCCAGTTAACATTAAATTCTTTAGTGTTAACAAAAAGTACCTCTGCTCTCATTCCACTGTTAAATCCAAACTTAAAACCTTTAAGAGTTGATAAAAAAGGGATAATCTGGGAATCTATATCAAACTCCCCTTCTTCCTTAAATATACCTTCTATGTTACCATTATATAAGAATATTGCATCCTGCCCTGGACGGATTATAAGACGGCTTCCTTTTTTTATCTCTTTGTTAGTCCATTTCCAGAATATGCAATCATCCCTGTATTCTTCCCATTCTACCACATTGGAAAACTGATTCCTGAATAACCCCATAGTTTCCTCCTGATTTACTGAATACCCATCTGGGCTTTAAGTGCTGCTAGTTCATCATCTACTGCTGTGTCAGCAGGTTCTTCATCATACTTGGCTGCAAGGCTGTTAATATCTGCTTCTTCTGCTGACGAATTAAGTTCTGCCATAGCATTAGCTTCATCTAGCATCTTGTTCGCTTTAGCTTCCATACGATTAAAGGCTTCCATGCTGTTATTGGCACCTACAACACTTGAGCCAACCTTGTTGATACGTTCCTGTGCCTTAGCTGCTTTTACTGTTGCTTTGATAGCTGCTCTTTTTGCTGCAACCTTAGCCTTAACTGCATCTCTTCTTGCTTCAAGAGACTGGATATCCTTGCAGAGCTTATCATGCATCTGACGCATCTTAGCAGCATTATCTGCTGCCACATTATATGCCTGTGTAAGTGAAGCCTGAGTTGCTGTAAGCTGCTGCTTCTTTTCAAGGAAAGATCTTGCATCTGCCTCATTGCCAGCTCTTAATGCCTTTTCTGCGTATGACTGCATCTTGTTAATCTGCTCTGTACATTCATCAAGCTCTCTCTTTGCTCTTGTTTCCTCAGCCATAACTGAAGCTGTTTCAGCCTTAACCTTTCCTAGATCACTTTCAAGATTTCTCATATACTGATCGATCATCTTCTCTGGATCCTCACACTTATCTAAAAGCGCGTTAATATTTGCACTCATAATGTCCTTAAATCTTGTTAAAATACCCATAATATCCTCCCATTCTTTAACAGTGATTAAAAGTTTTTAATTAACTTTCAAAGTCGGGAACTTTTGGCCCCGATATCATAATTATTATACTATATCAATTATTAAAAGTCACTATTGTTTATAAATATTTATCAGATAATTTAATTGTTTGTTAGTTTTTAATGTATTTTTTTATAATTAATCACATATTGTACTTACTGTTTGGACATATTCATTACTTTTTCTGTTTTGCTGCTCTTTTTGCTTCTTTAGCCTCTTCTTTTGCTTCTCTCTTTTCTTCTTTTATCTCTTCCTTAGTCTTTGGCTTATCCGATGATGCCTTCTTTGCTGTATAATCATCTATAAGACTTTCTATGATATTTTTCTTCATATAAACATCAAAGCTTAACAGACATACAAGCATGAAAAGCTGAAGGAAATCTTTATCCTCTTCATTTTCGACATCGCAAAAGGTCTGTTTTGAAAGTTCTGTTTTTCCTAATACATCTTGTGGCAATGCCTCTAACTGAAGCTTCTCCATATCATATATTTCTTTATATATTGTATCAAGAGCTGGAACTCCATCTGTATTAAAGAACTTATCTGTAAGTGGATTAAGAAGCTTCTGGATATCGCTTATTGAAAGAATATTCTTAAGATAATATATAAATGTTAAAACATATATATGCTCTTTAGAATATTTTTTCTTTACTGGCGGTGGAAGCAGATTATTCTTTGTGTAGTTATTTATCATTGTCTTGGTAAGTATCTTATCATCTTCATGTCTTTTAATATCTGAGAGATGTTCATCCATAAATGTGGTAACCTGATCCATATAAAGGTCAATATTAGGAACATCTCCTGGTTTAATATAATTAAGCTTTACGAGCTTTCTTAATAAAACATCAACGAATTCCTGACTATTTGTATTCATACTATGCATCTCCTATATGCTGACTGCCATAAAACAATCCGCATTAACACTTCTATAATTATTAACCAATATACATATTGGTTTTTGCAATGACTTTTAACCATTATTATATAGTATTAAAAACTATATATCAAGAGGTTTATTATTGATGACATAGTTTTGATGACATAGTATCAATGACATAGTATAAGTGTCACAGTGTCGTATATAATGAATGAGTAAGATGATAGTGTGAAAAATAAGATTTTTCACACACAAGAATGGAGATTATTATGAAAGATTATATAGTCAGGGCAACAGCAGCGAGTGGACAGGTACGTGCCTTCGCAGCAACAACAAAAGATGTAGTTGAAACAGCAAGAAAAAATCATAACATGAGTCCGATAGCAACTATAGCACTTGGAAGACTTCTTACAGGTGGAGCTATGATGGGAACTATGATGAAAAATGATACAGATGTACTTACTATACAAGTTAAGGGTAACGGTCCGTTAGGTGCCATGACAGTTACAGCAGAGACTAATGGACATGTTAAAGGCTGTGTAGCTAATCCACAGGCTATGCTGCCACTTAAGGATGGACATATGGATATCGCTGGCGCAGTCGGAATAGGTGTGCTCAGTGTTATTAAAGATATAGGATTAAGAGAGCCATATGTAGGTGATACTATACTTATAACAAGTGAAATAGCTGATGATTTAACATACTATTTTGCTACAAGTGAGCAGGTTCCATCGTCTGTAGGACTTGGTGTACTTATGAATAAGGATAACACAGTAAAGGAAGCTGGTGGCTTTATAATACAGCTTATGCCTAATGCAACTGATGAGTTCATAGATAAGCTTGAAAAAAGAATTAAAGAGATAAAGTCAGTTACACAGATGCTTGAACATGGAATGACACCAGAGGAAATACTTGAGCACATATTTGAGGGTATGGAACTTCAGATATTGGATAAAATACCAACAGAATTTTACTGCAACTGCTCTAAGGATCGTGTGAGCGCTGCTGTTATAAGTGTTGGTAAGCAGGAGCTTCAGAAGATGATAGATGATGGCGAACCTATAGAGGTTAACTGTCATTTCTGTAATAGTCATTATAAGTTCAGTGTTGATGAACTTAAAGAGATGTATGAAAAGGCAAAGTAGTTAACAGCGTCTTGAAATTACATTAGCTTTGCAGTATTATAAAGTATAATATGCGCAAAAAGTGAACTTATTGTAGGAGGAATATACTGATGGATAACGAGACTGTTTCAAAGAATTTTATTGAACAGATTATTGATAAAGATATAAAGGAAGGTCATTGTGAAAAAGTAGTTACGAGATTTCCACCAGAACCTAACGGATATCTTCATATTGGACATGCAAAGTCCATATTACTTAACTATGGACTTGCAAAGGAATACAATGGTCAGTTCAATATGAGATTTGATGATACGAATCCAACAAAAGAAAAGGTTGAATTCGTTGATTCTATAAAAAAGGATGTTGAATGGCTTGGAGCAAAATGGAATGGAGATGTTCTTTTTGCATCAGATTATTTTCCACAGATGTATGAGGCAGCAGTGCGCCTTATAAAGAAGGGAAAGGCTTATGTTGATGATTTATCAGCAGAAGAAATAAGAAAATACAGAGGAACTCTTACAGAACCAGGTAAGGAGAGTCCATACAGAGACCGTTCAGTTGAAGAAAACCTTAAGCTTTTTGAGGAAATGAAGGAAGGCAGATATGGTGATGGCAAGAAGGTATTAAGAGCCAAGATAGACATGGCATCACCTAACATCAACATGAGAGATCCTGTTATATACAGAGTAGCACATATGACTCACCATAGAACAGGTGATAAGTGGTGCATATATCCTATGTATGATTTTGCACATCCTATAGAAGATGCCGTAGAAGGAATCACACATTCTATATGTACGCTTGAGTTTGAGGATCACAGACCTCTTTATGACTGGGTAGTTATAGAAACAGGCTATAAAACATCACCAGAAGAGAATCCTAAGCAGATAGAGTTTGCCAAGTTGTATCTTACTAATGTAGTAACTGGAAAGAGATATATTAAGAAGCTTGTAGAGGATGGTGTGGTTGACGGATGGGATGATCCACGACTAGTATCTATAGCAGCTCTTAGAAGAAGAGGATTTACACCTGAGGCTATTAAGATGTTTGTTGAACTTGTAGGTGTAACTAAGGCACAGGGATCTGTAGAATATCCTATGCTTGAGTATTGTATAAGAGAAGACCTTAAGCTTAAGGTTAAACGTATGATGGCAATACTTGATCCGGTTAAGCTTGTAATCGACAACTATCCAGAAGATCAGGTAGAGTATATGGAAGTTTCTAACAATCAGGAAAATCCTGATATGGGAACAAGAAAAGTTCCATTTACAAAGGAATTGTATATTGAAAGAGAAGACTTCATGGAGGAACCACCTAAAAAGTATTTCAGATTATTCCCAGGTAACGAGGTACGTCTTATGAATGCATATTTTGTTACTTGTACAGGGTTTGAAAAGGATGAGGATGGCAATGTAACATGTATACATTGTACCTATGATCCTGCAACAAAAGGTGGCAATTTTACTGAGCGTAAAGTAAAGGGGACTATACACTGGGTATCAGCATCAAAGGGAATTAACGCAGAAGTCAGACTTTATGAGAACATTGTGGATGAAGAAAAGGGAGTATACAATGAGGAAGATGGTTCGATGAATATTAATCCTCATTCTCTTACAGTTCTTAAGAATTGTATTTTAGAGCCTGAGCTTGTTAATGCTAAGCCAGAAGATAGATTTCAGTTTGTAAGAAATGGCTATTTTTGTGTTGATAACAAAGACTCTAAGGAGAATGCACTGGTATTTAACAGAATCGTATCATTAAAGAGTTCATTTAAGCTCCAGAAATAATAAGTGGTTAACAACCTCTTTATGCGGGTAATGATATGGAAGAAAAACAGGAAAGTGTTTACCTTTATGATAAGAAAATCACATGTGCCGTGTGTAACAAAGAATTCATAACAAAGCAGGTAAGAACAGGCAAGGCAAGATTTAAGGGTACGAATGAAATACTAAAGCCCATATACACAGGTATAGATTGTACTAAATATGATGTTATCATGTGTCCTCATTGCGGATATGCAGCGGTGCCAAGAATATATGGGAAGTTGACAAACAAGCAGAGGGCGGCTCTTAAAGAATCAGTTGAAGGTAAGTTTAAGGTGACATGGAAGGATGAGGATTATTATTCATATGATGTCGCTATAAGACGATGTAAGATGGCGCTTTTAAGTGAGATGATAGTGGGAACTAAGATAAGTGAAAGTGCATATCTGTGTCTTAGGCTGGCGTGGCTTTATGAAGGCCGTGTTACAGAGCTTATAAGGCAGAAAGCAGATAACAGTGTAACAAAACAACATTTAAAATCCCAGCTGGAATATGTTGAGGATGCTTATAAAGGGTTCAAGGAGGCTGTTTCCACGCAGTACCCTCCGATATGTGGTATGGATGAGAATACATTGAATTATCTTCTGGCGAGTCTTGGACTTAAATGTAGGGAATATGATGATGCCAAAAGATTTGCCGGTGCAATCATAACGTCCAGAACTGCACCTGTTAGTATTAAGGAAAAGGCAAGGGTATTACTGGAACAGATTAAAAAAGATGGACAGAATAAAGTCAGTGATTAATAGAATATGGAGCTATGAGATAAGTCATATATTTATATATTCCATAATTATCAATATGGCTGTGGAATGTCTTAACAAAAGAGGAATAACAGGGCTTTTGAGTATATTCACAAGTCCTGTTATCTTTCTTTTGAATACAATGATAATTATGACAACTATGTCAATAGCTTATTTTTTCAGGAAAAGAGTGTTTGTGTATGCTTTGGTATCTGTTATATGGCTGTTAATAGCTGTTATTAATTTTGTAGTGCTGTGTTCAAGAAAGACACCATTTACAGCTATGGACATATATCTGATAAAAGATGCAATAAAGGTTATACCTTTATATATCAATATATTCCAGATGATTATTATAATTGCAGGTGTTGCTGTAGTTGTGGCTGCACTTGTTATGATATGGAAGAAATCAGAAAAATGTACAGTACAGCTTTCAGGGAAAAAGTTTTATATAGCAGCATTATTTAAAGTGGGAATAATATTCCTGATTACTTATTCTTATACAGCAGCACTTATTATAAATGGATATGTAGATATGCATTTTGGTAATCTTGCCCATGCATATCAGGATTATGGTGTTGCATACTGTTTTACAAGCAGCATAAAGGACAGGGGTATAGGCAGGTCAAAAGAATATTCCCAGGAATATATGGACAATCTTAAGCTGGATCTTGATGAAACATCAATAGAAGTATCAGAAAAAACGCCTAATATAATATTTGTCCAGCTGGAATCCTTCTTTGATCCTAAGCTGGTCAAAGGCGTAGAGTTTTCATATAATCCAACTCCGAATTTTGATAGATTAAGAGAAGAATATTCATCAGGATATTTATCAGTTCCATGCTTTGGTGCAGGAACAGCAAACACAGAGTTTGAAGTACAGACAGGAGTCAATCTTGATGATTTTGGACCAGGAGAATATCCATATAGAACGGTTATGCAGTCTAAAACATGTGAATCAGCAGCGTATGATTTAAAAAAGATAGGGTATTCTACTCATGCTATCCATAACAACGATGCAACCTTTTATGACAGATATAAGGTGTTTTCGCACCTTGGTTATGATACATTTACACCTATTGAGTATATGAGCAGCGACTATCAGAAGACGCCATTAGGCTGGGCTAAAGATAAAATGCTCGTGCCAGAGATAAGAAAAACCTTAGATTCAACAGAGAATATGGACTATATATTTACAATATCAGTCCAGGGACATGGTGATTATCCTGCTGTCATGCCAGAGGGCTATATACCATCAGTAAAAGTATCAGGTTTTTTTGCTGAGGATGAACAGACACAGTTTGAATACTATGTCAATCAGATCCACGAGATGGATTCATTTATAGGTGAGCTTGTCGATATGCTTGAAAGAAGACAGGAGGAAACTGTACTTGTAATGTATGGTGATCATCTGCCAACATTTAGTTTTACAAATGATACAATGAAAAATGCAGATATATATCAGACGGAATATTTCATATGGTCGAACTTTGATATGGAGAAGATTGATATGGATCTTCAGGCATATCAGTTATCAGCAGCGGTGTTTGAACGTCTTGGAATATCACAAGGTTATATTATGAAGTTCCATCAGACAAAGCATGAAGATGAGGATTATCTTAAGAAGCTTAAAATACTCGAATATGATATATTATATGGAGATAAACAGATATATAATGGTGAAGTGCCATATGTTGCAACTGATCTTAAGATGGGTATAGAAGATATTACCATAGACCAGGTATATAACTATAAAGATTATATATGTATAAGTGGTAACAATTTTAATGATTTCAGCAAGGTTCTTATCAATGATAAGGAAGTTGACTGCGAGATTATAAGCGGTAATCTGATAAAGGTACCAAAGAAAAATGTTGTGTCAAAGGATGAGGTTTCGGTGGTACAGAGTGGTGAAGATAAGATTGAACTTGGCAGAATAACATACAAGGTAGAATAAATGTATGAAATTAATCTGTAACATCTTAAAAGGTGGACTGTTTAACTATAAGTGCACTGATTTTACATTGATTTACATTGATTTACATTGATTTTATGGCAAATAAATTGACACTAACACTTTAAAATGTTAATATGAAAAAGGTGTAATCACCATATATTTTATTTGGAGGTACTTGTAATGAAGGGTACAGTAAAGTGGTTCAATAACCAGAAGGGTTACGGCTTTATCAGTGATGAGTCAGGAAAGGATGTTTTCGTACATTATTCAGGACTTAATATGGAAGGTTTCAAGTCTTTAGAGGAAGGCGCAGAAGTAGAGTTTGATGTAACAGAAGGCGCTAAGGGACCTCAGGCTGTTAACGTAACAAAATTATAATCCGAATGGTTTACAGTGTGCCTTTTCCTGATTTATATATAGATTTTTGAAAAGATATATTGTTATACAATTAAGATTATGAGGGAGCAGCTACCAGATGTGGCTGCTCTTTTGATATAATTTGACCTTTTGACTTCGTACATCAAGATAAAGAAATTAGAATGTAATGGAGGATTTATTTGTATGGAAGAATACGGAATTGACCTTGCAGCAGGTATTCCGGCAGGGGCGGAGAATATGCTCTCAGCAGGAGGGATACTTATGCTCTCAGCATTTATCGTGCTGATTATTGTTGTTATTAAGAGATGGAATGGGCGGTTTATCAATGTACTGGCAAGTGTATTTGCATATTCCATATTTGTGTTTATATTTGCAAATCTTTGCATGTCAGCGCTGGCACTTATACCATCTATAGACCAGACATTTGAATATAATACTACTGCGTACACAATAATATATTCAATATTGTCAGCTTTAGGCATGACTCTTGCAAGATATGTACTGGCAAGATTTATGGCGGGAAGATTTGAAAGAAAAGGTGATGTATATCTTTCAGGTATTGGTCTTTCTGTAGGAGATGGTGTGTTATATGGACTTACAGTTATTTCGTCTATATCTATAGCAACAGCATACAATAACATGGGACTTGATACTATGGTAGCAGGACTTACAGAGAATGATACAGAGACATTCTATAAGACACTGTCTAACCTTTTTAATGCACCAGGATATCTGTGGCTTCTTATGGGAATAGCATTTACAATGGATATTATATTATCTATGGCACTTAGCGCAGCTATGCATGCATATGTCAAGGGACAGATTTCACACATGTGGGCAAGCTATATATGCATTATACAGTTTGCAAGCTATGTATCATTCCAGGTATTTAATTATTCATCACAGACATCGATTATAATATGTTTCATAGTAAAGATGGCTGTGGATATAGCAGCGATAACATATATATTTAAGGTGATTGCCGGGGAGATGAAGTACGTTAATGACTGATATTCGTAACGGATTATCAAGTGAAGAAGCTAAAAAACTTAAAGAAGACGGACTGGATAATATACCAGTAGGAAACCAGTCTAAAACAATAGGTCAGATAGTAGCAGGTAATGTATTAACATATTTTAACTTTGTGTTTGCAGTATTTGCTGGTCTTCTGATATTTGTAGGGTCATATAATAATATGACCTTTCTGCCCATTATCATTCTTAATACTATAATAGGTATAGTACAGGAAATAAGAGCGAAAATAACTCTGGACAGACTTACAGTTGTTAATGCACCTAAAACAAAGGTTATAAGAGACAGCTATATAAGTCAGATAGATTCTACGGAGCTTGTTAAGGGTGATGTGTGCATATTTGAAGCAGGTAACCAGCTTAGTGCAGATGCCATTCTGGCAGAAGGCTGTATAAGAGTGAATGAGTCGCTTATAACAGGAGAGTCAGATGAGATTATAAAGAATAAAGGAGATATTCTCTTATCAGGAAGCTTTGTTGTATCAGGAGAATGCAGGGCGGTACTTACGAATGTGGGACATTCATCATATGCTTCAAAGCTTGCACTTGAAGCAAAAGCTGGAAGAAAAAAACAGCAGACTACAATGATGAAGTCACTTGATAACCTTGTTAAGATCATTGGTATAGTTATAGTTCCACTTGGAATTATCATGTATATACAGAGTTATTTTTTTCTTGGACATACTATAAAGAATAGTGTTGTATCGATGGTTGCATCGCTTGTAGGCATGATTCCAGAAGGGTTATATCTGCTTGCAAGTGTGGCACTTGTTGTAAGTGTGAGAAGGCTTGCGGGGAAAAGTGTGCTTGTACATGAAATGAATTGTGTTGAGACACTTGCCAGAGTCAATGTGCTTTGTGTTGACAAGACAGGAACTATAACAAGACCTGAGATGTCAGTAAGTGATGTTGTGTTCTGCCGTGATAATGTTACAGCTATAATAGCGGATGTTGCAGGAAATATGAGCGGTGATAATGAAACTATGAAAGCTGTCAAAGAATATTTTTCTGGACACAATGACAAGAAAGCAGAAAGGATATATTCATTTTCATCACAGAATAAGTATAGTGGTGCAGTTATTGATGGCAAATGTTATGTTTTTGGAGCACCTGAGTATGTTCTTCTTAACCAGTATGATGATTATACTGATATATATGACAGGTATTCAGACAGGGGAGAGCGTATACTTGTTTTTGGTGAATGTGTAAGTGATCCACAAGGAAACATTATAGAAGAACCGGTTATCCCATATGCATTTATTATTCTTGAAAATGAGATTCGTGATACGGCTAAGGAAACCTTTGGATATTTTGAGAAACAGGATGTGGATGTTGTTGTTATATCAGGAGATAATCCTGTGACAGCATCTAAGGTTGCTATAAGAGCAGGTATAAGAAACGCAGAAAATTATGTTGATGCAACTACATTAAAAAATGAAGCTGATATAAAAGCTGCTATACAGAAGTATACAGTGTTTGGAAGGGTTATACCAGAACAGAAAAAGCAGATAATACAGGCTTATAAAGAGGCTGGAAGAGTTGTTGCAATGACGGGTGATGGTGTTAATGATGTTCTTGCACTTAAATGTGCTGACTGTAGTGTTGCCATGGCATCGGGAAGCGATGCGGCCAGCAATGCAGCACAGATTGTTCTTTTAGATTCGGATTTTTCAAAGATGCCGGAGGTAGTTCTTGAGGGAAGAAGAGTTGTTAATAATATCCAGACATCAGCATCTTTATTTCTTGTTAAGAACATATTTTCCATTCTCACAACGGTTTTCACACTTATAGCTGCTAATCTTTATCCTTTGTATCCAACTCAGTTATCGCTGTTAGGTGCATTTACAATAGGAACACCAGCATTTGTCCTGGCACTGCAGCCTAACAAGGAGCTTATAAGAGGTGATTTTCTCGTTAATGTCATATTGAAGGCACTGCCGGCAGGTCTTGCAGACTTTATTATGCTTGCAGCCATTTCTATTCATGGTAATATACTTGGCATGAGTAATGAACAGATATCGACAGTTGCTATTGTTATTCTTTTATTTATAGGTTTAGCAGCTCTTGTGAGGATATGCAGGCCATTTGATGGAATAAGAATATTATTGTGTCTTGCCATGGCTGCAGGAATAGTTATATGCGTGTTGAATTTTAAAGGAATATTTGCGATAGCGACAGTAAATATGATTATGTTAAGAATGATAATAATGTATGCACTGATTGCAGGGGTATTGTTCTGCATTATGTGTAAATCAGTGGGAGGCTGGATTGATTATATGGAGAGACATAGTAAGAGATTCAGGATGCTGCTTAAAGGGTGAAACTGTTGTTTAATTGAATATTAGTTGGTGATGAACGG
>ENA-OPXG01001307-OPXG01001307.1-human-gut-metagenome-genome-assembly--contig:-NODE-1307-length-12017-cov-1.375021_pt1 | contig 12017 bp, 10 predicted proteins | sample MGYA00241519_ERZ502030 | MGnify/ENA primary metagenome ERZ502030 (study PRJEB25962, sample SAMEA2041937) | human gut metagenome | biome: human gut; feature: human-associated habitat; material: faeces...
GTCATGTTGGCTGCCGCATCGAACGCTATCATCATCGGATTCCAGGTACGTCCCTCCATGGGTGCCAGAAAGCTGGCAGAGAAAGAGGAAATCGACATCCGACTTTACTCTATTATCTACACGGCTATCGAGGAAATCAAATCCGCCATGGAAGGTATGCTATCCCCTGAATTCAAGGAAGAGATCACCTCTACCGTGGAAGTGCTTGAAACATTTAAGATTACCAAGGTGGGAACGATTGTCGGATGTATCGTGAGAGACGGAAAGATTACTCGTTCTTCAAAAGTACGCGTGATTCGGGATGGTATCGTGATCTTCACCGGAGAACTGGGATCCTTGAAACGTTTCAAGGATGACGTGAAAGAAGTGTCCAAGGGATTCGAGTGTGGTTTGAACATCAATAATTATAACGATATTCAGACAGGAGATTTCATCGAAAGCTTTGAAGAAGTGGCCGTGAAAAAAACATTATAAAAAATTTAACTATAAGCTAACATAGTTTCTCTCGATAATTTTGTACTTTGCATCACTAAATTTTAGAGAGAAATTATTTTAAAAACTAATTTAATTTATTCATGAAAAGACTATTAATTCTTACAGCAATATTAACCTTAATGGTTGGGGCTGCAAATTCACAGGTATTAAAACCAGTGAAATGGCAAATTTCTTTCAAGAAAGTAAGCGAAGGTGTTTATGACATCATCTGTAAAGCTACTGTTGAAAGCGGTTGGCATCTGTATGACACCAAATTACCGGAGAACGGACCTCTTCCTACAACTTTCAATATAGATGAAGATGAGACAAAAGACATTGAATTAGTAGGAGAATTTAAAGCAACCACAGAACCTAAAACAGAAAAGAGCGAAGCCTTCAATATGGAATTGAAATATTTCGAAGGAACCGTGACTTTCGTACAACGGGTAAAACTGAAAGGAGACAAAGCTAAATTAGTAGGCTACGTGGAATATATGTCTTGCTCCGGCGGACAATGTATCCCTCCTGCCGAAGAAGAATTTGAATTCGAATTAACGAAATAATCAAAAAGCCGTCTTCGGACGGCTTTTTTTATCTCTCTTCCCCATAGATCAACTAGAAAGAATAAAAATACATGCACTACAACCGAATTCTTTTGTTCTGTATCGTCTTCCTGTTGTTCACGTCTTGCAAAGAGAAGAAACCACCCGTACAAACCGATTACTCGCTGAAATTGCCCCACCCATCACAAACGCTAACCCTCTTGTTTTGCGGGGACATCATCCAACACCTTCCGCAGATATATAGCGCACACGAACCATCGGAAAAAGACTACAAGTACCAAAAATGTTTCAAGTACATCGCTCCTTATTGGGCAGATGCCGATTTCGTCATTGCCAATCTGGAAACGACCTTGGGGAATAAAGACTTTTCCGGTTATCCCCGATTCTGCTCTCCCTGGCAAATTGCCCGGGACCTTCATCAACTGGGAGTAACAACATTTGTTACCGCCAACAACCATAGTTGTGACCAACTCGGGAAAGGGATCACTAATACCATCTATTATTTGGACTCATTAGGAATCCCACACACAGGAACATTCACAGATACCCTCAATTACAAAAAGAGGCACCCGCTCTATCTTCAGAAAGACAGTTTCAAAATAGCACTACTCAACTACACGTACGGGACAAATGGCCTCCCCGTTCCGAAAGGTTTTGTCGTCCCGCACATTGACACAACCGCCATAAAACAAGACATTCAACTGGCCCACCGAGACACGGCCACCAACATTATAGCCTTCATGCACTGGGGGTATGAATACCATAACTTTCCAAACAAAGAACAGCGGGCATTAAGTAAATGGTTGCATGAACAAGGAGCTGATATGGTCATCGGTTCACATCCCCACGTGGTCCAGCCGATAGAATATTATACCTCGGACAAAGATACACTAGGCGTTACCGTTTTCTCTCTGGGCAACTTTATTTCCAACCAATCCCAACAGGGAACAGAAGGAGGAATATGTATTCGAGTAACTTTAACGAAACCCCGGAACAATCCTGTACGTTATCAGATGGAGCCGATTAAATTTTACATGTACCGTCCCTACGAGGAAGGGAGGCGGCGTTATTACGTGGTTCCGGAAAATTTGGCTGATAGTATTATGAAAGATTTTCACCTGACGAAAAGCAAGAATTTCTTCAAGAAAACAGATACGATACTGAAATCAACCAAAACTTTTAGTTTTTAGTTTTCCGGTTTTCACTTACATATTCGTATATTTGTATGACCTTAAAATAACATGAAGATGAAACTAGCAGTAATCGCACATGACGGGAAAAAAGCAGATATGGTTGCTTTCCTAAACAGACATTATGAATTCATGCACTCGGCAAACATAGAGATCATTGCTACCGGGACTACCGGGAAACACGCACAGGCTGCCGGGTTAAAAGTTGAACGCCTTCTTTCCGGTCCACTCGGGGGAGATGCCCAAATTGCAGCACAAGTGGCAGAACATAAAGTACAAATGGTGCTGTTTTTCCGAGACCCGCTTGGGAAACACCCTCACGAACCGGACGTACAAATGTTAATGCGCGTATGTGACGTTCACAATGTTCCATTAGCAACGAACCCAGCATCCGCAGAATTGATGCTGAAAGGTTTCGAGAAACAGATGCAGAAATAGTTAATGTTTTATTAAACTTTGTGTGAAGATTTGCAAATTCGCACACAAAAAACTATGTTTGTATCGATTAAAGGTTTGTAAACCATGAGGAAACGACAGATAGCTATTATCCCGCTTATTTTTGCTAGCATGATTATGCTACTGTCGTCTATTATGCCTCATCATCACCATGGCAAATTAATCTGTTTCACGCCCACACATGAACACAGTTCGTTCATCGAAAAAGAATGTCACAATGAACATGACTCAACTCCTACCGAGGGTGAATGTGAAGTCAGATTACTATTCCAGACAAGTATTGTAAAACAACATCATGACGAGTGTAATTGTTATCCGAATATCATCCCGGATCAACCATTCCAATCCATACTGCCCCTTGCCGGGTTAGATCACTCGTTATTACTTCTCGGAATACCTAAAGAAATTCCACCCATATTTTACCGGGAACGTCTCCACTCGATCACGTGGAGCATCACCTCTGCCGGCAGGGCTCCTCCTACCGTAATAGCTTAAATATAGAATTACTCGCCCAGTGTAAACCGGACAATTATTATTTATTGTTTTATTCTCAACATTAAATCATTTATTTATGAGAACAATTATTTATGCTATTACAATATTAGCGATCTCCTTATGGGGGTGCAAAAACCAATCATCACAAGATAAACACACTCACTCTGCAACGGAGACTCACGCAGGACATGACCATAGCCACGAAGGACATAATCACGAACATGAGGGACACGATCATGAACATGAAACGGCAGAGGAACACGCCGGTCACAATCACGAAAGTAAAGCAACAAAACACAGTGACGAGATCATTTTCCCGAAAGCCCAAGCAGCAAAAACCACTTTCGAAGTACGGGAAATTCAACCCGCCTCTTTTAATCAAGTAGTTAAAACAACAGGACAAGTGCTTGCCGCTCCCGGTGATGAGGCTGTCATCGTCGCCACCAGCAATGGCGTCGTTTCCTTCTCTTCCAACAAATTAACGGAAGGGACAAAGGTTCAAAAAGGACAATCCCTGTTCCAGATTTCCTCAAAGGACATCGCAGAAGGAGATTACTACACGAAAGTAAAAGCAACTTACGAGGCAGCTAAAGCCAGCTATGATCGTGCCGAGGCTCTTGTAAAGGACAAAATCATATCTCAAAAGGAATTCGAAAGTACCAAGCTGGAATTCGAGAACGCAAAAACAGCTTATGACGCCGTATCCAATAACAAAACGGCAAAGGGAGTTAGTGTCAACGCCCCGATTAACGGACACATGAAAAACATTCTTGTAAAAGAAGGAGAATACATCACGGTAGGACAACCGTTAGCAACGGTTTCTCAAAACCAACGCCTAGTACTCCGGGCTGAAGTATCCCAAAGATACTACAATGCCATGCAATCCGTTAAGAGTGCTAATTTCAAGACACCATACGATAATAAAGTTTACTCCCTGGAAGACTTGAACGGACGTTTGCTCTCTTTCGGAAAAACGTCCAACGAGAATTCATTCTTTATCCCCGTATCTTTCGAATTTGACAATAAAGGCGAAGTGATCCCGGGATCCTTCGTAGAAGTATATCTTATTTCATCCCCGATTGAAAACACATTATCCATCCCCGTGTCCGCATTGACCAACGAGATGGGAATCTACTACGTGTACGTGCAAATTGACGAGGAAGGCTATCGTAAACAAGAAGTGGCATTAGGTGCCAACAACGGTAAAGAGGTACAGATCATCAAAGGCCTGCACCCCGGAGACCGTGTCGTAACCAAAGGCGCTTACCAAGTAAAACTTGCGGCAAACAGCAGCATTATTCCCGAAGGTCATTCTCACAGCCATTAACAGGAGGAACAGATTATGCTAAATAAAATTATCAGCTATTCGCTGCATAACAGGTTATTAATACTTTTTGCAGCCATACTTTTATTTTTTACCGGCAGTTATACTGCCATGAAAATGGAAGTGGATGTATTTCCCGACCTGAATGCCCCTACGGTCGTAATTATGACAGAAGCTCCGGGCATGGCTTCTGAAGAAGTAGAACGCCTCGTTACTTTTCCGGTAGAAACGGCTGTTAACGGGGCTACAGACGTACGCCGCGTGCGCTCCTCTTCGACAACGGGGTTCTCTGTCGTATGGGTAGAGTTCAACTGGGGTACGGACATATATCGAGCTCGCCAGATAACTTCCGAAAAACTGGCAGTAATGAGTGAAAGTTTACCGGCAAATGTCGGGACTCCTACTCTCGGACCGCAATCTTCTATATTGGGAGAAGTCATGATACTCGGCATCACATCCGATTCTACGTCTTTACAGGATTTACGTACTTTGGCCGACTGGGTAATCAGACCGCGACTTCTCTCCACCGGTGGTGTCGCCCAAGTAACGGTTATCGGAGGAGAAATCAAAGAATACCAGATATTGCTCGACCCGGCCCGCATGAAGCACTACGGCATAGGACTGAACGAGGTCATGAACACGACCCGGAACATGAATCAAAATGCAAACGGTGGTATATTATACGAATTCAGTAACGAATATATCGTCAGAGGTGTAGTTTCGACAAATCATATCGATGAGCTGTCCAAAGCAGTAGTAAAGACAATAAACGGCATTCCGGTTCTACTTGAAGACATTGCAGACATTCAAATCGGAAACAAAGCGCCCAAACTCGGTATGGCTTCAGAGAAAGGAAAACCTGCCGTATTGATCACGGTTACCAAACAACCGAATACCAGCACGCTCGAACTGACAGAGAAACTGGATCAGTCCGTTGCAGAATTACAAAAAAATTTGCCGGCAGATATTCACATTTCCACCGATGTATTCCGGCAATCCCGTTTTATCGACAATTCGATCGATAACATACAAAAATCTCTGTTCGAAGGTTCTGTTTTCGTCATAATCGTCTTATTCTTTTTCTTGATGAATTTAAGGACTACCGTTATATCTTTAGTTGCCTTGCCCCTTTCCTTATTAGTATCGATACTGACTCTTCACTTTATGGGACTTACTATAAACACGATGAGTCTGGGAGGTATGGCAATTGCAATCGGCTCTCTGGTCGATGATGCGATAGTCGATGTAGAAAATGTATATAAACGATTACGAGAAAACCGCCTGTTACCGGAAAACGAACGCAAACGTCCGATAGATGTAATTTTCGAAGCATCCAAAGAAGTACGTATGCCGATACTCAACTCAACACTCATCATTATCGTCAGCTTTGTTCCCCTATTCTTTTTAAGCGGTATGGAAGGACGAATGTTGATGCCTCTCGGTATTTCATTTATCATAGCTCTATTTGCTTCTACAGTAGTAGCTCTTACCCTGACTCCGGTACTTTGCAGTTACCTGCTGACCGACAAGAAAAATGATAAAAAACTCTCCCGTGAACCGTGGGTCGCTCGAAATCTGAAACAGGTATATGAACGAGCTTTAGTGTGGACTTTACACCACAAAAAAGCGGTTTTAGGATCGACTATCGGATTATTCATCGTTTCTTTGGCACTATTCTTCACATTAGGACGAAGTTTTCTACCTCCGTTCAACGAAGGTTCGTTTACCATAAATATCAGTACGTTACCGGGAATTTCTCTTGAAGAATCGGATCGAATCGGACAGAGGGCAGAACAATTACTGTTATCTGTCCCCGAAATCAAAACTGTAGCCCGAAAAACCGGACGTGCAGAACTGGATGAACATGCCTTAGGGGTAAACGTTTCTGAAATAGAAGCTCCTTATGAACGGGGAGAACGTTCTCATGAAGAAATGATTGCCGACATCCGAGAGAAATTGGGAAGTTTGCCCGGAGTAAACGTAGAAATAGGGCAACCGATATCTCACCGTATCGATGCCATGCTATCCGGAACACAAGCAAAAATCGCAATCAAGCTGTTCGGTGATGATCTGAACAAAATGTTTTCTTTGGGCAACCAAATAAAAGCGGCAATAAAAGATGTCGAAGGAGTCGTCGATCTGAATGTAGAACAGCAAATCGAACGCCCACAACTTAAAATTAATCCGAAACGCGACATGCTTGCCAAATACGGCATCACACTGCCCGAATTTACCGAATTCATCGATATTGCATTAGCCGGGGAAGTTGTATCTCAAGTATACGAAAACGGACGGTCATTCGACCTTACGGTAAAGGTCCGGGATGACGAACGGGACAAAATCGAAAAAATAGCAAATCTGATGATCGATGCAAACGGGACAAAAATACCGTTGTCTTATGTAGCAGACATATCTTCTTCATCCGGCCCGAATACGATAAACCGGGAGAATGTCAAACGCAAAATCGTAATTTCTGCAAATGTTGCCGACCGGGATTTGCACGGAGTCGTAAAAGATATACAAGAAAAGATAAATGCAACAATAAAGCTACCAGAAGATTATCATATTGAATACGGTGGTCAGTTCGAAAGCGAACAAGCCGCATCCCGGACGTTATTACTGACGTCAATGATTTCGGTATTGGTAATATTCCTATTACTCTATCACGAATTCAGAAATGCAAAACAATCAGGCATTATCTTGCTAAATCTCCCTTTAGCCTTGATCGGCGGAGTTATCATGCTGAAACTGACATCCGGAGAAATAAGTATTCCTGCAATTATCGGATTCATCTCGCTATTCGGTATCGCTACCCGTAACGGAATGCTGCTGGTATCACACTACAACCATCTTCAAAACGAAGGCTATAATCTGAAAGATACCATCATACACGGATCATTAGATCGTCTTAACCCGATCTTAATGACAGCCCTGTCTTCCGCTCTTGCTCTCATCCCGTTGGCAATAGGTGGAGATCTACCGGGAAACGAAATCCAAAGCCCGATGGCAAAGGTAATTTTAGGCGGATTATTAAGTTCTACCTTATTGAACGCATTCATCGTTCCCATTGTTTATCAGATTATGAACCATAAAAAAAGCGACTTATGAAATTCTATATAATTGTCTTCTTGTTGTTCTGTGCCGGAAATTTAGCGGCACAGAACAACATCGAATCGATACTCAGATCTATCGAAAAAAACAATAAAGAACTACAAGCCAGTGAACAACTGACCCTTTCTAAAAAACTGGAAGCAGCAACAGAAAACACTCTGCCCGACCCGAATGTATCATACGAACGGAAATGGGGAAAACCGGCCTCGATAGGAAAAACCGGAGAGCTGTCGGTATCGCAGAGTTTTGACTTTCCATCGGTATATATTCATAAAAACCAGCTCTATGATCTAAAATCAGACTTGTATGATCAGCAAAAACAGATCATCCGCCAGCAAGTGTTGCTTAATGCAAAAACAATCTGTCTCGATCTGGTTTCTCTCTTTCAACAACAAAAGTTACTGAGCCTCAGGCTTCAGAATGTACAGAAACTCTCGGCCCTGTATCAGAAACGGTTATCTACCGGTGATGCAAATATCTTGGAGACCAACAAAATAGAATTAGAACTTTATAATATAAAAACACAAATGCGGTTGATAGAAACCGAACGGAATAATAAACTTAAAGAATTACAAACTTTAAATGGAAATTTACCGATCGGAGAAGAGCTAACCGATTATTCCCCTGTGGATTTTCCGGAAAATTTTGAAATTTACAGTCAAGAAGCCATAGCCGCTGACCCTGAATTACGTTCACTCGAAAACGAACTGAAAGTAGCTCGAAAAAATATTTCGCTAAGCAAATTCCTATGGTTTCCTAAATTCGAGATCGGTTACATACGAGAAATGGAGCCCACAGACAAATATAACGGCATATCGTTCGGTATTTCTATTCCGCTATTTGAAAACCGAAACAAAATAAAACAGGCAAAAGCTTTAAGCGGATATACTCAAATGCAAATAGAAAACACCCGCCTGCAAAGTCTTTCTACTTTGCGACAACTCTATGATCAGGCGACCAATTTAAAAGTCTCTATGCAAGAATACAACAAACTGTTACAATCCCAAAAAACACTCTCTTTACTCAACAAAGCCCTTGAAAACGGTCAGCTCTCGATGATAGAATATTTTATCGAAGCAAATCAGGTGTATGAGAGCATGCAAAATTATTTACAATTAGAAAACCAATATCAGCAAATCGTTTCTCAAATGTATCGATACAAGTTGTAAAAATTAACAAAAAGTTGCGCTATAACATCAAAATGTAGAAAACGGTTGTTTTCCTTACTTCTTTTTTTATATCTTTATAACTTGATCGTTATATCCGATGGAATAACATGATTTTGTGAACAAAAGAGATTAGCATCATCTGATTTTTGCATGGCAGTGATTATCTTTCATAATCGGACTACTAAACTTTCGCTTCAAAAACACTGTAACCGATAGATGAGTTTTACCGACCAATAGCAAAACAGAAAAATGATCTTGTTTCTTTTGTAATGACAAGTAAAGACTGTTCCGGAATTTCGGAACAGTCTTTTTATTTTGCAAAAAGATTCTATACGATACATACTTCTCCAGTTCTTTTCTCAGATAAAAAAATACGTAAAAATTTGTTTTTACAATTTTTTTATGCAACTTTGCAAAACAAAGTACTTTATTATTACAGAAACAAAATGGAAAATAAAGAAGTAATAAGCACATTAAGCGAAATAAAAAACCTGATGGAGAAGTCTTCCAAGTTTCTCTCATTAAGCGGTTTATCTGCAATATTTGTCGGCATATATGCCTTTATCGGAGCTTACATTGCCTATTACATACTTGACCCTACAAAAATTACGACCTTAAACATTAACACACCCTACCGATTACAAATCATCGTCATTCTGGCACTGATACTATTAACTATATCATTAATAACAGCATTTTATCTTTCTTGGATAAAAGCCAAAAAGAATGGTCTCAGGCTACGATTAGATTCAATATCCATACGTCTGTTAATCAACTTCTTTGTCCCGTTATTAGCTGGAGGAATCCTTTGTTTCTCTTTACTGCTGCAACAACATTACGGTCTCACATCTTCTATCATGTTGATATTTTATGGTATAGCTTTAATCAACGGTTCGAAATATACCTATTCAAATACCCGTTATCTGGGGTACGCAGAATTGATATTAGGGTTGATAGACAGCTTTGTCCCCGGATACGGATTGCTTTTCTGGGTTGCTGGATTCGGACTATTTCATATCATCTACGGAGTCTTCTTTTACCTGAAATATGACCGAAGAAAATAATGAAGCCTAATCTCGAACATATTAATAAAGCCTTTGAAAGCAAAGCCCGATTAGGGATTATGTCGATCTTAATGGTAAATGATTCCGTTGATTTTACCACCATCAAGAATTTGCTCGATCTGACCGATGGTAATTTGGCAAGTCACTCCCGAAATTTAGAAGAACTCGGATACATAAAAAGCAATAAACAATTCATAGGGCGCAAACCCAATACCAGATTTTCCATTACTGCCGAAGGACGGGAAGCTTTCATTTCCCACATTCGGGCTTTAGAAGATTTTTTAAAAAGTCAAAACCTATAATTGCATTCAGCAGATTGCCAGACTATTTACACAGAAACTCTACACACCAACAGGCTTCCAGACAGATGAGAATGGTTTCATTCGTATGGATGATTACGAACTGACGCCGGAGATTCAGGAAGAAGTAAAAAAGAGAAACAACAAAAGCAATGCTCTGACAATCAAGATTATTCTAATCGCTTTACTAATTATCGCCTTGATCATACCGATTACGATGGTACAGAACATGATCACGGAAAGGAATAGAACGGCAAATGAAGCATCTGCAGAAGTACAGCAAAAATGGAGTAAACCTCAAAACATAACCGGCCCGATGTTAGTAATTCCTTATAAAGAATATATCGAGCAAGAAAATAAAACGAGACAAGCCGAAATACGGTATTTATATATCTTACCGGAAGAGCTGCATATTTCAGGAAATTTAGAAACAGAAGACCTGAAAAGAGGATTATACGATATTGTCGTTTATCGTTCATCTCTCAAACTTACCGGCTCATTCGATATTGCATACTTACAGCAAAAAAAGATCACCGGACAAGAATTTCTCTTAAATGAAGCAAAACTGATAGTTGGTATCTCAGATTTACGCGGCATCACTGAACAAGTAGAAGGAAAATGGAAAAACGAGACTTTGTCTTTTAATTCCGGAGTAGATAATCTTCTTATCTTTTCAGGGGTATCTTGCTCCGTATCATTATCAGATAGGGACGAAGATATACCATTCGATATAGATCTCCGGATAAAAGGTTCTGAATCTGTGATGTTCACCCCATTGGGAGAAACGACTCTCGTCTCCCTAAAATCAAACTGCTCGACACCCAGCTTTACCGGGGCATTTCTTCCTGAGAGCAGACAAGTTTCCGAAAACGGATTTTCAGCAACTTGGAAAATCTTGAATCTGAACCGGAACTATCCGCAAGTCTTCACCGCCGAAAAATGGAATATAGACTTAAATGATTCGTCTTTCGGAGTAAATCTTCTCCTACCCGTCGATCAATACCAAAAATCAATACGTTCTATAAAATATGCATTCCTAATCATCATTCTCACTTTCGTAATCTGCTTTTTTGCCGAGGTTTTACAGAAGAAAAATATCCACCCGTTCCAGTACCTGTTAATCGGTCTGGCGTTATGCCTGTTTTATACTCTTTTAGTATCCATCTCCGAACATCTTAACTTCTCCCTTTCCTATGCAATAGCGACAATAATGACAATCGGGTTGCTCACATTCTACCTAAGCGGAATATTAAAAATCAAAAAAACAGCGATAACAATAGGAGGGATGTTACTATTATTATATACTTATATATTTATCCTCATCCAAATGGAAATTTATGCACTATTAGTCGGAAGTATAGGATTATTTATCATATTGGCGATCATCATGTATTGTTCTCTGAAAATAAACTGGAATACTCCTATAAATAAAAGATAAAATATAAAAAATACGGGTGATCATCTTTTAAATAATCACCCGTATTTTTTATATCAAACATATATCCTATTTTTTAGTAGAATGCTTCAAGACTTTAGCGTCCAGATAAAAAATTATCTCTTCCGCCATATTATTGCAGTGATCGCCTATACGTTCCATTTTCCGGATAATTCCTATCAAATGAAGGCACTCATCTGCCCGGTCGGGTTTATCTTGTATATAGCGAGCGACAATATGAGTAGCCTGACGATTAATCTCATCGACCCTGTTATCCATATCGAAAATTCCTACGGCAATAGAAGAAGATTCCTCCGTAAGAGCTTCTTTTCCTTTTTCCATCATTTTCTTAATCGTATCCAGCATCTCACGCAAATTGGTTTTATCCAATAATTCCGCATCTACGCTGATTTGCGGATAATCGATAACAAATCGAG
>ENA-OPXG01001314-OPXG01001314.1-human-gut-metagenome-genome-assembly--contig:-NODE-1314-length-11950-cov-1.984868_pt1 | contig 11950 bp, 17 predicted proteins | sample MGYA00241519_ERZ502030 | MGnify/ENA primary metagenome ERZ502030 (study PRJEB25962, sample SAMEA2041937) | human gut metagenome | biome: human gut; feature: human-associated habitat; material: faeces...
CTACCACTCAAAGAGCGATAGCCGTTTTCACGTATTAAGACAAATTTTGAAGCATTATGAATGCTGTGTTTTATTTATCTTAATACATATAGTGTATTTACTTTGCAGCAAATAACAAGAGGGTGTTTTGCGAAAGATTTATTTTTTCAATTTGGTTGGGTCTTGCTTTGACAGAAAATCTGCAATCATTGATTCCTGCGCTTTCTCCCGAATCGCCATGAGAATGGAACCGTATTCGCCGATATTCTTATCAGCGGCAAGGATTTTCTTCTTATCTGTTGCCAGAAGCTCTTTATAAAGACCTTCGCTCAAAGCAGAACCGAAAATTGCTGCGATTTGTTCCTCACGCTGCTTGTCCCAATCTTCAACTTGTTTGAGCTTATTCTTGCGGATATAGGCATTCGTTTTTGCTGCCGTGGCTGTACTTTCGATACCAGATGCATCTTCGCCGAAAGATATACCGTATTTTACTGCTGCGATAGCGGTAAAAATATTCGAATACAGTACATCTTTATGATGAAAAGAGAATGGAGCGCGAATGTCCAGCCACTTTTCGCCGGAAATGGTTTGCTCCTGTTTATTCTTATCCTCGATAGCAAGTATCAACTTAACGAATTGCAAATACTTATTAACGATGGCGTAAGTGCGTCGCTCTAAGGAATTATCGCTACTACTCAAATCATCAGTGATTTTCAAAAGCTCATCGAGCAAATCGTCCTGAATAATATCTTGTGCAGTCTGCGAAAGAGTTTTTTCGCTATTGTTGCCAGTTGCAATACGAGCGCTTAAAGCAGCAGCTTCCGAACGAGCCTGTGTATAGGCTTCGCTAAGCCTGTTGTCGTAAGAGTTGTTTAGTCGTTCGACTTCTTCCCTATTCCAGCGAACAGACTTTTCTTCATCAAAAACATGATTCGCATCATACAAAGAAATATTCTTGTATGCGTAAAGCGAATGGATAAAGTCATTTACTGCAATAGTCACAGAACCATTATTTTCCAATTGTATCCTCCTTGAACGTCAAATTATGTTGAATGGAATTTCAGTGAAAATACTTTCAACATTCCACCTTGCGTACTTTGTTGTCTCCTCTGTCGAAAAATGCCTTCAACGAAGACCGCCGACCATCGGCGGGGTCGCCCATGAGCCACAGTTCTGCAGTGAGGGCACCGTCCTTAAACAGTTTATCAAGCATACGACGACCTTTCGCAAGACCGTTGCAGATACTGTCTTCTGCATAGGTGGTATGCGTTGCTTTGTTGGCAGCATCGATAGAGTCGATACTGAACTGATATTCGTGAATCATTTTATCTTCCTTTCAAATTAGCAGTTAAAATCCAAGGAATAATCCCAGTCCGTGTTGTCATCATAAATATAGGAGCGGCAAACAGCCAAAAGCTTTTTTGCCTTGCTGCTAAGATGGTCATACATCCACTCGACAGAAATATGCCCATCATAAGCCCGCACGTTGCACGGAACAGCAAAAGTTCTCTTGTTGATACCGAGCTTTTCTCCTGCTCCAAGCTCATAAGCAATATCCATCATCTCAACGATGCCGATACCCTGCAAATCTTCCTCAGACCATCCACTTTCTTCACAAAGGAAATAGACGAGATTGTCATAAAAAAGCTGTCCCATATAGGTATCGTAGTCATCATCGTCATCAGAAATAGAATCATAGAGGTCAAGGCAAATATCAGACTGCATATAATCCGCCAACTTGCTATTCGCAGCTTCAATACGGCGACGCTCGCGAGGATGCTTGCAGTGATAACTGTTGCTCTTATCTTCCTTCTTCACACGACCGTGAGAACTTTCAAACTTTGCGTAGCCGTCCTCGTATGTTTTGCGCAGAGTGCCATCGTTTTTTGATGTGGTGTCGAATTTCTCTGCCATCACATCACGACGATGACGCTGCGCACGAAACGCATTCTTGCGACGCTGACTGCGTTTACCTTTGCGAGAAAAATAGTTCTCCAAGGCTTCACTGGGAGATGCATCACGAACATTAGGGTCCTTAAGCATATGAGCTTCCAGACTTGCCATGAGAGCAAAGAAATCAAACTCGCGATTATTAGTAGACATATTTTACGCTCCTTTTTTACATAAAAATATGTCGCCACCTCATCAGAGATAGCGACACATCGATTTCTAATTCGTAGTGATTTTTATTTTTTGGATACTCACAGTATATCTACTTTGCAGCAAAAAGCAAACGCCCGACTCCAATGGGCCGAGCGCTTGCAGTGAAATCAAATGTAAGGAAGAACATCATCGCCGATGGCATCGCGAATCTTCTGTGCCATCTTTACGGCACTTTCGTTGCGGTCATCGTACAGACCTTTGTCTCCTGCTTCGGCCATCTTAGCAATAGTCTTCAAAGACATACGCATCCAGTTTTGCTGCAGGGTACGATGTCCCCGGCAGATAGTCTCGGCGTAAGCCTCATTATCGAAGCCAAAATTGCCGATTTCATCAAGTGTATCCTTAGCGAGTTTAACTGCACGACCATTTTTATCCATGTTATTTCCCTTCTTACTGAGTAATCAAATCGCGAGGGATTTCTTCCCCACAATTCGAACAGACAAAGATGTCATCAGGGTCAGGAGCGTGCAAAACTTCGTCACACTCGGTCTTAGACTCCACGAAGTCACCATCCTGATTGATGAGCCACGTCTGCGTCACATGAGCGGTTGCAAGATATTCGCAGCAACCGCATTTAGGACAAGGTTTGATTTTCATAAATGTGTTCCCCTCTCAGCATTTATCGATGTAAGTGGCAAACATATCTGCCACATGGGTAAGAAACACGAGCGGACTGTAAGTGAAGGCACTGGAAATGCCGCCAACATCACTGCTCATCAGGTTGGCAAAACCCATATGACAGTTGATAGCAGAAGCCTCTTCGTCGGTCAGTTTTACAAACTTCTCAACGAGATGCATCGACTTACTGCCGTGGCCGCCGAACGGGAGCACTTCTTCCCATGCAAAGAAAGGAACTTTCTCCCACTGACCAGTCTGTTCGTTCTTTACGTTACGGGTACTGGTCTTGTAGCAGTTTGCCTTGCAGACATCATGGAACAATGCAACAAGCGTAAGCGTTTCCTTCGTATACTGACCGGGGTAAAGCCCTTCTGCCAATTTGTTCAGCCACTTCCCGACATTCAGGCTGTGCTGACACAAACCACCTTCATAGGAACCATGAAATCTGGTGGAGGCGGGAGCTTCAAAAAAATCGGTAGAACCGAGCCAATCCATGAGGTCATTGATGCCGTCACGCTTGATGTACGTTTCAACGACCTTGTAAAACTTGGCAGCGTTCTTTTTGGTGTCGATAACGGGAGCATTATTATCCATTGTTATTTCTCCTTTAGGTGTTATAAGGTTTGATTTCTCCGTTGATGATTTCTTTATGAACCATTCGCCCGTTGTCATCTACGCCAAAGTGGACATAGTTTCGAGTTGGGGAATCGTACAAAGGAAATCGGATTTCACGGCTTTTGACACGGTATGTTCCGAAGCAGTTCTTCTCAAAGCATTCCGTATCAAACAAAATTGTGATTTTTTCTTCCGGAATATGGAAACTGGAAAAAATCCACTTAAAAGCGTCTTTCGTTTCCATAATTTTCTCACAGTCAATTAAGAGAGCCTCATAATCAGACTGTGGGAAAGAAGAGCCAAAATCGGTGGTTGGATTCCACAAAGACGATTTCTCCTCCAATTGTTTGAACAGAGAAAGGTTTTTCTTTGAATTCCGCAGCTGCATCTCAGTGCCGGTACAGGTATCCTTGAGAGAAGCAAAAACATCCATCTCTCGTTTGGCTTCTTCTTCTGTCTCAAAAACAGTAACATTCAGAAGCTGTCGTTCGAGATAAAGGCTATATTTGCTAACTCCATTTTCATCAGGAATCGAAACGGCAACATTGGCAAAGCATGCAGGAAACCATCCTTTAGAAGGGCCCTGCGAAACAGGTACGGTTTCAATCTGTATCGTTTGGATACTTCCTTTATAAATGGCGTTGCGTACATTAGATGCCGTATAAATACGACCATTCCTATTGAATTTACGAGTCTCAGTGAATACCCAGACAGGTTTACCAATGAGACTTACGATGCTAGAGGCATCAATATCGGCAAACATTTTTCTCTACTTCCTTTCGCAAAATTACGTATAAGCAGCATTGGGGCTTATACTGTTGTTGATTCCCAGACAACTATTGCTGTCTGACGGTTATATCTACTTTTGGGTTGTTTTGGTGTAGTATGAATTACAGCGAAAACACATCCTTTCTAAAGCAAAAATACCGCCATCTCGTGTGAGATAGCGGTATATCGATTTTGAATGCTTATTGCTTTTTATTTTTTAGATGACTTCAGTATAACTACTTTGCAGCAGACGGCAAGATGTTTTTATGGATGCTGCATTTTACCTGTTTTGATTTCGTCTCGCACCTGCATCAGGATTTTGCCGAGCTTGTTCCGTCCCTTGATGTACTGGCACTTAGGACACGAACAGTCGCCCCAGATGTTGTCGTGCCATCCGGTAGTATCTTCGACAAGTTCTTCGTCTTCGGTGGACAATAGAATTTGCCGAAGGTTCTCGTTCTTAGAAAACTTGGCATAAACAACTTTGTGCATGGCTTCATCCCGGACATCGTCCCAATCGGCAGGCAATGGAACATGGCGGCCGAGATGTTTTGCAGCAGATGGCGTACAGAAGATGAAATCACGGCGCTTTTCTAAAGAAACTTTTTGTGCCTGAAACGCAGCTTCTGCACTCCTAAATTGCATTCCATCAACGGCGACGGTGCAAGGATAAAAATTGCTAAAGCAATTATAAGGACGAACATCTTTTCTAAAACGAATCATAAATCCTCCGTTTTTTCTGAATTTACTATAAAAGGCATCGGACTTCCTGTCACAAAGTCCAATGTCTTTTTATTTTTACTTCCTAAAAACTTCGGGAATTTTTCCAATGACATCTTTTACAATATCATTGATGCTGCTTGCATTATAGCTTTCTATGAAAGCATCAATTACAGCAATAGCCCTGCGTTTTTTATAACTTTTAAATCGCAAAAACTCTGCGATATACGCAATAGCCCTTGCTGCAATAAAAGCTATGATAATACCAGCAGCTAACCATGGGTTAATTTCTACGGCCGCTATATTGCTTGTGAGCAAAACAGCCAATAACCCTGCTGATATTGTTCTCATTGCCCCAAAGTCCTTTCCAAGCAACTAAGCGAAACGCTCTGCTGACTCGAAATTATTTTTATTTCTTAAAACCTTGTTAAATTTCTACATAACTCATATCTCCTTTTATTACATTTATGGTGACGGATTAGTCCGGCAAGATTATCCCGCCGTGTTTTGCGATGATAGCATCGACAACTTCAACAGGCACGTATCCATACATCGAAGAATCGTCCCAGTCTTCGTACTCAGAGAGGCTTTCTTCCGGAGAAGAAAGACAACCGAGTTCGACAGACTTGTAGATGCCATTTTCGCCCTTCTCGCAGTGATGCGCAGAGGATGCCTGAATGGACAGGCTGAATCCATCATCGCACTTCGCGATAGGACGAGGTGAAATGCTTGCCATCTGCATCAGCAAGGCAAACATGTCGTTGCTGGTAGCAGGAGCCTTCTTCTCGGTAGCGTTGAGATAGTCCACAGTGTTCATGACTTTCATACTTTTGCCCTCCATTTTTACAAATAAAAAAACCGCCATCAAAAAAATGGCGACTTTCGTATCGACTTAGATTTTCGCGTGATTCAGTTTTACTTTTAGTATGCTTATAGCATATCAACTTTGCAGCAAAATGCAATAGCTATTCACAAGTGGCTCAGTTTGGAAATCAATTGGCTTCTTCAGGCGTTGCCTGCATATCGGTGTTTTCTACCAAAGATGCACTACTCGCAACAGCAGTATTGGTTTCGCTTATAGGCATCACATACTTATGACTGAGAGCGAGAGCAATTAACGTAATGAGAAAAACAGCAGCCAAAATACCGAACAAGATAACGAAGACCGGGCTCATGGGTTTAACAACAGCAATATATGCATTTTCTCCTTCAACAGGAATATAGCCTACGATTTTGAGGCTACTTTTATTGTAAACATCAAAAGGTATTCTATCATTGCCTTTCCCAAGATAAATACAATTTTTTTGAATGCCGGTAAAGTCACCCTGTTCAACATCAACATAGCCGACTATCTTGATTCCGTTTTTATTGAGTTCTTTCGGTTTTATGACGGTAAGTTTATCCTGCAAAGCTACAAAAAACAGGTCTTTGGTCTTTAGACCTTCTGGTATACTGCGTCTGTAGAGCTCGATAGGTGCTTTTATTGCCATATGTACACTTCCTTTTATATTGTTTTCTCAAGTATATTCACCTTGCAGCAAAACGCAATAGTTTCTGTCTCGAGGCAGGTAAATCCTTTGACGTACCTGTTTTTTTATTTCAGGTATGTTGTTATATTTCATATATAGTTGTAGATTTTCGCTCGTTTTTGACATACATTTTTTCTTTATTTACGATATAGTTGTAGATTTCTGCAAATTTCTTGACACGCACTTTTCCTTTATTAACGATATAATTGTAGAAAATACCATAAAATTCCATTCATGACAATAAATAGCTTATAATTTAATTGCTTTTTGCGCAAAAAAAAGAACCGCCCCTGCGTTTGTGCAGAGGCGGCAATTTAACGATTAGACGCGAAAAAACAATATTGCGAATTTAGTTTGCTGTGACTAAATCGCGGCTATTTTTGGTTGTAGTAGTTAAAATAACAACCTACGGTTGTTAAAGGTGCATTACACGCTCGGCAATTTCCTGCGTACGCCCCTGGTTCCAATACTGCGTTCCAATATAGCCGCAGGTGCGGCGGGCGACATTCATCTTGTGCTGGTCACGGTTGTGGCAACGAGGACACTCCCAAACGAGTTTTCCGTTGTCCTTTACAATCTGGATTTCTCCATCGTAACCACAGCATTCGCAGTAGTCACTCTTTGTATTCAGCTCTGCATACATAATGTTATTGTAAATATACTGCATAACAGAAAGTACTGCCGGAATATTGTTCTGCATATTCGGTACTTCGATGTAACTGATTGCTCCACCCGGTGAAAGCTTCTGGAAATCGGCTTCGAACTTCAGCTTCTTGAATGCATCGATCTTCTCTGATACATGTACATGATAGCTGTTCGTAATATAGTTCTTATCTGTTACACCCTTGATGATTCCAAAACGCTTCTGCAGACATTTTGCAAATTTGTATGTGGTAGATTCCATCGGTGTTCCGTATACAGAATAGCTGATGTTCTCTGCTTTTTTCCACTCTTCACATTTATCATTTAACTTCTGCATTACCTGCATTGCAAATGGTCTTGCTGTGGGATCGGTATGTGATTTGCCAAGCATACGTACACACATCTCATAAAGTCCTGCATATCCAAGCGAAATAGTGGAGTAACCATTAAATAATAATTTATCGATCGTCTCACCCTTCTTCAGTCTTGCAAGTGCACCGTTCTGCCACAGAATCGGAGCAACATCGGAAATCGTTCCCAGGAGACGTTCATGTCTGCATCTCAGTGCTCTGTGACATAATTCCAGACGCTCATCCAGGATCTTCCAGAATTTCTCCATATTTCCTTCTGATGAACATGCAACATCAACTAAGTTGATCGTTACAACTCCCTGGTTAAAACGTCCATAGAACTTATGGCTTCCGTCCGGATTTCTCTGGCTGTCTTCTACCGTCAGGAACGAACGGCATCCCATACAAGGATATACTTCTCCATTCTTCATCTCTTTCATAATCTTGGCAGAGATGTAATCCGGCACCATACGTTTTGCGGTACATTTTGCTGCCAGTTCTGTCAGATGCCAGTATTTGGAATCTTCTGTAATATTATCCTCATCCAGTACATAGATCAGTTTCGGAAATGCCGGTGTGATCCATACACCTTTTTCATTCTTTACTCCCTGCATTCTCTGAATCATCACTTCTTCAATGATCATAGCCAGGTCATCACGGGTTCTGCCTTCTTCTACCTCATCCAGATACATGAACATCGTCACAAATGGTGCCTGACCGTTACATGTCATTAATGTGATAAGCTGATACTGAATTGTCTGGATACCACTCTTTACTTCTTCTCTTAAACGGCGCTCTGTCACCTTATTGATAATTGTCTCATCTAAAGCTTCTCCGCATTCTTCACGCTCTGCGATTACATTTCTGCGGATCTTCTTACGGCTGATATCGACAAACGGTGCCAGATGTGCCAGTGTAAATGACTGTCCGCCGTACTGGTTACTTGCTACCTGTGCAACGATCTGTGTCGTTACATTACATGCTGTAAAGAAGCTGTGCGGCTTCTCGATCATGGTCTCACTAATGACAGTTCCATTCTGAAGCATATCCTGAAGATTGATCAGGTCACAGTTATGCTCTTTCTGTGCGAAATAGTCGGAATCATGGAAATGAATGATTCCCGCTTCATGCGCACGTACAACCTCTTCTGGAAGAAGGACACGTCTTGACAAGTCCTTACTTACTTCTCCGGCCATATAATCACGCTGTGTAGAGTTGATCACAGGATTCTTGTTAGAGTTCTCCTGATTCACCTCTTCATTCATATGATCCAGAAGTGCAAGAATTCCGTTATCTGTTGTATTCGTCTTTCTCATCAGTTCTCTTTTATAACGATAGCGCACATATTTCTGTGCGACTTCATAGCCGCGCAGTTCCATAATTCCAGTCTCTACCATATCCTGTATATCTTCTACATTGACAGCATGAGTGGATTCCTCAATTTTCTTTGCAACGTTGTCCGCCACTGCCATAATCTGATATTCATTCATCCGATGCAGTTTATCGACGTCCTTGTTTGCACCTTTGATCGCATTAATGATCTTCTCCAGGTCGAAGGCTACCTCTTCGCCGTTTCTCTTAATTACGTTCGTCTTTATTTCTGCGTTCATGTTTATCCCTCTCTTGTTTTTATTGCCGATGTAGTATGTGCTCACCCTCAAATACTACTAAATATTGTTTTTTTAACATCATTTCCGCACAAGATATTGTGCAAGTAATATGATACTCTATAACAGGCGAAAATGAAAGAGGTAATTTTGTTAAAATAAATGTTTGAAATGTGGTCTAAATTTTGGTGATATTTTTTTACGAAATCTGTTGCATTTTTAATTTTGTGACGGGTAAAGTGTGGCACATAGTTAAGAATACTTAAGACGCATTCCCTGTATTGATTTTTGCATTCAAAGATACTGATAATATGAAGTTGTTGTGCCGATATTTCTTCATTTATAAAATTAATCTCTGTCAATCTTAATCCATATAACAAATTATCATTTTTTGTTGTTTCGTAACATTTGTTACAAACCATTTCCTATAAAAGCTATATACTCTAATCACAACATAAGTTGTACAACACCAGTTAACACCAACTAAGTTTTAATAAAAAGGAGATTTTAATTATGAAAAAATATGTATGTGAACCATGTGGCTACGAATATGACCCAGCTGTAGGAGACCCGGATAACGGAATCGCACCGGGCACAGCCTTTGAAGATATTCCGGATGACTGGGTATGTCCAATCTGTGGATTAGGAAAAGAGGTATTTGTTGCAGAAGATTAATTACTATTGATTACTCTTCTTCCTGCAGCCTTTCATAATCCGTGATCTCAATTACCTTACGGCCTACAAGACGGATGATACCTTCATCCTGTAAAGTAAGCAGCATACGCGACAGAGATGGTCTTGTAGTATTCAGATATACTGCCAGATCTTCCCTGTTCATATGCAGACGAACCCGGTAGTCCGGATCACAGTTTTCCAACAGGTACGCCGCTACACGCTGACGTAAGTTTCCACTGGTAAGAACCTCTATCTGACGGTTACATTTCTCTGCTTTTTCCGCAAAAAGCTGAAGCATATTGAACACAACCTTACTGTGATGTACACAATTTCTTTCGCATCTTCCGCCAAAGAAATTCTGTGAAACCTCCAGAACCGACACTTCACTTTTTACTTTTGCATAACCGGAGTAAGCAGACTGGCGCAGAAATAGTTCTACTTCGCCAAACTCCTCACCCACCGTAACATAACTGCTTCGAGTAATCTTGCCATTCAGGTTGATACTGCCAAGCTCAACCATTCCTTCCAATATGAAATATAATTTTAACGGTGCATCACCCTGGCGGAAAATATAGGTACCTTTCGGATATTTCTTTACTACAGCCTGTGAACAGACAAGACTTTTTTCCAGTTCTTCTTCTGTCAGGTTCTGAAATATCTGTAACTGTTGTAACTTCATAATCCAATCCTTTTCTCTGCTGATAACAATTTCTATGATTCATTATAGACTACGCGGGACTGGGATTCAATGCGTATCAAAGACAGGAGGTTTCTCTATGAATATTACATTTGACGATAACTTAATTACAGGCAACAAGACCATCGATTCCCAGCATCAGGAACTGATCGACCGCATCCGGCAGTTCGTTGCAGCATGCGAATCCAGTGACAGTAAGATCAAAGCAATCAAAATGTTAGATTATCTTGATGAATATACGAATTTCCATTTTCAGGAAGAAGAAGATCTGCAGAAAAAAGTATCTTACCCGGAACTTGCCGCACATCATGCCAAACATGAAGAATTCAAGAAATCCATTCAGGAATTATATGATTATCTTAATGAAAACGAAGGACCTGATGATCAGTTTATCGAACAGGTAAAGCGCAATGTCGTAGACTGGCTGTTCCAGCATATCAAGACTTTTGACCGGTCTGTAGCAGAATATATTCATTTGAAAGATAATTCTGATCGATTATAGTGATTCATAAAAATGCACAAAACGGACATGTTCTCATAACAATGTCCGTTTTTGTGATATACTTAATTTATTATATTTACAAAGGATTGGGGTACTTATGAATCAGAAACTTACCAAATACGCCTGGTTACTGCCATTTTTCTCCGGCATCTGCTGGGGTGCTGCCGGAATCTTTGTCCGTACACTGGAACACGATGGGCTCGACAACTTTTCCATCATTAGTTTCCGGATGTTGCTTGCAGCTCTGATCACTGGCATATGGATTCTATTCTATAACCGACATTTATTTTATGTACATCGGCGTGACTTCTGGCTTTTTATCGGAAGCGGCATGATCGGCATGACCGCCCTCAGTGTCTTTTATAATATTTCCGTTACGAAAGGATCTCTTGCACTTTCTGCCGTGTTACTTGCCATGTCTCCGGTCTTTGTTCTGTTTCTGGCTGCTATATTCTTCCATGAACCAGTAACCAGACACAAACTGACCTGTGTAACACTCGCACTCATTGGCTGTGTACTGGTAAGCGGAGTACTGGAAAGCAATGGACTTTCCTGGAGCATAACAGGAATTCTCTGCGGAATTCTGGCAAGCTTTTTCTATGCTGTATATGGAATCATAAGCAAAAAAGTCACACAAAAAGGATATCATTTCCTGACGATTACTTTTTACGGCACACTCTTTTCCGGCATGACAATGCTGCCTTTCAGTAATATACACTCTTTAAGCAGTATGATTGTCTCAGGGCAAAGGACCACCTTTTTTATCCTGATTATTCATGCGCTGGTATCATCCGTCCTGCCTTATGCACTATATTCTTTATCCATGCGCTATATGGAGGCCGGCAAGGCATCGATTCTCGCTTCCAGCGAAACCTGCCGCCGCCATGTTATTCGGAGCGGTACTCTATGCCGAAACACCAGGTATTCTTTCCATCTGTGGACTTTGTTTTACAATTACTGCTGTAATATTATTAAATTATGAAAGGAATTGAACATATGGTACACCTGAACGACAATGCTATTGCCTATATGAATAAACGCGGATTCCGCAACATCATACTTTCCATCGAAACAATCACCAGTTG
>ENA-OPXG01001317-OPXG01001317.1-human-gut-metagenome-genome-assembly--contig:-NODE-1317-length-11887-cov-2.434415_pt1 | contig 11887 bp, 4 predicted proteins | sample MGYA00241519_ERZ502030 | MGnify/ENA primary metagenome ERZ502030 (study PRJEB25962, sample SAMEA2041937) | human gut metagenome | biome: human gut; feature: human-associated habitat; material: faeces...
TGCAAAGCAGCGGAGAGCATCGAAGATGCGATTCATGACAATAGAATGTTCGCGGAGCGTGCATTCTATTGTATTGCGAATGGCGCAGGTGAACAGTAACGTTTTTTACAAGTGCTATAAGTATAAAAAAGGCGGCTTGTTCTGTCAAGAAGTATGCGGAGAGCAGCTGAGCAAGTCCTGGAGAAGTCAGGGCGGTGAAGTGATCCTTGAGGCAGTCAATGCAGAGTATCAGAAAACAAAAGCAAAGCAGTAAAAAGGAAAATGTAATAATATGGAAAAAACAGGGAAAAAACCGAATATTATCATGATTCTGGCAGACGATCAGGGTCCCTGGGCGATGCACTGCGCCGGGACACCGGAGCTTTATACGCCCAACCTGGACAGAATTGCAGAACAGGGAATGCGGTTTGACAGCTTCTTCTGTGCCTCGCCGGTATGCTCTCCGGCGAGGGCATCCATTCTGACCGGGAAAATGCCTTCCGCTCACGGCGTACAGGATTGGCTCAGAAGCGGAAACTTAGACGGCGAGAAATTTGCCGCCCAGGGAAAGGAAAATCCTTATTTCGAGGGCTATAAGCAGGAACGGAAGCCGATTTCCTATCTGGAAGGACAGCCCACCTACACGGACATTCTGGCGCAGAACGGCTATCACTGTGCACTCTCCGGAAAATGGCACCTGGGCAACAGCATCGAACCGCAGCAGGGCTTTCAGGAGTGGTACACCATCGGCATGGGCGGCTGCTGCTATTACCACCCGGACATGGTGGACCATGGAGAAATTACCGTGCATCATGGGGAATATGTGACAGATCTGATCACGGATCGTGCACTGGAATATTTAAAAGAGCTGGGCGAAGGAGACGACCCGTTCTATCTGTCTGTCCACTATACTGCACCCCATTCACCCTGGGAAAAGGAGCACCATCCTGCAAAGTGGATCGATTACTATGATGGCTGCACGTTTCCAAGCATTCCCAACGTGCCGGATCATCCCGATCTGCGCACCGGCGCGGTATATGGAACCGGTAAGAGGGAAGAAAATCTGCGGGGCTATTTTGCGGCGATCAGTGCGATGGATGAACAGATCGGCAAACTGCTGGATGCAGTAGAAGAACAGGGGCTGGCAGGCAATACCGTGATCCTCTTTACAGCGGACAACGGAATGAGCATGGGACAGCACGGCGTCTGGGGGAAGGGCAACGGGACATTCCCGATGAATATGTATGATTCCGCAGTTAAGGTGCCGTTTCTGATTTCCTGGCCGGGGCACATTCCTGCCAATACCGTCTGCAGCGAAATGATAAGCGCCTGCGATCTGCTCCCGACGATCCTTAAGCTGACGGGACTTTCCGACAAGCAGCCTACGGGACTTCCCGGAAGAAGCTTTACAGAGCTTTTAAAAGGCGAGCAGAGGGAGCACCGCGACGAGGTCGTGATCTTCGACGAATACGGTCCTGTCCGCATGATCCGGACGAAAGAATGGAAATATGTGCACCGGTATCCCTATGGAAAACATGAGCTGTATCACCTCGTGGACGATCCGGGAGAAGAGAAGAATCTGTACGGTTTACCGGAATATAAAAAACTGGTAACCCAATTAAAGGGTAGGATGGAAAAATGGTTCTGCACCTATTCCGACCCGGCTATCGACGGCGTGCGCTCCGCGGTCAACGGCTCCGGACAGCTCTGCCGCCCGGGTGTGTATGCAATCTATGAGGATCCCTTTGCACCAAAGGGCGTGGAATGATTACGAGTTGTTTGTCAAAGAATAAGATTGAGCAAGGCCGGTCAGGGAAAGATTCTCTGACCGGCCTTTTGCAAGTTCATTCATCAGTCGGATGGTTGCCTGTGTCTTTTCAAAGTCCTGCATATCGAGAATTGCATATCTGCCGTGTCCGTTCTTTGTCAGAAAAACCGGAGTACCAACAGCTGCATCACGCAGCACAGTTACGCAGACGGCCGGCGGCAGGAAATACAGGCACAGCAAAATGCACAAAAGCCCTGAAAACAATATAAAAAACGTGACATGCAATATAAAAAATATTATCTTTAACATATTAGGATGATAGGAAATGAATGAAATACAAAAAAATATGCGGTAAAACAAACGCATATATGCTTAATAACGATATTTGTGAAAAGTTCTTAAATTTTTAATATAAATCTGAAATATTCAATATGCCGATGCTATTGCCTTTGCACAGAAAAAAATCTACAATTTAGTTAAATTGAAATTAAGGTATAAAAACCATTGTGAAACAGAAGGAACAAAACAGGGGGAAAGGAAAATCGGTATGTGGAAAGCGGCAATATCACCAGAGAAACGGAAAAAAATAAAAAGATCTGTCAGCTTTTTTCTGAGCTTACTTTTGATACTGGAAATGGTATCGGGAACTGGCATGTTTGCAGAAGGAAACAGAGTCAAAGCGAAGGAAGAAACTCCATATGCCGTATACCTGGATCTTTCAGGAAGCAGCACAGCAGAGGCACTGGCATCCAAAGGGATCTATGCATACGCTTATGACGATGCAGCAGAGGCAGAAGCTGCAGAGCCGGTGAAGCTGGAAAAGACAGAGGGACAGCAGGAGATCTGGCAGCTGGACCTGACCCGGAAATATGAGCATGTGGTATTTTGCCAGGGACAGAAAAAAGAAAACAAAAACACCACAGGGGAGCTTACGATAGACTGGTCCTTACAGGCGCCCTGCTACCGGCTTCAGGGAGAAGACCTGACCGGGGCAGGCAGCTTTTACGGATTGTATACCGTATATTTTGATGGAAGCCAGTACAGTGAGTTCTGTAAAAACGGCGTCAGCGTCTATGCATATGATTCGGAAGAAAGCAGTGCAGAGGACGCACCTGTTGCGATGAAGCCTTCTGATAAGGGAAATGGAATTTACGAATACTGTCTGGACAGACCTTATGAATATATCGCCTTTATGGCCGGGACAGATGGATGGGATTATACGGAAGCGACCACACCGGTTTATACGGAATGGGACTTCCGGGAACCCTGCTTTGTACTGGAGAAGGTGGACGGAGAAGAATCCACAGGCAGCTGGGTAAACCTTCATTATATGATTTATTTTGATGCATCGAAGATCAAAGAGGATCCGGAGTTCTTAAAGTCGGGCGTATCCCTTTACGCCTGGACAGAGCAGGAGGGCGACAGACAGGAGCTTTCTGCAGAGCCGGTTCGGATGATTGCGTCTACGAAAGGCGAGGATATTTATCAGTACACCCTGGATCAGGCATATGACCATGTGCAGTTTTTCCTGGGTACCTCCTTTGATGCAGCCATCCAAACAGATGTCATTGAAATTGACTGGAACAGTCTGGCAGCACCCTGCTATCAGATGACCATCGAAAGAATCGAAGCGGAAACAGAAACCGAGACGCAGACCGAAACAGAGACTGAGACGGAAACAGAAACCGAGACACAGACCGAGACAGAAACACAGACAGAAACCGAAACACAGACAAAGACGGAAAACGAGTCTGAAACAGAAAACAGATCCCAGACGGAGACTGCTGCAGAAACACATACCACGGCAGAAACCGAGACCAAAGCAGATCCCAAGCCGGAAACAGAGACTGGCACAGAGACAAGCTATGAAACGGAAAACAATGTGCCCTCTGCACCGGAAACAGAAAACGACGCAGCAGGCTCCGAAGGAAACACTCCGGACAGCGATCCGGCAGCAGAAGCTGCCTGGGAGCAGGAAGCGAGGTGCGAGACCCGTTTTTTTCACCTGGAGGTGCTGAGCGAAACGGTTGAGGCAAAGACCGTAGAAACCCTGGAACGGGGAAGCGAGTCTGCCACAGAAGGCTCCAAACAGGAAAATACAGAAGAAAACAACAGAGAAACTGCATCGGAAAGCAAACAGACAGAGGAAGAGACCAAACAGACCGAAGCAGAAACCGGCACAGAGGAGGGCAGTAAAGAAAAAGCCCCTATAAAGGAAACTGTCGGAAAGGAAGCAACAGAAGAAATCCAGCAGGACGGAAACCTGTACGACATGGGCGGCGAAATGAGAAAAGCCAGCCGTGTGGCGAAGGTTGCACTCAGAAAGGCAGCAGGAGGACTGGAGTCTAACTATGTATATCTTGATCCGACAGGGATGGATTTGAATCCTGATGCAAAGTGGAGTGAAGCAACTCAGTTATATCTTTTTAAGTTAAACGACGGGATCAACTTTACACTAGGAAAAGAAGTTGAAATTAATGGCAAGAAATATTGGAGATGGCAAGTTGATGGCAACACCAATCAATTTGGATTTTCCTTTACAAATAAATGGGGGGAAATTGATAATACAAATTACTACAGAACGGTATTGGCAAGTGTAATTTTTTCACAAGCTGGCGGAAAGGTCTTTGCAAGTGATGGTAAAGCGTCAGAGCAAATTCATAATCAAGAGGTTTACGCCCTCAAAGACATCACTACAGAAATCGCGAACAAGATGCCTTTATATTTCTATGACTTTACTGGTAATGTCACAACCGAGGTAAAGGTAGTCTGTTCCTCGGACAGCAGCTTCTCTACGGAAGCAATGGGAACAACGAAATCAGTCGTGATGGATGATGTTACTGATTTTCCGAATCTCTATACAGCGGAACTGGAAAAGGCGGAAATTGAAGCAAAACCCTATGTGAAGTTTACAGATAAATCTGGAAATCCTCTGGGAGACATTTACTACTTCGGACAAGATAGTACCAATGTAGGCACTGGTGTAATTCCCGTAACCTATAAAGCGGGTTCTGTGGATACCTTCCTGTATGGAGCTACCGAGCTGCAGAACGACGATGGTACAACAACGACTACTATAAGCGGCTGGGGCACAACACCGGGTAACGAGAGTCTGAAAGACAAAACCCTCTATTTTGATAATCTGCATTTCCCGGTAGACGCAAAAGAGGGAAGTCAGAAAGTAACCCTGCAGATTGGAACAGGAACAGCGCAGGAGCTGATACCGGATCCGCAGTTTAAAGGCAGCTTGTATAGCTATAAGCTTACGGACGAAACAATAACCCAGCAGACTGTTTTCACAGTAAAGGATCCCAAGGGCAATATCTATCATTTCTTCTGGACAGATCTGGACTGTAACCTGCTTCAGGTGACGGGCAACATAGCAAATGTCACAGGCGAATATGGATACGGGAATAAGATTTATTTTGACGCAACCTATTCAAAGCTGAATACACCGGATGGACCTACATATAATGGAACAAATTCCATCCCGGCAAGTGACAATGCGAAGGTTTATTTTTACGCATGGAGCACAACCACTACGAAGTACCGGTCTGGAGAAATGATAAGAGCAAAGTCCCACAAAAAGGATGGACAGACCTGGAACGATGTGTGGTATGTGCGTATTCCGGAAGAGGAGAAAATTGATAGAATTATTTTCTCGGATGTTCCATTAAAAAATCGTGATGAAGATGGGCAAAAGTATGCTGGAAGAACAGATGCTCTGACGATTCCGGGTACAAAGGAGTGTGGAGGAAAACCCTGCTTCTATGCAGACGCCGGTGATACTGCTGTATACGATAATGAATATAGAGGCGGTTACTGGGCTGAAGTGTATACGATTCGGAATGCAGAGAAGTATAAGGTTAATAAAGATGTAGTTGATATTCAGGAAAGTGCTTCTTCGACAGATCAGGATACCCTGTATGTGGATTCTACCTTCTATGACTATTATACAGATTATGAATTGAACGGAAATAATCGGGATTCTTTTTCAGACCCGAGTGGAATGTCACAGCGCAACTGGGTTCCGTTCCGTCAGTTTGATCAGGCATTGAGTGATTATTATCAAGGGAATAAGGTTTCCATTCCGATCTATACGGGGCATTTTCAACCAAGTATTCAAGGTTGGGGGTGCCAATTCAAAGATATAAATGGCACACTGAACCTATATGGAAGTGATAAATATAATACATTCTTTTCCACAAACAACTCTGGAGTTGACAACAATGGAAAAACGGATGGCGGATATAACCGTGCAGCACAGGGGCTTGTAAGCTCTACACTGACGAATGGTGTATTGAAGACTGCAGGTGGGGAATGTGCAGAGCCCCATTTTGATGAGGCATTTTTACTGGGAAAGAACAGCAAAAATGCGGTCTTGGGTGAGGTTTATCATAATGTATCATTCCCGTTTAAAAAGAAAGAGGATGAGTATGGAGTAGAATATTGGTGGTTTGACAGCAGCAAAACGACACTTGCGATGCAAAAGGATTCATCTACCGAGAAATATTACCTGAAGGATACAGGAACAAAGGACTGGGCGAAGAATGTTAAGTCTGATGGAAAGGATGCGGGGGCGTATGGATTTTTCCCGTTTAATGAAACCACTGGCGGAATGAACGCAGCAAAATATAATTTTGGATTTGGTACAAAATTAGAGATTAAATTCCGTCTGACAGAGAATGGAATGGTTCGGGGAAATGGCGAGAAAAATGTCCCGATTATCTTTACGTTTTCCGGAGATGATGATGTCTGGGTATTTATTGATGGAAAACTGGCACTGGATGTTGGCGGAGCCCATGGAAGGGTAGAAGGAACGCTGGATTTTTCTGGTGAACGGGCAGAAAAGACGGCAAAAGTAAGTAGCGTAAAGGCCAGTGCAGCAGAGGGAGAAGCAGGAAATGCAGGCACCAATAAAACAACAAAATTCGAATTGACGGGCAGCAACGAAGCCGAGCATACCCTTACCATGTTCTATATGGAACGCGGTATGTGGGAATCTAATATGATGATTGCCTTTAACTTCCCGGATGATAACGAGTTTGCAGTAGAAAAACAGGTAGATACAAGTGAGGTAAATGAGCTGTTTAAGGATTCCTTTGAGGATGCCTCCGTATTCCCCTTTACGATCCAAAACCAGGCGACGCATTTTGGAAAAATGGAAGCAGGAAGTGGAACAACGGTAGTAACAAAGCCATTTAACAGCTTTGACAGCAGTTCACCAGAATTAAAGCCTGCCAGCTCGAATAATACATTTGAATGGGTAAATGCCTATGGAAATCAAAGCGGTGTTGCGCACTGGTATGCACCGTATGAGGATACGGACGGAAAGCATAAAGATGAACGATGCGGCATCATCCCATATTCATCAGGTGAAATTCTGAATGCGTCAGCGGCGAATAAGTATCTGGATTTCAAGTTGTATTATGATTATGAGGACACTCCAACGGCGAAATGTATTTATCTGGAGCTGGAGGATGCAAGTGGAAGGAAGATCGGAGACTTGATATCCGGAAAGCTATACGGAAACACAACTCTTAAGAGAAAAGAATGGAATACCCTGACGGTTGACTTAAGCAAATTAAAAGGAGCAGCTGATTTTGATTATAGCCAGATAAAATCCATCAAATTTAATTACAGCTATCCCAGAGACATATATCTGGATGACTTTGTATTCCGTTCCGGCGTGCAGGTAACGCAGCATATCGGATTCAAGGTGGATCAGGAAAAAATTCCGGATTATGGCTCTGCTACATCTGGAAAACTGGAGAAGCCAAAGGGTGCAGTCTATTCCCTGAGCGATTCCTTCAGTACGGATACCGGTGTGATTGAAGCAGATGGAACCTTTGTACTGGCGGATGGTCAGACGGCAACCTTCCGAAATCAGTTCCGCCGCGGCAGCTACATTTCCGTGAAGGAGGAGATAGATTCTCCTGCATTTGATACAAGCTGGAGTCTGTATGAAAACGGACATGCAGTAGGTAAGGTTACCAACGGTGGATTCACGGTAACGATTACATCAGGGCAACTGGTTTCCAACGTATTCGGAAAGCAGATCAAAGATGGCAGACAAGAGGTATATAAGAAGGATGGAACTCAAAATAATGGATATGCTTCGATGCATTTTGCGAAAGACGCGAATGGAAATACTCAAGACGCCATCGTGTTCCGTTCCTACAGCAAACCGGATGATGAAAACAATGTTACAAAATTAAAAGCGGTATTTGTAAATAAAGTCAAGGTTGGTTCCCTTAAGATCCAAAAGGCGAAGACGACGGATTCAGATGATCTGACCGGAACCTATACTTTTCAAGTTAAATTTACAAATGTCGCAGGAATGTCATTGGAAAAAGGAGATTCCATTACAACAACCTGTACCTTAAAGCAGGGAGAATCCTATACGATTTCAGGAATTCCCCTTGGAACAGATTATGAGATTACAGAAGTAAAACCGACAGATGGAACTACCCTGAAGAAGGTTTTGATCAGTAACGATGGAACAAACTTTAAAGATGATACATCCTTTAATGTAGAGAAGGGCTCCGTAAACGGGACCATTACAGCGGATGCAACAAAGCCTGTTGTAGAATTTCAAAATAATAACAAACCGACCGGCAACATCGTTGTAACCAAAAAATGGAAAAAGACAGATGGCACTGATATTACGGATCTGAGCCAGCTTCCGAATCCGAAGCGTATTTACCTGCAGCTGCAGAGAAAAGAGAAAGGTCAAGAAGCTACTGAGTGGAAAGCAGTTGACTATTCCGGAAATATCAGTCCAGAAAGCAAATGGGTTAAAGTGGAGCCCACTTATAGTGGCTGGTCTTATACCTTTACGAATCTGGAGCAATATGTGAACAGTGCAGCAGAAGCTAAAGTCCCGTGGATCTATCGGGTTATGGAGGTGAATGCCGACGGAAATGTGATTGCTTCCGGCGAGACATACACTGTGGATGGAAAAACCTATCGAGTAGCCTATTCCCTGGATGCTTCGACAGGCACAACAACAGGTTCTACGGCAGATTCGACTACAACAACAGCAACAGATCCGACAAAAACAGGCATTGACTTTTCAACTGAAACCGACAAACAGCCGACGGTAAATATGACAGTGACCAATACCTATTTGGAAGAGCTGAACCTGCAAATTACGAAAAAGGGTAAAAATACAACGGAAGAATTGCTTTCCGGAGTAGAGTTTAAACTGGAGAAGCAGGATTCGACTGGAGCGTGGTTTGAACTAGTCGATGGCGGTTCGCAAACAACTGATGAATACGGCATTGCCACCTTTACAAAGCTCGGTCAGGGAACCTACAGACTGAGAGAAACAAAGGCTGCAGATGGCTATAACCTGCTGGGTGATTCGATCTTAATTGAGATTAATGAATCGAATCAGGTGACATGGAAGATGGAGAAGGAAACAGATGACCACTGGGAGTCAATAACTCCAATAACTATAGAGGGAGACAATGTAATTCCTCTCACCATCTACAACACAAAGCAGCTGATCCTTCCTGCAACAGGAGGATCCGGGTTTGGATTGGTTACTATGGGCGGCATTGCGCTGATGGCGCAGGCAATCCTTATGGGTACATACTTCACGCTGCAATGCAGAAAGGGGGACGATAAGCTTCGGAAGAAGAGATAATACCCCCAGAGGTATGAAACAAAGGCTGTTGGAGCAGGGGCTTATGTCCGGCAGCTGCATAAGGAGGAAACCTTAGAAACAAAGTACGGAGCGAAACGTACAAAGCAGGAGAAGTAAAAATAATTCGGCTGTCCCAAACACAAAAGGACAGCCGGACAAAAAAGGAGAATGAAACAATGAAGAGAATGAAAAAGCTTCTGACAGGGCTCCTGACCCTGGCGATGACATTGTCGATGATGACAATGACGGCATTTGCGGCTGAACCTCCCGCAAAAATGCCGACGATTGATTTTGATTCGAGTAAAAAAGGTTCGATTACGATTCATAAGTATGAATACAATGGAGAAGCTAAGGTAACAGGAACTGGTGAAGATAATCAAACTCCTCCGGAAGGCGCGGAGCCGTTAGCAAATGTAAAATTTAAAATCACTAAAATTGCAGAATTAAGTGCTTATTATGGGACAGATGCAGAAGCATTTCCGACGGTGGAAGCTGCAAAAGGAATGGCTGCGATTGCCACTTTTGAAAAGGCTACTGGTTCAGACGGTGTAGCAACATTCAATGAATTACCTTTGGGCTTATATTTGGTTCAGGAAACAGAGGCTCCTGCCCAGATTACAGGAAAAGTAGAAGATTTTCTGGTGTCTGTTCCTATGACAAATGCAACCGGAGATGATTGGCTGTATAATGTGCACGTATATCCGAAAAATAGCAGTACATACGGTGAAGTTACCTTGCAGAAAAAGGGGAAAATTGGATCAGCAGATGCAACAAATTTAAAAGGTGCCCAGTTTAAGCTGGAAGTACAGAAAAATCCTACTACATGGGAACAGGTTCTTAAAAATAACAAAGGTGCAGATATTGGAGTAGCTGGAATTTTAACAACAGATGATTATGGAAAAATCACTGTTAAAGATTTGGCACCTGGAGACTACAGATTTGTAGAGGTAAAAGTTCCTGAAAATACTGGGTATATTGCAGATCTGAAGACAGCATATGAATTTACAGTAGCTGAGAAAGATAGCCCAGATGAGGGTGCTACATATAAAGCAGGCTCTATTCTTATAGACGGCGTAAAAGTGGATACAGCCCAGCATCCGATTGAAGTTATAAACTACAAACCCGCTGTAGAAAAGGAAGTACAAGACAAAACTACTAAGGCTTGGGAAAACGCTTCCGCTGACTATAGTGTTGGAGACACAATCCCTTACAGAGTTACGGTAGACGTTCCTGCCAATATTGCAGATCTGAAAACCTTTACCTTAACGGATACACCTGAACATCAGACATATGTAGATAATTCATTAAAAATTTACTCGAATGCGGAATGTACTACAGAAACTTTAGTTGGAAAGTATACTGTTACTTCTGAGAATAGCGGCTGGAAAATCACATTTGATCCGAAGGATCTGTCAAGCGTTGCAGGAGAGAGAATCTACATCTCCTTTAAGATGACATTAAAAGAAGGAGCAATTGTAGGATCCACCGGTAATACGAACGAAATCAACCTGGATTACTCCAACAAAATTTTGCCGGATGGTGTAGATCCTGATCCTACTCTTCCTAAAACAGATGAAATCAAAAATGAAACCACTGTTTACACGTTTGATATCGCTGTAGAAAAAGTGGATGCAACTGATAATACGAAGTTGCCGGGAGTAACCTTTGATCTTTACAGAAAATTGAGTGATGATGCTGTCGTTGGAGGCAATGTATCAGCAAATCCTGTAAAAGGATTAACTGGAAAATTTGAAAAGGTAGAAACGGATTTAACAACAAATTCCGAAGGTAAAATCTCCGTACCCGGTCTTGCTAACGGTGACTACTGGCTTGTTGAGACAAAGACAAAAGAAGGTTACAACCTGTTAAAAAATCCGGTTAATGTTCAGATTGCAGCAACATACACAGAAACAACGACGACTGAAACAAAGACAGATGCTACCGGCAAGACGACCACCACAACTATTAAAACAATAACGCTTTCCAATGCAGGAGATTCGAACAATGGTGTATTCAAAACCGTTGTCAAGAACAGCAAAGGCTTTACCCTTCCCACCACCGGTGGTATCGGTACTTTCGTATTCACCTTCGCTGGTATTGCCATGATGGCAGCAGCAGTGATCCTGCTGATCACCGGCAAGAAGAAAAAAGCAGAGTAATTCAGACAGATAACCCTTTTGTTATCTCTTCTATGGATGCTGCGAAGCTGTTGTGAAGTACAGCTGCAATTTTATCAGCAACGGGTCTGTATCGCGTTTCGTGTGCGCGAGAACAGATACCGGCACAGGACGGGGGTCACGTCCCGCCCTGTGCATCGCTCCTTCAGAACCCCCTTTCCCCCTGAACGGAGCGATACTGCGGTGATCGCCGTCGGTCTTAAAAACCGGCTGCGGCTGCGGTAATCGGGAAAGAAAAATTTGGGATTTTCTTTTCCGTGTTGTGTTTTCCCATTCCCTTCCTGAAAAGGACATCCGGGCGCTCTCCCGTGC